>OCTX012290460.1_pt1 | contig 63915 bp, 59 predicted proteins | sample 1539691 | NCBI WGS metagenome assembly OCTX01 (sample SAMN02144231, study PRJEB22623) | gut metagenome | biome: sheep rumen | host: Ovis aries | place: New Zealand
GAGGTAACCATGAACTTTCTGGCATTATCGTCGATCAGGAGCTTCGTGCTCGTGTTGCCGAGAGTTCTCGTGGCATTAAAAGCAGCCACGGCCGACTTATTCTGTTCACGATATTCAAGCTGTTTATCGATGTCTGCTTTTGTGCTGTGACGGCGCTCGGAAAACCACGGTGAAAGCTTGCTCGCGCAATCCTTACACATATTCGCATCCTCGAGTTTCTTGTTGCCCAGCAGGCCGATCTTATTACCGCAAAAATCACAGAATTTCTTATCAAAAAGTCCCATATATGCCTCCATTCAAAATCGAATTTTATCAATAATACTTTACCATTTCACATCCGATTCTTCAAGGTTTCCCATCCCTCAAGAGCATGTAGTATCATGTGAATCATTTGAATGGAATTGATCCTATCCTATTTAGGACAAGATAGGATCAATATGTTCATTTTTTGAAAAATACTCCTATCACCAAACATGCAACATAGGATCTTTTTTCCGTCTTATACGATTTAATCCTATCGGCAACAGGAGGAGATAGGATCATTTTCACAAATTCCCGAGAATGATCCTATCTTCGCTGTTAAATGATAGGATCTTTTCTTGAGTTTATATCACTTTAATCCTAGCACGATACATAGAGGCCAAGTGCTTTTCCATCAGTTTTCAACATAAAACCATCGAGGCAAATCCATATCTAATCAACAAAAATAGCAGCGCCTATATCTAATCAAATGGTAGCGCCTATATCTAATCAAATGGTAGTGCCTATATCTAATCAAATGGAAGCGCCTATATCTAATCATCTGAATAATAGTCATCTCTTATGCTTAATCAATTAATCGAGAGGAAAATAAAAGAGAAAAAGAGGATGCCCTCTTCTGAACATCCTCTCCGTTTCTTTTGTGTGAAATGCTTGTGTAAACCCTGACGTGTCAAAACTCCGTTACGCGAAAAGCACTTGCACGCGGTCCTTACATCAGGCTCGCAAGCTCGGTGTACTCGTAGCCGAGCGCAGTAGCGACGTTCTTGTTCGTGCACTTGCCGGCATAGCAGTTGACGCCGGAAGTGATGACTTCGCTCTTCTTGCAAGCCTCCTCGAGACCCGCCTCCGCGATCTGCAGACCGTAACGCAGTGTCGCATTGGTCAGCGCGATCGTACTCGTTCTCGGAACCGCACCAGGCATATTGCCTACGCAGTAGTGAACGACGCCATCCTCGATGAAGACCGGATCGTCGTGGGTAGTAACATGAGAAGATTCACCGCAGCCGCCCTGGTCGATCGCGACGTCAACAAACACTGCGCCGTCCTTCATCTCCGGCAGATACTTCTTCTTAAAGAGCTTCGGTGTGGAACCGCCCGGGATGAGGACAGAACCGATGACGAGGTCCGCATCCTTGCACGCACGCTCAACATTCGAATCATTACTTACGAGGGTCTGGATGTGCGCACCGAACATGTTGTCGAGTTCTTCGAGACGCTTAAGGTTGACATCGAGGATCGTGACATTTGCGCCCATACCGACGGCGATCTTGCAGGCATTCATACCGACCGTACCACCGCCGAGGATAACGACATTTGCCTTCGGGGTTCCCGGAACACCTGCGAGCAGGATGCCTTCACCGCCGAACTTTTTCTCAAGATACTTCGCGCCTTCCTGAATGGAAAGACGGCCCGCGATCTGGGACATCGGCGCCAGACAAGGCAGCGAACGGTCCTTTTCCTGAAGCGTCTCATAAGCGACCGCCTTCACCTTGCCGGCGAGAAGCGCATCCGCCTGCTCTTTATCAGCGGCGAGATGGAGATATGTATAGAGGATGAGGCCGTCTCTGAACAGCGGATATTCCTCCGGAAGCGGTTCCTTGACCTTGACCATCATGTCCACGAGGTGCCAGACATCGGCGGCGTTGTCGATCAGCGACGCGCCCGCATCGACATACTCATTGTCCGAAAAGCCGGAACCGACGCCTGCACCCTTTTCCATGTACACATGGTGGCCGGCGGCGACGTAGGCCTTTACGTTGTCCGGCGTCAGGCCGACGCGGAACTCATTGTTCTTGATCTCTTTTACACAACCGATCTTCATAAGTCACATCCTCACTCTGCTTCTATTTTTGATTTCTTCGCGAAAAGCACTTTTCGCGGCTACTTTTCATTGTAACATAAGTATTTGTGAGAATCGCGCAACTGATGAAGAATTATACTACCGCGTTTTTTCCGGTGTTTTTCTTTCTCGGCTTTCTCAGTACCGGGATCAAGCGGTGGCCGACGATCGTGGCAAGTACCATCTTGATGGCATCAGCCGGCATGAAGGTTAGGAAGTAGTCTAGAAGCAGCACGCGGAAGCCGATGATCTTATCGAGGTGGAAACGGCACACCATGTAAAGGTACGGCACGCCGACCAGATACACCATCATCAGTCCGGCATAGCAGGCAAGGATAATGCGGATCCAGCCCGGTTTCCCGTCCTTCGTCTGTGTCAGTTTTCCTGTGACAAAAGCACCGGGGATCATTCCCAGAAGGTATCCGAAGCTCGGCTGCAGAACATAGGCAAATCCGCCCCCTCCGGTAAATACCGGAAGTCCCAGAAGGCCCAGAAGCACATATACGCCGACCGAGAGCGCGCCGAGCTCACCACCGAGCAGAAGACCCGCCATTGTCGTAAAGAAAAGCTGCAGCGTAAACGGTACCATCGGCATCGGCACACGTATAAAAGCACCGATCGCCGACAGCGCGGCAAACATCGCAACCAGCGCGATCTTTAAGGTTTTTTCACGATTACTTGTTTTCATACTATCTCATCTTCCCTCATGTGTTTTTGGAGAACATCAGCAGGCGGGATCGGAAACAGTCTATATTCATTTATATACCGGCCACGCGGGCAACGTTTTCCGGCGCGGCGCATCCGGAAACATTACTTTTCCGGGCGGACGCTCACTTCGCCGGACGACAGGACCTCCTTCGTGCCGTCCTTAAACTCCACGAGAAGCCCGCAGTCCTCCGTGATGTCGAGGACCTTCGCACGGCGGGTCTTGCCGCCTCCGGTCGGGATCACATCCACATTTTTCCCGAGAACTAAGCTTCTTTTCTTATATTCGGCCGCGTAATCTCCGTGGTCTTCCGAGCGGTAGATCGCAAAGAAATGATTCAGAAATTCCGCAGCTATTCTGTTTTTCGCGTCGGGCACGCGGTCCGGAAGGATCGCCCCCGCGATTTCTTTTAATTCATCCGGAAAACCGCCCTCCGGCGTATATACATTAAATCCGATGCCCGGCACTGCATATTCCAGATTTCCGTTTTCCATGCTCATGGACGCCTCGGTCAGGATGCCCACGACCTTTTTCCCATGATAAAAAATATCGTTCACCCACTTGATCTGCGGGCGCTCATCCTCCGGCAAAAGCACTGTTTCGATCGCTCTGCACGCGGCCACGGCCGACATCGTCGTGATCTTCAGCGCTTCCTGAGCGGGCATAGAGTCCGGCCGAAGAAGGATGCTTATGTAAAGTCCTGTATTTAATGGAGAATAAAAAGAGCGGCCCATCCGGCCTTTGCCGCCGGTCTGGGAATTGGCGATGATCACGGTGCCTTCCTCCGCCCCGGCCGCCGCTCTTTCTTTTAAAAGAGTATTTGTCGAGGTGACCTCATCGAAGACCACCAGGTCCAGATCCAGGCCTGACTTCAGGTACTTCGCCATGCCCTGCGCCGACACGATGTCCGTATCCGGCGAGAGGCTGTAGCCCTTCCCCTTCAGCGCCTCGATCGCATAGCCGTCCTCGCGCAGCGACTTAACTGCCTTCCAGACAGCCGCACGCGACACCGATAGCGTCTCCGCGATCTCCTCACCCGAGAAGAATCTTCCCTTATTCTTTTCAAAAAGCACTAGCAGTGCTTCTTTCGTATTCTTTGTTTTCATCGCTTCCCACCTGACAGATCCAGGTCTTCGCTGCTTTATTATTTCAGGCCGATACTGACTCATGTGGCCAGGTCTTCGCCGCCTGATGCTCTCCGTCAAAGAAGATACCACTTCACGCTTGAGTAGTCAACCATATTTTTACAACCGGTTTACTACTTTTACATATGCCGGATCTTCCCGCCATGCTGCAGTGCTGCTCGTCATCCGTGGGATCTTCCCGTCATGCTGCAGCGCTGCTCGTCAACTTTTCGATCTGCTTCCTAACATTTTTCGAAAAAGGTATAGACATTCTCTGCAAAAGGTGTATCATATGAATTGTCAGACATATGAATAATCATTCATATGAACGCACTAAGAAGATGAAAAAAGATCGAAAACGGAGGACAATAATATGAAAAGAACATTTAAACTCGAAGATCTCGACTGTGCAAACTGCGCCGCGAAGATGGAGGATGCGATCTCCAAGCTCCCGGGCGTTACCAAGGTTTCCATCAACTTCATGGCACAGAAGATGATCCTCGAGGCAGATGACGACAAATTCGACGCCGTGCTCAAAGACGCCGTGAAGTGCGTCAGCAAGGTAGAGCCGGACTGCCGGATCATCTTGTAAATAGAACCAAACCTAGAACAAAGGGAAAAGAACCATGACGAGAAAGCAAAAGAAAAACCTAATACGAATCCTTACCTCCGCAGTGCTTCTCGTACTGCTGCATTTTCTTCCGCTTTCGGATATTCTGGAGAATGCTTTCGGAAGTTCTGATGATGGCGCAGCACCTATCCTTCGCCGCGCTGCGATGATCGTGATCTACCTCATCCCCTACCTGATCGTCGGACTCGATGTAATAAAAGGAGCGATAAAGAAGATCGGTACGGGTGATTTTCTAGACGAGGAATTCCTCATGATGATCGCCACGGCAGGTGCTTTTGCCATCGGAGAATATCCTGAGGCGACTGCTGTTATGCTCTTCTACCAGGTCGGTGAACTGTTCCAGTCCATCGCCGTCGGAAAGAGCAGGAAGTCGATCGCTGCGATGATGGACATCTGCCCGGACACCGCTATCGTACTTCGTGACGGCGCCGAGGAAGAAGTCGATCCGTCGGAGGTTCTGGTCGGCGAGACCGTCCTCGTCAAGCCCGGCGAGAAAGTCCCGATCGACGGCGTGATCTCCGAAGGTTCCACATCGCTGAATACTGCGGCACTGACGGGCGAGAGTCTGCCGGTCGAGGCCGCTCCCGGAAGCTCCGTGTATTCGGGTTCGATCAACCTGAGTTCCGCGATCAAAGTCACGACCACGACTGCATACGAGAACAGCACCGTGGCGCGCATCCTCGAGCTGGTCGAAAACAGCACTGATAAGAAAGCGCGCTCCGAGAAGTTCATCACCAAATTCGCCCGCATCTATACTCCGGCCGTCGTCCTCCTGGCGGTCCTGATCGCCGTGATCTGCGCGATCTTCACGGACCTCGGTGTGTCCGGCAGCATCTACAGAGGCCTGATCTTCCTCGTGGTCTCCTGCCCGTGCGCACTCGTCGTGTCCGTCCCGCTCTCGTTCTTCGGCGGGATCGGCGCCTGCTCGCGCCGCGGCATCCTCGTCAAGGGCAGCAATTACCTGGAAGCCCTCTCTAAGATTGACACCGTCGTGCTCGACAAAACAGGAACCCTCACGGAAGGTGCATTTGCCGTGGAAGACATCCACCCGAGCCAGATCGATGCGGACGAACTGATCGATATCGCCGCGCTCGCGGAGAGCCGCTCGCACCACCCGGTCGCGGAGTCTATCGTAAAAGCACACGGCACACACATCGATGCCTCCCGTCTCGGTGACGTCGAGGAGATCGCCGGCCGCGGTATCCGCGCGGTGATCGATAATAAAGAATACTTCGTCGGAAACGGCAAGCTCATGGAGGACGTGCACGCGGACTTCCACGAGTGCCACCTCCCCGGCACTATCGTTCATGTATCCTGCGGCGCCGAGTATCTCGGGCATATCATCATCAATGACGTGCTGAAAAAAGACTCGAAGTCCGCGGTCGCCGCCATGCGGAAAGCCGGTGTCAGAGACATCGTCATGCTCACCGGCGACAATGAAAAGGTCGCCTCGAAGGTCGCTTCTGAGGTCGGTATCACGAACTATCACGCGGGACTTCTCCCCGCCCAGAAGGTCGAGCATCTCGAGTCCCTCCTCGGCGCGAAAAGCACCAGTCCTGCAGCTTCCGCTTCCGGTGCAGCATCAGCCTCCTCTGCAGCAGCTTCCGCCTCAGACGCCTCCGGTGCATCCGATCTTTCCAGGTCCTCCGGACTTGTGGCCTTTGTCGGTGACGGCATCAATGACGCACCGGTCCTGACCCGCGCGGACGTCGGCATCGCGATGGGTGCGCTCGGATCGGACGCCGCGATCGAGGCCGCAGATGTCGTTCTGATGGACGACCACTTAGGTAAGATCCCCGAGGCGATCCGCATCGGCAGGAAAACGATGCGGATCGTCACCGAAAATATCGTCTTCTCGATCCTTGTCAAGATCGCGATCATGGTGCTCGGCGCACTGGGTCTGGTCGGCATGCGCATCGCTATTTTCGGTGACGTCGGCGTCCTGATCCTCGCGATCCTTAATTCCCTGCGCGCCCTCTCCGTCCGTTCATAAGGTTTTCCGCCGGGGGCGGCCGCGCGATCATCTTATCCTCCGGGTCCCCGCGCGGAGGCGGCCCGGCCGCAGGAATACCCGGGTCCCCGCGCGGAGACGGCCGCGCCGCAGAAATACCCGGATCCCCTCGCGGAGGCGGCCCCGCCGCAGAGTGCCCTTGAGAGCAGTCCGTCCTCTCACTCCCCCCCAATTCTTTTCAACTCGTGCTATACTGTTATCGGAAACTATCTTCAGGCCGCATCCTGAAGTACGGGGAGGAAAAAGGAACATCTATGAAAACAGGAATGACACGGGTAAGTGCTTTTCTAATGAGCGCGGTTTTACTCATCGGTATGACCGGCTGTTCCGGAAATAAGAAAACGAAAGAGATGAAAAAGACGGCGGAAGGTGTAGTCGAGAACTATCTCGTATTCCTTGCCACCGGGAAATATGACAAGCTCTCCCGCTACTGTGATCCGGAAAACGATCAGTTCCAGGATATCCTTAAACTAAAAAACGATGATAATGCGGACTCCGATGACGATAGCACCGGCGATATCTACCCGGAGCCGGATTATCTCCCTTTCTGGCAGGCCTACCTCAGCCACACGAAGTTCACATTCGGTGAGTTCACACTGGACGGCGACGAAGGAAAACTCGATGTCAGCCTCGACCTGATCGATGCGAAGAAAGCACTCCGTTCCTCCATCAAACCCAGTTCAGATCAGATACTTAATTATCTTCAGGATGCAGATACGTACACAACAAAGCCGATCACGCTGACGATGGACTGCGATACAGACAGCGGGAAATGCAAGATAAAAGACACGAAAGTGCTTTTCAAGGAGTGCAAAAAGCAGTTCGATATCATTCTCAAAGAGCTTCCTGTCAAGAACCCGAAGCTCGACGCGATGTTTAAGGAGTTTATGGATCACATGCTGGCCATGGATATGGACTACCTCGATAACGACGGATTCTATCTGGGCTTTGACCCGAGCGAATATGCTTATTCCGACCTTTCTCTTTATCGGGCGATGACCGAGCTTTACACCTACGACTATGAGTTCGTGGCCGGAAGTGATGACTGGGCGGAGTTTAAGATGACTGTTCATAAGAAAGACGAGGCGGATGCACTTCTGCTGTTCTTCGCATCTCCGGCAAACTGGGCGCCGTCTTACAAGAAGATGCTCAAATACGCTCTCGAAGCACCGGTCGGGTTCAATGGTCTGGAGGATCTGTGGCCCATCGATGAGATGGCTCCCGGGCTCCAAAGCTACATGCAAAACAGGGCCAAAGATAAGGACTATATCGTCCGCGGCGAGATCCGGATCGATCAGCATGTCTCTCACGGCTACCGCATGAACGGTGAATTCGAGGATGCCTTCCCGGCCATTATCGAGGATGTATATATGGTTCCGTCTTCAACTCCTGATTTTATAGACGATGCCTATCGCGAGGCGATGCAGCAGCTTCTGTCCGATCTTGAGATCTCCCAGCAGGAGTACGACCGACTGTATCGTATGCTGGATGCAGGTCTCAACGATACAAAGTATTCCGAGGTCATGGAAAAGCACGGATACACGATGTCATTGACGAATCATGACGGATTTAATAATTACTCCAAGGATTCCCGTATCACTTTCGAGATCGTAAAGGAAGATTCGGTGAACGGAGCGCTTATCACCGGTCTTCAGGACTACACGGAGATCGAAGCAGCGATCGCTGATGGCAGTTATACCGGAAATCTTTCCGGCGGCTGGATGTCCTACGAATTCCGCGGTCAGAAGCCCGAGGGTGACGCGATGAAAGATGCCTATGAGCGGTACATCGTTTTCTCCGATCACGGCTTGAAAATCACTGTTACAGATTGTACCGACGCTGACGTTGACGAGATCAATACGATCCTTTCGGAGCTCGGGCTGTATTAAGTCACTGCGGGCGCGGCTCCTGCGTGGCATCCTGCGCAGCATCCTTCATATTCTGTGAGTGGCATCCTGTGCGGCGGGCATTTATCGCCGCGCTCAATTCGCCTGTTTCCACGCAGCACGAAGCGCTCACTTTACCTGTTCCCACGCAGCGTGAGGATCTTTGATCTCGACGAAATTGTCGCCTGTATCGATGCCGTGTTTTTCCAGAAAAGCACTTAGCCCCGGTGTGTTTTCGGGCTGCCTTATGAGCAGCGGCTGGTGGGCGTCGCATCCGAGGACGAACTTCGCACCCATGTCTTTCGCCATGCGGAAGAAACGGTCACAGGGGTAATTACGGTCGTCGGAGAATCCGTACATATTCACTTCCAGAGGGATATCCAGCTCGAGCGATTTTTCGATGATGCGCTTCATATGCTTGCAGAAGATCTCATCCGATCCTGTATAGTTCACCAGATCCGGGTGCGCAAGGTAGGTAAAAAGTCCCGTCTCCATGCCTTCCACCGTGGTATCCACGTAGCAGATCAGGTCCTCTTCTTTCTCGGTCGCACCGCCGACATAGATGCCTTCGACTTCATTCGGTGCGAAGTGCTGACCCTGGATCAGGTAGTCCAGAGGGAACTTCTTCAGTTCTTCCATCAGAGCCGGGAAATACTTTCTCGAGTACTCCACTTCGTATCCGATCAGGATCTGAATGTCATTTTTATACTCTTCCCGCAGTTTTACGAGTGTCTCCGTATAGTCTGGAAGCTCGGACATGCGCATGCGGATCCAGGAATAAAACTCCTCCTCAAAAGGCTGCGGCGAGTGGTCCGAAAACCCCAGCACCTTGAAGCCTTCCTTAATCGCTTTTTCAATATATTCCCGCTCGGAACCCTTTGCGTGGTTACAGCGCGGCGTGTGTGTATGGTAATTCGCTAACATCTTTCTACAACCTGGTTTCCAGGGCACATCTGCCCGAATTGTTTTTTGCGCGGCCCGCGTTTCAGCGCTTCTCTTTTAAGAAGAATCCGCACTCATTCGCGGCATCGCGGAAGCACTCGAGGATGCTCTCTGCGTACTCACCGAGGTTCTCCTCCAGGATCGCCGTATTCACGAAAAGAACTGCGTTATCAGTGCTTTTCGAGCTTAAACAGTCATAGAGGGCATCGAGGTTCCTGCCGAAGTACTCCGGGAACTCCATCTCCTTTGCGATCACGGCATATGCCTCTTCCCTGGTTGTCATGTCTTTTCCGTCAAGAAGGTAAATATTCATGTTACACCTCCCCGTAAAGCAGCGTGAATGTCTCGTAATGGTCGTCCGTGTAGTAGATCAGACCGTCATTGGAGAATACGATACGCTTGGCGCCGCGGGACTTCTTGCCCCTCGTGTCGATGTCGCACTCGGTGTAGGTGCGGCCGTTTTTCTTCGGGAGCGCTCCCTCACGGTTTCCGAACTTGTCGCCGCCGATGCTACAGCCCGGGAAATAATCCTCGAGCAATCCGCCTTCCCAGCCCTTCGCTCTCGCCTCGCTCTTCGTCACGAAGTTCTTCGGCAGATGTCCGTAGGTGTGGATATACAGCGCCACATCGTCCTTTGACGTGTATGTGCCGTCCTCGTCGATCTTCGCCTCCGAGGGTTCGCTTATCGGTGCTGTGGTCGCCTTTGTCTTCTTCGTCGCTTCAGTGGTCGTCTCCGTGGGAGCTTCGGTCGATGGTGCTTTTTCCGTAGTCGGCTCGGTCGTCGGCTTCTCCGTAGTTGTCGGGGCCTCGGTCTCCGTCGTCGCTTCCGTGGTCATCGCGGCCGTCTCTTTCGAAGAGTCTTCGGTCGTCGCCGTGCTTTCCGTCGTCTCCGTCACTGACTCGGCCGTCGTTGTCGTCGTGGTCGCCGGCGCTTCCGTCTTCTTCGCTTTCTTCTTGCATCCCGCAAAAAGTCCCAGCGCGATCACCGCAGTGATCAGCAGAAGCAGAAGTTTCAGGTTTTTCTTACTCATATGTCTTCCCTCTTTACGTCAGTTTTTGTCATTTCATCTTTTCGCGCTATATTATAGCAAAACTTGCCCGCCGCAGCTCACCGGAAACCGAACTTTATTGTCAGAATCCGACCTCCCCTTCGCGGATATCAGCTATATTTCCATTTTTGTAATTTATAGCCTACTGGTTTTTGCGGCAGGATAAGCTATATTTCGATTTTTTCGATTTCTAGCTTACTGCGAACTAATCCATATTTTGGTTTTTTCAATTTCTAGCTTACATAGTCTCCTCCCGCGATAATCCATTTTTTCGATTTTTGAAAAACTAGCCTACTCCGACATCATCCATATTTTCGATTTTCGCAATTCTAGCCTACTTCTTCGCGAAAAGCACTCAGCTATATTCCGCTTTTTCGCAATTCTAGCCTACATTTCTTCCATTCAGCCATAGAAAAACTCCCACGCGGTTTCTTTTCGCATGGGAGCTTTGGAATTCTATACTTCAAAAGCACTTGTATCGCGCCTTCCGCGGGCCCATCGCGGACCTGCCGCAGCTCACCGGATTACCTATTCACCAGGAAGTGCGGCGTCATCAGCGTAAACAGGGCGCCAAGCCCGATATTCACGGCCGAGCCGATGATGAGCATGAGTGCCGGAACATGGAGCACCACACCGACCACGATGAAGACCGCTGCCGGCAGAAGTCCGAAGTACAGCATCATGATCTGCACGAATGTTTTAAGTGTCGAGCCGGCCTCGCCCGGGACGGATACATCGATAAAAGCACCGACCGTCGTTCCGAAGAGCGACACGGACAGGATGAATACGAACCATCCGATCACAACCATCGGCGATGTGCCGAGAATGATTGCTGCGACCACAACCGGAAGAATCAGGTCGATCGCATTGACCGCGATACTTCCGAGGAGGGAGTACCAGATCTTCGTCAGCGGAGACTCCGGGATCAGCACGAAAAACTCACGCTTCGTATCTTCCAGGAGCGGGTTTCCGAGCGTTCTGTAGAACATCAGGAATGTCAGCGCGCATGCCGGGATGATGAACTGATCGACGGATCCGGTATTGGCATCTTTTGCTATCCAGGCCGCAAATCCCGCAACCAGTGTAAAGACGATCAGAGTATTCGAGAAGATCTTGAATCTGCTGAATCTCAGGCGGTTGAAGACTGCCTTGTGGAAGAATACACTCGCTCCGGAACCGTGATGGAATCCATCGCGGTCGATTTTGCCTTTTCTTTCCTTCTGACGGACCATGACACCGCCCTTGGAGGCATTCTTCGCGCTATCCATGAGCGCCGCGATCTTATCGGTCTCAACGATCGCATCCTCGTAGAAGTCCGCCTTGATCTTCCAGATCAGGGCGACGATCAGTGCACATGAGAACAGGAACAGCGCCAGATACAGGAGCGACATGGCGACTTCGCCCTCGATCGCGTGATAGCACATACCGCGCATCCAGCCCCAGAACGGAACCCAGAAGGTGTATTTGCTTGCGAAGAAGTCAAAGGCACCCGTGAGCCAGTCTTTGCCGGTTGCCATTACGTATGCGGCAAAAGCACCTGCAATGACGGAATATGCGATGATGACATATGTGGACAGCCCGGATGTTCCGCGCTTTGTTCTGCTCATTACTGTGTAGAATGTGACCTGCACGAGTGTGCCGAAGATCAGGATCAGGCCGTAGGCGATGATCAGCGAGATCGCGCCCCAGGTGGTAAAACCTGCATTGTAGATGAGGTTCGGCAGCTGGAACAGCATGTAGATCGAAAGTAACAGTGACATTGCAAGCGTGCCGATCAGTCGGAACATCAGGACCGATTGTGGCTTCATCGGACTGGCAAACAGCATAGGCACGTCGGCCGGTTTGAAGATCTTTCCGGATGACTTCGCATTCGAGATATTCATCGCCAGTGTCAGGAAGAACACTGCGCTGATGATGAGGCCGACCAGGTCGTTAGCGGTCTTGCCGCGCTCTGTCAGGAAGTTTGGAAGCTTATGCTTCTTCGCTGTCGCTTCCGTGCCATCCGGAGATACGACTGTCTCGCCGTCCTCGCCAACAACAATTGTGACCTCGGTATCTTCTTTATCTTTGTCCTTATCAGAATCCGGTGCGATTGCATTGATTCCAAGTCCGATCAGCACACCTAGCAGCAGGCACGCGAGCATGATCGCGACCCACGTTTTCAGTACCTTCTTGATCGTATTGATGAAGGTGTGAAAGGTGTAATAGAAAAATAGTCTCATCAGTCTTTCGCTCCCTTCGCCTCAGCGTCCTCTTTTTCCGCGCCAAAAGCACTGTCCCCGGTTGCATTTCCGGATTCATCCGAAGCTGCTTCTACAGGTGCTTTTACCGAAGCGGGGGAAATACCCTCGGTAACGAGGAAGAACTGATCTTCGAGTGTCTTTCCGGCACTCTCGATCTCAGAGCGGGTGACGTTTGCGCAGACCTGACCGTTCTGCATGATGACCGTTCTGTCCCACAGCATATCGACACTATCAATGATGTGTGTACTGATCAGCATGGTTTTTCCGGCCTGACGCATCTCCTCGATGTAGTTCTTGAGTTCTTTGATCGCGTGCGGGTCAAGGCCCAGGAGCGGCTCGTCCATAAGGATGATGTCCGGGTCCGGAAGAAGGCCGATGCAGAGATTCAGTTTCTGCTGCATACCTTTACTGAGCTCATCGCCGAACTTCTTTTTCTTGTCGGCCAGCTCGAAACGGTTCAGAAGCATCTCGATGCGGTCCTTATAATTCGTCATCTTGTACGCACGGGCGATGAACTCCATGTGCTCGATGACTGTAAGATTCGGATAAAGTGACGGCAGCTCCGGGATATAGCCCATGATCTTTCGGGCTTCGGAGGTCTTATTCAGGAATCCGTCCACTGTGATCTCACCCTCATATTTCAGAAAACCGATGATCGACTTGATGATTGTGCTCTTGCCCGCGCCGTTCGGCCCGAGAAGGACCGTCAGAGATCCCGGTTCGAGCGTGAAGGAAACATCCTTGCACGCGGCAGTTTTTCCATACATCTTGGTAACACGATTAACTACTAACATTTATACTCTCCCAACTTCGCGGCTTGATTCCGGTGTTCCTTGTTTCCTTATTTCATCGGAAACGGCCATCGGGCGTCTTTCTCATTTCCCTGCCTGCCGCTTTTGATAATTCTATCCTAAACGACATGGGTCAAGCAATCGCCAAGAAATATTTAAGAATTTCTAAAGTTGGTCAGGGATCAATCCTAAAGGACGAAACAGGGTGCTTCCCGGATTTTAGTCCATCTTCTGCAGAAATGCCAGAACCTGCTCCCGGCTCTGAAGCGCTGTCCCCGCGCCTACTGCTGTCGTGCAGATCGCGCCGCACGCACTGGCAAACCGAAGCGCCTGTTCCATCTTATTCTTCTCCAAAAGCACTTGCCCGGCGGCTTTTTGTGCGCCGGCATTTCCTGCACCGCACGCACCTTCACCGGCCTTTTCTGCGCCGGCATTTCCTGCACCGCTCTCACCTGCTGTCTCTCTCATCCGCAGGATCTCCGAGGCGAGGCCCGCTACGAAGCTGTCGCCCGCGCCGGTCGCATCCACCGCGTCGATCGGGAACGCCGGCAGCGAAAGAGACATCTGCGCATTTTTAAAGAAACAGCCCTTGCTGCCGAGCTTGATGACAACATTCTTAATGCCATAGGAGAGGAAGACATCCGCCATCTCCTCCGGATCTTCTTTTCCGGTATAGTACTTCGCCTCATCTTCGTTCGGCGTGATGAAATCGATCAGGGGGAGTGTGTCTGAAATATCGTCCAGCCCGAGCTTTACAAAGTTCGGGAGCTTCGTATCCGCGAAGATCATCGTCCCGTTTTGCGCCGCACGCGATATGACTTCATGGATGATCTTAGGATCATTAAAAGGCGCACGGAACAGGGATCCCAGGATCATCATCTTCGCACCGTCGAAAGCCTCCGGGTGCTTTTCGGGATGAAAATTATAGCGGTGCGAGGAATTCGTGATCGACTTTCTTGTGCCGTCTTCATTGACAAACATCGTCGTCACCGGTGTCGGATGGTCCTTTTCGCGGAGGATCAGAGAGGTATCGGCTCCGTTTTTCTGAAGGTAATTGCAGATCATGTCGCCGGCGGGGTCCATGCCCAGGAAGCAAAATATTCCTGCTTTCATCCCGAGGCGTGAAGCGGTAACCGCCTCATTGACAGCCTCGCCGCCGACATTCAGCGAACCGGATGCCGCCGTGAAGCCGGATGCCGAGACAGGCTCCGGATCAAAGCCCTTGATAATGGAGTCCACCAGGGCCGTGCCCATACATACGATATCCAGATGCTCACTCATAATTTTTTCTCCTTAAAGAACAATGACCGGCTTTACACCGATCACTGCCCTTTAGTTTAATATAAAAGTTTCTTTTTATCTATGGATGGGATCTGTATCCACGTTTCCATCATTGCTGGTAATAATGATATCAGCATCTTCAAAAAAGATCACTTCCAGCTCCAGTTCCTTGTAGTTATCCATACCAGTCTCTCCTTATGCTCTGTTACTGTAATTTTCTGCTGCCAGATAGTACTGATACATCGCAACCATTACATATTTCTTTTCTGCTTCCATACTATCCATATTGATAATTGCATTTGCATATGCCAGTACGCTGACATATCCGCCATCTTTAAGGAGCTTAATCTTTTTATCGAAGTTGAGCGGACCAAGTGGGCCTTTTCTAACTACATACCAGGTCTCGCCTCCAATAGTAGTAGTCTCATCACCGATAGAAGAACCGTTAGCAAGCTTATAGTAGAGTTTAATGGTGACATCCGATTTCAATACCAGCGAATACATCACATCCTCAACGATGGGAGTGGACGGTCTCACGAACTTATAATCCGCCAGTGCGGGCTTAACCTGCTCGACTGTATCCGCATTGATTTCACTCTTTGCATCCACGGCTGTATGGTTCCTCTTATCTGTCCAGCCGAACTTCGCTGCCCCCTGCAGGTAATGTCCATAGTCCTGGATCGAATCGACAAGCGCAACAGCTTCGGATCCGTAAAGCGCCTCTCTTTCACGGATATCATCACAATACTGAAGTACGGAATACGTATCTGTGATCGTGTTATTCTCACCATAGTGGAGAGTCGCGGTAATATTATCAGCAATCTCCAGTGCATTTACATCAAAAACGAACATATAGTATGTAAGGCCGCTGTCTGTTCGCAGCGGATCTGCCTCTGAGATATTCAGGGTGATAGATCTGCCACTTGCGATGGCAAAATCCACATAGACCGTATTAAGATCAATACCGGCAGGAATATCCACCAGGAATTTTACGGCGATATCATCCGTGATCGTAAGTGCATGACCCAGGAAAGAAGGCTCGATAACGTAACTCTCTCCACTGGTATTATACTTCTTAGTGAATGCGGACGTCAGATACTCCGCGTCTCTAGTATGATTCGGGAAGTCAGCATCGCCCTTCAAACGGTAGGACATTGGATAATACCTTGCGGATCCCTTGTATGAGATGCATCCGGTATTATCCCAGGTGGCATCGACATTGTACCAGGTTTTATCGATCTCTACGATATTCCAGGCATGCGCCTCATTTCTGCCCCATCCGGATATGATGCGGTTCTCGATGCCGACCTTCTCAAGCATACGATTAAGAAGTGTCGCGTAACCCTGGCAAACCGCGGTATGCTTGATCAATGCAGCATACGCCGTATATTCATATTGATCATTAGGATCCTTCCCAGGAACATTATGTGAATAAATTGTGTTTTTTACGATATAGTCGTAGATCGCAATAAACTGTTCATACTTGGTTTTGTTATCCAGATCAAGCGAAGTAAGAACAGCATCCATGGCAGCTTCCGTTTCCTGAAGCTCATCGTCTGTCACACGGTAAACAACCTTATATGTGAAAGTAACCGAAGTAGCAGCTTGCACCGGGCTCGCTGACATACCATAACGGCATCTTCCCTTAGTATATCGAAGGTAATCGCCCTTTTCCTTAGTACTCAGTGCGGCATCAGCAAGAGATATGATTTCATTAAAGATGGGGCCGGCATTCTGCTGTAATGCTTCTTGTGTGCTTGCGTCGATCGGGTTTTCCAGGTTGATCTTGAATGGAATTTCCTTTGCCCCACCCACCATTTCTGTGGCAATATACTCCGCAGCCTCTTCATAAGTGTTAAAAGCGGGAGTTTCGGCAGCTCTATTTGCCAAAGAAAAAGATACAGCCGGAACGTTGTTTACCGGTGCTTTTGCCGTATCTGCCATGACCGTTGCCGGAATCAAGCTGATCGCCATAGCGGCAGTAATCAATAAAGATAGCAGCCTTTTACTATGTTTCATAACTATTCTCCTCCTATGCTGTCCTGCTCTTTCCTTCCAGAAGAGCTATCAAACAACGCAATATATCATTATTATTTTAATCAATGTATAAGTGATATTCAACGCAGCAACCGTTAAGAAAGTGTAACAAATGCCCATGACGGCGAACAGGGAATCGTCATTACTTCACGTTATACCCTGCCATCGTCAGCTGTTTATTCAGTTTCATCCAACGGCTGAAGTAGATCCTGGCGATGAGAAAGAAAACGAATATTCCGAACTGCGCCATGTAGAAACCTCCGGACACCTCAAAAGCCCCGTGGAACAGTGATTTTTCAGAACCTTTAAGCGCAAGCAACGCAATTAAGATCATGAAATTGCCCATCAGAACTCCCAGCGCACCTCCGGAAAGATTCGCCCAGAACTTCTCTACTTTCTTATTCGAGCCGGAAAGATCGGCAATACCTGCAATCGTGGCAACGATGCCAAGCGCGAAGAACACTGTCGCTACATACACAAATATCGCAACGCCACCGATTTCCTTGCTTTTGACTCCGAGCTTCCTAACGGTATCAGATACATTTGCTACCCACTTCAGCAGATCAAACGAAGACACATTTTCGCCAAAAGCTTCAAACATCGGGAAGAAAGGCACGGCCGCGATGACGCACATGAAGATCAGCATGATCACTCTGACTCCGATCGTATCCGGACTCGGCTGCCCGTTTATCTTATTCGGCGCATACGGCGAAGCCACTACGGGCTGGCCCGTAGGCGCTCCCATCGGCGGCTGCTGGTACTGCTGGTTCATCGGCTGCGGAGGAACCTGCTGTTGCGGATATTGCTGTTGCGGGAAAAGCACTTGTCCCTGCGGCTGCTGGTACTGCGGATACATCGGCTGCTGATACTGCTGCGGAACCGGCTGAGAATACTGCTGCGGATATTGCTGCGGTGCGCCGGTCAACGGAGCCGGCTCTGCCTGCGGGAACTGAAACCCGCAATAACAGCAAAACTTATCCACATCATTGATTTCCGCATGACAATTCGGACACTGTCTCATACTCATATCCCCCTAAAATCCCCAAATTGACCCTTTATTGATCCATCAACAGAATCATTATACTACTCCACCAACATCGTGCGGGTGCTCTCGCTCCTGGTCATCCTCTCATCGGTTCTCGTCTATTACGCGAACATTCTTTAAGATACCAGTAGATGCCATACCGCTCATTTCCGGTCTGATAATATGGGATCAGCGGAAGTTCGACCGCCTCGTCTTTCCAGTTTTTCAGTCCGGTCAGCACGAAGCCTCCGTCTTTTCGCACGACATACTTCGTAAGATCCGCCTGAAGATCCTCCACAGACACGCCCTCCGGAAGTGTCAGGAACTCTCTGTCGAGGACACATTTCGTCGTCCTTCCATAGTGGATATCGGTCTTTACCGACACATCAAAAACGACCTTCCAGGCAGGCGCGACGACATCGATCCCGGCCTCTTCCGTGATGCCCCACTTCTCGTTTCCGAGCGGCACGCAGAGGACCAGCGGGCCGTACGAAAAGCCGATGGACGGTACCCGAGGCGCAGAAGTCGGAAAGAAAGGTGCTTTTGGCGCGGAATCATCTGAAAGAGTCTTCGCATCCGGTGTCGGGATCGAATCCGGTAGGACATGCGAATCCAGCTCCATCTCAAAAGTCATCTCGATCCGCGAGACCGCGTCCAGGATCAGCTCGAGATAGTCCTGATCGTCCGGGAGGTACTTGGCGCGATCCTTGATCCAGCGCGGGACACGGAGCTTCACATGCGTCTCCTCCTCGCAGGGGGAGTGTACTTTTCCATCGGAACAATCCGGGATCTTGTCCTCCGAATACGTCTTATCATGATGCTGAAGGATCAGCTTGCCGCCCTCCAGATCCACCTGAAGCGACAATCTACGGTTCTCCGAGATCTTGATATCCGAGGAGATCCACTGCGTAATGACGACCGTGTCGCCGTCGCTGTAGTACACCTGATCCTCGAACTTCGTAAAGTCCTCGATCGCCGTTCCCACACAGCACCAGAACGGATTCTCCGCCGGATGCGCCGGCGAATACAGCCTATAGTAGCCGGTCGCCATCGGGTTGAAATACGTATATCCGCCATCCGGGCCGACCGAGCCGAGCTTCGCATTCCAGAGCGTCCGCTCGATGTACTCGGCGTACTTTATTTTCCCCGTCAGCTCGAAAAGCATCTGGGAAAGTTTGATCATATTATGCGCGCAGCAGCTCTCGCCGTTGCACTGCGTTCTTGATCCATCGAGGATCCCGTCCCCGAAGAAGTGCTCCATGTCGCCGACGCCGCCCGTCATATAGCTCTGCTTCGTGCTGATTATATCGAAGAAGCGCTCCGCCACGGAGATCCTCGCCTCGCGGTCATTCTCCTCATCCGCCGGCTTTGCCGAAGCAGTGCCGCCGGTCTTCACAGAAGAGTCTGCCGTCCCTTCTCCGACCTCATCCGAAGCACCGGAAACTCCCGCAACTGCGCCTCTCAGATATCCGATGATCTTCGGCATCGTCGTGTTCGCGTGAACACCGTTGAGACGGTTTCTAAATCCGAGAAGATCCGCATAGAGTTCCGGCTGGTCAAAGGCAGCTGCCGCGCGGCGGTATTTCTCATCCCCGGTAAGACCATAAAGCTGATAGAGACAGTCATTCATGCCTCCAAACTCGACATTCAGGACTTTCTTTCTCGTCTCCTCATCCCAGGCAAGGACACGGTTACAGGTCCACTCACCCAGCGCCAGGCAGACCTCCTTCGCGCCGTCGATCTCCGCGATCTCCCACAGATCGATCAGGCCCTGAAGCACCTTGTGCAGCGCATACCACGGCACCCACTGCTCGCCCTGTGCTTTTCCCTCGAGAATATCAAACTGCAGTTCCCGGTTCTCCGGATCCTGCTCGATCGCCGCACACAAGAATCCGCTTCCGTATTTCGCCTGGCATTCAGAAAGACCGGCGATGATTCTCCCGGCCTGCGCCCTGCTGAATTCGAAAGACTTCCGAAGCTCCATACACTCGGCGATCCGCATGGCCTCACCTGCCGCGACAGCCTGTCCGCGAAGATATACGATCCGCATCGCCAGCGCCGAGAAATAGTGCCCGACACCATGGCCTGCGATGAGACCGCTTTCCCATCCGCCATACGGCTCCGCATCTGTACTGATCCCGGCATTTCTCCGGAATCCCGCGAGCACCCGCTCCACATCCATCTCATCAAGAAAAGCCGCATTCAGGTCGAATTTCCCGACCCAGCGCGGCTCTGTTATCTGCACTCTATCCAGCGAATATCTCTTCATAAGTCCACCTCACGATAAGGCTAATATATTGCCATTATAGCAGACCGGCCGCGATGGAAAAACGCAAGATTCGGGCAAGTGCTTTTCGCGGAGAAACGATGGAGAAACTTAAGTCGGGAGCAAGTGCTTTTCGCGGAGAAATAGAAGCGGAAAAATGGTAAAGGTTTTATTAATTTTTCATTTCCGTCGCTTGAATTCGGAAATGCGGAGGCGTACATTGGGAATATAAGGAAGCAGGGGGAAAAACAGATAAGGGGGCTTTCCGATGGAGATCATCTGGAAACGAAAAGACGAGTTTACATTGCAGCCGAAACTGTACACTTTTCCGGAGCTTTTCGCGATGGCGGCGCTTGTATCTCAGCTCGGATTTCTTGTCGAGAACATGTGGATGCTGACAAGAAGCGGTTTTATCGACAACCGCAACATGAACCTGCCGTTTCTTCTCGGCTACGGCATCGCAGTCGTCGGCATGTACCTGGTTCTCGGCACACCGAAAAAAGGCCACTTCCTTCTTTACTATTCACTGGTATTTCTGTTCGTCTCGCTCGGCGAGATCGCGCTCGGCTTCACGGTCGAGGAGTTCTGCGGATTTTATTACTGGGACTACACGAACCTGCCGATGCACCTGACACGATACACCAGTTTCTTCACCAGCCTCGGATTCTCCGCGCTGATCACGCTTTTCATGTACTACTGCTACGAGCCGATCATGAGCTTCGTTCACAGGACGATGACCCCGAGAAGAAGGCGCATCGCGATCGCACTTTTCATCGCGCTGGTCTTCGATATGCTCTACAGTTTTCACATCATGAGAGAGCTCGGCGACGTCTATAAGTCCTGGAAGATCTACGTCACACTGCCGATCAGATAACCGATCCGGTAATCGGGCCTGTAATCGGTCCTGTAATCGTTCCTGTAATCATTCCTGTAATCGGTCTGCCAATCAGAACAGCTTATCGATCTCCCTGATCGCGTCGCCCACGATCTTCTTCTCATCCGCGCCGTCGATGTCCAACCCCAGCGCCTGGATGTACTCGAATTCCTTGATGCCGTAGAAGTTCTCCGACATGGCGCGCACATAACCAAATCCGAATTCCTCCGGACAGAAAACGCCTCCTGCGGTCATCACGTAGTAGAGCTTTTCCGCCTTGCACATCGCCCTCGGCGTCCCCTCCGGCGTATATTCGAAGGTGATCCCCATGACGTTGATCTGCTCGAAGTACTGCTTGAGCGCTGCCGGGAAGGACAGATCCCAGTAAGGCGCTGCCACGACGACCTGATCCGCCCTCGCAAACTGCTTGGCCAGGTCGAACATCGGATCATCCCACGCACACGCCTCTTCCAGCTCCACACGGTGATTGATGAATTCTTCGTCCGCCACCGGGAAAATCACTTTTCCGAGGTCAACTTCTTCGACCTTCTTTTTCGCGCCCTTTCTTTCCGCCTGCGTAAGAAGCTTCCCGATCAGGTGATCCGCGAGCACTTTCGTTCTCGATTCTTTCCGCACACACGCATTGATGTAAAGTATCATGTCCGCTCCTCCTTCAATCGAATGCCTTCTCCCGAGGGCATTTCCAGCCGTGTAACATTGTTACACAGGTATATTCCCAGTTAGGTTTTCCAAAGATTACCCTCATTCAGGTTATCCATAGTTCACCCCGGAGTCTCTCCCCACCAGTTTACTCCAAAGCTGCCCCATCTGTTTACCTCAAATAGGCTAGAATTGCAAAAATGAAGATTTTAGCCTATCAGTCAGGGGGTATCCGGGGCTCTTTCGGGGTCATTTTCTCTATTCATAGAGGTTTCCGTGATCTCAAAACTTTAAAAAACGAGTTTTAAGCCACTCGTTGTAGGATACAAATGAGTTTTTTACGATTTCTATCCTATCAAGGAGTAGGCTAGAATTGCAAAAATGAAGATTTTAGCCTATCGCAAACCGCCAAATACCCCCGGGGGGTATACCGTTCAGGTGCGCTTCTCCTTCCGGCTGACAAGCATCATCCACATTTTCCCAACTTTCTTTTTCCCACTTGAAAATCACTCGTCCCGCAGCTTGAAAACCACTCGCCCCGCAGCCTAGCGCACTCGTCCCGCAGCTTGAAAATCACTCGTCCCGCAGCTTGAAAATCACTCGTCCCGCAGCCTAGCGCACTCGTCCCGCAGCTTGAAAACCACTCGCCCCGCAGCCTAGCGCGTCTTATGCGGCTTTCTGCCGTTTCCGCTCGGCACTCCATGCGCCCCCCGCTTGGGAACGACCTTATGCGTGCCATTCGATCCATGTGCTCCATTTCCGCCATGCGATCCCCGCCGCGTCTTGCTGGAGATGATTTCATCGATCGTCGATACTGTGATAAAAGCACCGCCCTCGAATTCATTGATTTTCTCTCTGAACTTCTGCAGCTCGAAGTACGTGACGTAGCAGATAAGGGTCTTGTTCTCGCCGGCCACGGCGCCTGCGGAGTCCATCACTGTGCAGGTCTTGTGCATATCGTCTCGGATCCAGTTGATGATCGGATCCGGTTCTTTTGTAATGATCGTGACCTGCTTGATCGCCTCGAAGCGGTCGGTAAAGTGGTCGATCACCGCGGTAGCGACGATATATACCAGCAGGCTCAGCAGCGCACTGTTTCTGTTGATCAGCAGGAACGCCGCCGTATAGACGCACGCATTAAATGCGATTAATATTCCGGTCATGCTCATATTCCGCCCGGATCTCTGCTGGAGCTTACTGACGATCATGGCCGCCAGGATCTCGGATCCGTCGATACATCCGCCGGCTCTAAGAATGAGCGAGAGGCCCGCGCCCAGGATCGCGCCGCCAAAGACGACCGCGATGAAGTGCTCGGTATTCAGTTCAAATGGGATCCGCTCGAAGATCTCGAGCCCGAGCATATACGCGCCCGATCCGAAAATCGCTTTGATGAGAAATTCTTTTCCGAGAGCGAAAAACCCGACAAACAAAAACGGCAGAAATACGAAGAATACGGTCTTGGAGAGGTTCATTCCGGTGAGCTTGCTGATGATGATCGCGATGCCGGCCGTGCCGTAGTCGATCGCGTCGTTCGGAAGCAGGATGCACGCGACCGCAAACGCCGCCACAAGCGCGCCGAAAACGATCACCAGCAATGACATAACTTTTCGAATATTTACTTTAATACCCGGTCACCCCGCTTCCTCGATCCTTCCTCTGCAAAAGCACTCGCCCCGCGTCTTTTCCGTCCCCACGCCGCCAGGGCAGATCACCTTACGAGCCTGTTCCCGTACTTGCTGTCGCAGAACATGCGGAAGCGCTTTTCGAGCTCGCTGATACCTTTCACGATCAGATCCTTCGGCTGGTCATAACCTGCGTTCTCCCATTTCTCAAGGACCGACAGGCATCCGCTCACATGGTAGTGGCACAGATACTCAAACTCGGTATCTTTCCGGATCATATTATATCTTTCCTTACAGATCGTAAGGTACGTGCCATCGAACATTTTCCCGATCTTGTGCCGGATCGTTCCGGTGCAGTAGGGACTCATGATCATGGAGAAATAGATCCTGTTTTCATCTATATAGTCGATAAGGCTCTTCATATACTCGGGATTTCTCTCGCCATCGAGGATCACGAGCTCGATCTCCGTAATCACTTCCTTCTCGAGTTTCTCATAAAGATCATATACATCCAGATAATGCTTATAGAAAGTAACACGGTTCACGTCCGCCTTATCCGCGATCTCCTGCACCGTGATGCGGTGGAGTTCTTTTGTCGTAAGGAGCTGCGCAAGCGCCTCGCAAAGTGCTTTTTTCGTCCTAAGAGTTCTTCTGTCCGGTTTCTTACTGTCCATGTTATGCACCTTCCCCGCTTCAAGCGCGGCCCAATCCGATTCCTTCACTAAGTAAGATATCCATCCCTGGAGTCAGATATCCATCGCCGGCGGCTACAATTTCACCTCCGCCTGTAGTCTATTATACACAATCCCGGCAAAATGCTGAATACGCTACAGACACCGCATTTTCTGAATATTGAGGCGGAGGCGCGCGAATGGTACATTGTAGTCACAACAACGAAATGACACGCAAACAAAAACTGAAATGCCACCTGACATTTCGATCAAAGGAGACAAAATTATGAGACCAGTATTTGAACTTATGACCGCAGCTATTCTTTCCGCAGGCAGCATGATGCCGCAGGTCCCGCTAAATTGCTATACCCCCTCTGTTTTATTCGATACTACCGGCTACTATGATTCAATCGCACCCAACCCTGATTATTACCCCTGTAACCTCTACGAGCAATCTTCCGCCTGCAGGTCCCGCTACTGAGACCTCTGCGGAGAATCACTAACTGGAAATGCTTACTATGAACAGATCTTTCTCCAAACTTCCAATTAAAAGCAGATCCTAACCAAACCCAACCTCGCTGGTTGAACATTATTAGTCGGTAAAAGAACTCCCTGTGGCCTTCTGGCACACCGGGAGCTTTCTTTTGTCCTTTTTCCGAAAAGCACTCGCCCCCTTACTATTTTTCGAAAAGCACTCGCTCCCTTACCATTTTCCGAAAAGCACTCGCCTCCTTACTATTTTCCGAGAAGCACTCGCCCCCGATCCACTCATCGTTCTTCCCGCTTCTTTCCTCCCCGCACCATCGCGCTCATTATTTTTTTATGGTATGATTCTCTATAGGAAAAAGAAAAGGGAAACAGATGCGGCCGCGACCGGGAAAGCCCACACACGAAAACCGCGCACGGGGCAGCATCACCAAAAGGGAGATCTCATGAACAAGGATAAAAGACGAATCATGCTGGCAGGCTTCATCCTTCTGAGCCTTTTGTTCTCATTTGCAGGATACTTTATTGCCAAGAATAACTCATATCAGAATTACAAGTCCGGTAAGTATTTTTTCCGTGAAAAAGCACAGACCTGGAGTTCGACGGATCCATATGAGATCCTGAGTGAGGACTCCCTGAATACAGATTATTCCGACCCCCGGAATCTTCTTTTGAGAACAAATAATGAGACTGTCTATGCATATGATCCTGACGGTCCGCTCTGCACTGTCATCAACGGCAAGCAGACGATCGAGGGCTTCCCTATCGGCAACCTCAATTTCGAAAACGAAGATCTCGGAAACTTCTACGGCACCAAGCAGTATTCTTCCGGCGAATACTTCGATCTTCTCGACAGCCTCTCGAAAGCAGAACTGGACAGTCCCCGTGTCAGCACGAAAAAAATGGTCGCTTATAAATCCGCGATCAAAAATACGATCCTGCTGTTCATCGTTGATCTTTCTCTGGCCATCGCGATCTACGTATTCTTTAAAATGGATTTTGTGAAAGCGATCGACGCTGTCTTAATCATCGGCGCTCTCGTCAGCTTTATCTTCAATATCATAACCGCTCTCAAATTCTGACGACGCTTCCGCCACTCCTTCTTCGCGCTCGCCGGGAGCGCTCTTCGCATCCGCTTCATCCGCGTCCGCACCGTCTTCGCACCCGATCTTTTTTGCTTCCTGCAGCACCACGATCCCCTTCTTCGGGTCTGCCGGCGAATAGAACACGGGGATCTTCGTATTCTCGTACTTTTCTTTATTCTCAGAGAGCATCTTCTGAAGCTTCGGCTCGCAGCCATCTTCGTAGTCTCCATATGCACTGAGTACGATCTGAAGCTGCTGCCTGCTTCCGTCGTCCACATCATAAGTGACCCTGGCAAATACCATCGGCAGCGGACTTTTATCGTCGAGGAACACTTCTTCCACCGTACCCTCCGTAAGCGGCCAGCGTCTGACACGGATAAGCCAGGAGATGCACATATAGAGCATGATCAGAAGCGGAATCGAAAAGATCGTCGCTGCGGCAGTCATCGCCCTTCGCACCGATCCGGGAAGCGCATACACCAGCCACCAGAGAAGTACCAGTCCGCCAATCGAAACCAGCATCATCAGAAGTTCTTTTTTCAGATCGCGGCGGAATAATCTTTTTCTAATCTGCTTTTCGTTCTCCATCTTTCTTCGTTCCCCATTAAATCTCGCTCCGGTCCGCCCGGCATGATCACAGCGTTCCCGACCGAAGCATTTTCATTCGCGCCCGCGGCCGGCGCCGCATCTATCTTACCATAAAAGAACCTCCCCGGGGGTGAAGCTTTTCCCGGGGAGGTCCGAACTGTATGGATCGGGGATCTCAATATCTGTTCATCAATATCTATCTGAATAGTTGAAGAAGTATGTTGTTTCACGGATGAATTCACCGCCGCCGAAATCTTTCGTGAAATCGTACCTGGAGTCGATGTCCCTGGCATTACACTCTTCAAATGTCATCTTGATGCCGTCATCAAGAAGCTCAATCGTGCATTTTCTGTAGTAGCTCTCGCCCGGATCGCGTCTGGAGTTCCGGTTTTCGTCATAATAGCCCTGGTAGTAGAATACTCCGACATTTCCCTCCATCGGGATCTGTACCTGTTCCAAATAAGCTGTTCTATTGACCCACAGGGTGATCTGCGCTTTATCATTATTCTTCGTCGGTCCACAGAATGTGAAGTGCACTGTGTCAGAGAGATTTCTATAGTTTCCGTTGTACTGCTCATAATCAGAGATATCATATCTTTGATTCGGCTTATATCCTTCACGCATTTGGTAGAACTGATCATCTGTCGGAACATATCCCTTGGCGAGGTAATCCCAGGCAGTCAGGGCATCGATATAACCTTCGAGCGGATAGCCATAGTAAACGAGTTCTTCATCAACATGTTTACCGGTTTTTTTATCGACAAGATCTTCGAGTGTGAACTTTGTCGGGGAATCATAACAATCGTTATACTGTACCAGGTAGTAGATCGTGTTTTGATTCGGCTTATAGTAGTAGCATGCGCCCTGGCCGGAATAAATATTACTCATCGCACTCACTACTTGTCCGTCCTTATATGTATAAACAAAAAGTTCGCTGGCGTTATCCATACCACGGCGGTCAGAGATCACGAGTTCCGGGTAACCGTCTCCATCGAGGTTCAGGAACGCAAATTTTACCTTATACATACCGTGACCGTTCTCGTCGAGATACGCTTTAACGTACGGCTCGTAATCTGCGAAGCAGTTTTTAAGATCGAGCTCACTGGGAGCCTTCGGGGCTTCCGTCTCTTTCGGCTGAGTCTGCTCGGGCGTTGTCGCCGGAGCCTCCGTTGCCTTCGGGGCTTCCGTTGCCTTCGGAGCTTCTGTTGCCTTCGGAGCTTCTGTCGCCTTCGGCGCCTTCGTCTCGTTTGTCTTCGGGGTCTTTGTTTCCTTCTGCTTCGGAGCAGTTTCCGGTCTTTCCGTCGGAGCCTGTGTCCCAGCAACTTCCGGCTGTGTCTCCGAAGTGATCTCTACTGTCGTATCCTCCGGCTCGGACTCTACCGTTGCGACCGGATCTGCGGACGTGTCTCTGGAAGCGTCTTTTACATCTGCATCTGCAGGAGCTGCTTTTCCGTCATCCACAACGACCTCTACATTTTCCGCCATACTGGAGACCATCTCTCCGACGTCACCATTCAGTTTCAGTGTACATCCTGTTGCTGCCACGGCCATCATCGTCGCCAGCGCTGCTGCTGTAACTTTGACTTTCATCTTTTTCATTTTATTTATCCTCCGATAAAACCTATTTCCCAGTTGTTTTAGCTTCGTTTTATTGATATCCTTTGCAACATTGCAAGGTCATTCTACACATGTAGTACTACCGTGTCAATAGATTTTTCTACATTTGTAGAAATTTTTTCTACTTTTGTAGAATTTTTTGTTCGGGAAAAGCACTCGCAAACGACGGAAAAGGCTGTCCCCTCTGCGTTTGCCGTGTTCGGGAACAGCCTTCTGTTGTTTTATAAAAATCTATAATTTCAGGGGTAAGTGCTTTTCGAGCGGAAAAATCGCGCCTAAGAAGCAGTAGTGCTTCTCGAGCGTAAGGATCGCGCCCGACTTCGCGCTTAAGATGCAGCAAGTGCTTTTCGAGTCAGCGCTTAGGAACGCTCAGGAAGATCTCGAGGAGAACGGATAGAAAAGTGTACCGGCCCTGATGAACTCGCCGCCAGCAAATACCGAAGACACGTCTTTCGATAACTCAAACTCGTTACTATTCACATCCTCGATCGTTATCTTGACGCCATCCGGAAGAAGCTCGATCGTTGCTTTCCGGTAGAATTCCTCTCCATCATCGATCACGCCATTCCAGTTTTCATCCTTTACGCCCTTATAATAGAAGATTCCGATATTATCCTCAAACTCAACTATCGCCTGCTCAAGATTTGCCGTCCGGTTGACCCACAGGTTCACTTCGATCAGGTTGGCACGGACATAAAAAAGATAAAGAATCTCGCCTCCGCCATTCACAACATAATTGCCGTTATAGAGGCTGTAATCAGCGATCGGTTCTCTCTGCGGCTGATATCTGGCCGGGGTCTGCTCCGGCGGTTCCGTCGTAGTAGCAGGCTCTTCCGTCGGAGTAGGCGTTGGCGCCTCTGTCGGCTGCGGTGTAGGAGTAGGCGTAAACGGCGCATACTGCGGATGCTTCTCATACTTATTATCCATCGGGATGTTTCCGCTCTTCAGATAACCGATCACGGTATCGCCATCTTCATAGCCCATCATGAGCCAGTTCGGAGTATCTTTCGTATAATCGGTATCTATACCATTCGCGCCCCGGATATAGTTATCCATCGTTTTTCTCTCCACGAGATATGGAGTCGCCGGATCATCGGTCTGCGGCCTTCTGTACTGGCAGATCGCATCCTGATAGGGCTGATAGCAGAAGAAATACACATAAGCGCCTTCTCCGGCAACAGAGCTCAGCACCAGCTGCTCCCGGCCATTTCTAAAGGTATATAAATATATGCAGTAAGCATCCTTCTGATCCGCTTTAGGCTCTGTCATCAGAAGTTCCGGGATATCATCTCCATCCACATGGATCAGTGTTAACTTTGCCTCCCGGCTATCTGTCTGCAGATCCTCGATGAGCTTTATATATGCCTGCGCATAGTCAGAAAGCGGAGCGGTGCTCTCCGAAGGTTCTTCCGTCTCCGAAGGCGTTTCGGAAGGTGTTGTTTCTTCGGTGCTTTCTGTACTATCTACGGTTTCCGACGTACTTTCTTCTGTGATTTTCTCTGTCACTTCCGCTTCAGCCGGGCTTCTTCCCAGTTTCGCGAAATAATCCTCCGCCGGCGATCCGAACGATCTGGACGAGGCGAAGAATACGACGCTGAAAGTGATAATGATCGCGAGGACCGGCATGAACTTCGATACTTTCCGGTTATTCAGCAGGTTCTTGATGCGGAGCTTCGTCTCCATCCCGCCGAATCCCAGGCCGCTGAAAGCCGTGCTCTCCAGGAACGTTCCGCCGGAGTCCGCGGCGGCATGCTTGACCAGCGACATGCAGTATTCCTTGACCATGTCCATGTCAAAAGAATCCGTCGTCTCTTCATCGACGCGCATCTCGATATCCGCGCACAGCATAACGAAAGCCAGCCATACCAGTGGATTGAACCAGTGGATGCACAGCACGGCGTAGCTGATGAGCTTGATGATGCCGTCTTTATTCTTAATATGTGTCCATTCGTGATTGAGGATATATTCCTTCTCATCTTCGTCGAAATGCTTCGGGATAAAGATCTTCGGATTAACAAATCCGATCACGAACGGCGACTTAATGTCGGTCGTGAAATAACTGCCGTCATAGGATCTCGAGCTCCAGCGCGCCTTCGAATAGAAGATCACATAACGCACGCCGAAGAGCACGATCAGTCCGACGATGACCAGAAGCCATACATATGCGATCACACGGAAGGCCTGCGCCTGCTTTGAGTTGAGTCTTGCGGGCTCCTCTTCGATCGCAGCAGTCTCCGCCTTATTGGCATCGCCTGCTCCCGCTTTCTCCGCGCCTCCATTTTCCGCCTCTACATCCATTTCGTCGGCAAAAGCACCTGCCCCGGAAGCGTCAGAAGTAGCGGCAGTGTCTGCGCCGGCATTTCCTGTGTTCACTGAAACTGCGCCACCTTCTTCGTCCGAGTTCTTTTCCGCCGAAACAGACTCCGTCTTTTCCCCGCCGGAGCGGAACAGCCGGTTCACGTTCAGAAGGCTCGTCGGAGATGCGAAGTTAACAGGCAGCAGAAGACGCACGGCCACGATCATCCAGAAGACGATCAGGACGCGCTTCGGCAGTTTACGGAAAATAAGACGGAACAGCAGTACGAGAAGGATCGCGATGCTGCCGTAAAGGCTCATCTCCAGTACTTTTGCATATACAGCATTCATCCGTAGATCCTCATTACTTGGTATGCTTCTCGATCATCTCGATCAGTTTCGCCGCTTCGTCTTTACTCAGGCTGTTATCGCCGTTTCCGAGAAATGCATTTACAAAGCTCGGCAGAGATCCCTGGAAATTCTTCTGCACCAGATCATTGCTCTGGTGGTGCTGAACCTCTTCTTTTCTTACAAGATATGTGATCTTTGCTTTATTATTCGCGATAAAGCCCTTATCGCAGAGACGCTTGATCATGGTATAGACGGTCGTCTTCTTCCAGCCATGCATCTGCTCGCAGATGTCGGAAAGTTCACCGGAAGAGATCGGCGCATACTGCCAGATCAGCTCCATCAATCTATATTCACTGTCACCGATAGAATAGTCTTTCATGGGCATTCTCCCTTCATAATCCAAGACCATTCTACCCGTGTAGAATTACATTGTCAACTAAAATTCTATGATTGTAGAACAGACAGGACCCGATCGTAATCTCCCTTGAAACAGAAGCCGTTCATTCCGGCCTTCTTGGCGCCTTCCACATTTTCTTTTCGGTCATCGACAAAGAGGCACTCCTTCGGATCCAGGCCGTACTTATTAAGGAAGGTCTCATAGATCTTCACATCCGGTTTAAGCATCAGATAGTCCGAGGAGACGAACACACCGTTGAAAAACTCCAGCGGCAGGAACTTCGGAAAATATGTATAGAAGAGATCGCTCGCATTTGAAAGGACATAGATCCTAAGGCCCATCTCCTTTACGCGCCGGCAGAAGTTCTCCGCGCCGGGAAGCGGGTCCATGCAGATATCCCAGTGGTCCGCGCAGTTTTTCAGCGCCTCGTGGTACTTTTCCGGGACTCTTCCCTTCACCAGATCGAATCTGTCCTTATCCTTGATGTCGCCCTTGTCTCCAAGCGCCCACTCCGGCCCCTCGAACAGTTCTTTTCGAATGACTTCTTTTTCTTTCTCCGAGGAGCAGAACTTCGAAAGCACGAACTCCGGATTAAAGTCCAGAAGTACATTTCCCATATCCAGTACGACGTTTGTGATCATGATCTCACCTGTTATTCTACCGTTATTTCACAAGTGCTTTTTCCGAAGAGGAAGTCCACTTCAGGAACGATGCGATCAGCAGGATATAGCAGATCGTCTTCGGCAGCATCAGCATGCCCAGGATCGGGACCGCCCCCGCGCCGACCGCCACCGGAATATAAAATGCAAACGACAGAAGGATAAAGATCCACGTCAGGCGTAGGATCCGGTCTTCCGCCCGCGTCCTGAAGTACAGCCAGCAGATGACTGCGCCGAGCACGACGAACGGGACATTTCTAAGGATCCCCCAGGTCATGCTGTTTCCGTTATGGATCCAGTCATTCTGCGGGAACAGGCACAGCGCCACCCGCACGATGGCCAGGCACCACACCGCGGCTTCTGTCTTCCGGTCTTTTTCTCCGGCAAAAGCACTTGTCCATATATAATACATCAGCACATAGAAAACTGTCATCGTCACCGACGTCACGAGTTTTCCAATGCCGAGGGCGCAGGTCATGTCATAGTCGGTAAAGTAGTTGAGGACGCGCGGCACGAGGTGGAAGGCGTCGCCACAGCCAAGAATCAGGGCAGCAAGACCCATCAGCATCGCCGTCCGGTTTCCCGCCCGGCCTTTCGCGTCTTCCTCCCGGCCGGGTTCATTTTCGATCTGCGCTCCCACATTCCCCGCCGGGTCTTTCGCGTCTCCGGCGAAGGCTTTCGCGCGAAGCAGGATGACCGCTCCGCTGATGATCGCAAAAAGCAGATAAAGGATATCGAAAGAAGATTCACCGTATTTCATCTTCGCCCTCCGTGCCCCGAACAGGGCAGTGCACGCTCTTATTCGGATTTCTTATTCAGATTTCCAGTCTTCAGATTTCTATTTCAGGTTTCTGTTTCAGTTCTTCTGTCTTCAGATTTCTTATTCTGTGCATCCAGAAGCTCGTAAAGCAGCGTGTAGAGTGCTTTTGCCTTATCGGGCGAAAGATCGATATTGCAGGCGACCTGCATCGGAACATCCTTCGCTTTTTCCTGGAGTTTCTTTCCGGCCTTAGTAAGCGTGATCACGACGACGCGGTCATCCCCGGAACTTCTCTGCCGCTCGACATAGCCCGCACTCTCGAGCTTCTTAAGAAGCGGCGAGACCGTCCCGTTATCGAGCATCAGCTTCTCGCAGATCTCCCCGACGGTGATCCCGTCCTGCTCCCAGAGGACCAGAAAAACGAGGTATTGCGTATAGGTCAGCCCGAGCGCCTTCAGGATCGGCGTGTACTGGCCGATCACATTCCTGGATGCCGCATAAAGCGGGAAACAGAGCTGGTTTTTAAGTTTCATAGCTTCACGATAATCATATTCCATACTATATCGCCTCACATAATTTGATACGATTATATTGTATGCAATATTTTCCCGATTGTCAACTGTTCCTCTCGAAAAGCACCCTTCCTCGCGCTTTTTATCTCTATCTTAACGATCACCCTAACGATCACCCTCGGTAAAACGGTCTTTTCTTTCGAAAAGTCAGCTAGATTCTCGATTTTTCAAAATATAGCCTACCGGTTTTTGGGACACGATAGGCTATATTTCGATTTTTTCAATTTCTAGCTTACTGCAAACTAATCCAGATTTTGCTTTTTTCGATTTCTGGCTTACATAGTCTCCGGTCGTGATAAGCTATATTTTCGTTTTTTGCAATTCTAGCCTACTCTGACATAAGCTATTTTTTCAAATTTTGTATTTCTAGCTTACTTCTTCGCGAAAAGCACTCAGCCATATTTCACTTTTTCGCAATTCTAGCCTACATTTCTTCCACGCAGCCATAGAAAAACTCCCACGCGACTGATTCCGTATGGGAGTTTTTCAATTATCATGTTTAAGAAGCCCCCATCCACTCAGCACCCGCCGTCAACCGGCGACCGTGTAGAGTGCTTTGAAGTAGCCGTCTTTCCGCATCAGGTCCTGAAAGGAGCCCTTCTCCTCGATGGTGCCGTCCTTGATGACGATGATCTCGTCATAGCGGCGGAGGAGAGACTCTTCCAGCGAGTGGGTCACGACGACGCGCGTCATGGAGTCAAGTTCCAGGATCTCGTTGATCACTTCGTAAGAAGTCTTCGCATCGAGCGCGGAGGTCGCCTCATCGGCCAGGAGGATCGACGAATCCTTCAGGAGGCTTCTGGCGATCGAGATGCGCTGTTTCTCTCCGCCGGAAAGCCCTTTTCCATTCTCGCCACAAAGATAGTCTTCGCCGCGCTCGCTCACCAGTGCCTCGAGGTGCGCTTTATGCATCGCCGACTCGATCTTCTCTTTCGGGAAGTCGCGGAACATCGTGACGTTATCCTTGATCGAGGAATTGAAGATAAATACATTCTGTGAGATGACGGACATCAGGTCATAGAGGGACTCGGGACAGATGGAGCGGAGTTCTTTTCCATCGATAGAGATCTCGCCTTTATACTCGTTATTGGCGGCCATCAGGAGATTTAAGAAAGTGGACTTTCCGCTACCGCTACCGCCGACGACCGCGTAGGATCTTCCCGGGAGGAGATCACAGTTGATATCGTGCAGGACTTCCTTCTCGCCTTCTTCATAGGCGAAAGAAACATTTCTGAAGGAGATCTTCTCACCGACTTCCGACACTTCCTCAGTTCCGGCATCTCCGGCATTCTGCGAAAGCGAATCGGAAAGCTTCTCGATCAGGCCCGCGGCCGCCTTCTTCCCCGCGAAAAGCTTCGGCAGCTCGGACACCGGCGGGATCAGGAAGTTCATCAGGTTCACGAACATCAGGATCGATCCGGCGGTGATGCCTCTGCCGGAAAGAGCAAGATATGTACCGAAGAGAAATACGCCGAGCTGGGAGATCATGCCTGCGATCATGCCGAGAGAGCCGGTCAGAGAGGCGACCCGGCGCATGTGGCACTTCGCATCCTCGAGTTTTCCGTTCTCGGTGATGAAGAGCTGATCCGCTTCTTTTTCCGCACGGAAGCTCTTAATGACCTGAAAACCGCTGAGACAGTCGGTCATCGCCGAAGTGAACGCAGTATTTCTGTCGGACACTTCCTTCTGGATCTTCGCCATTTTCTTTCCCATGATCACCGACACCAGCATCGGCAGGATGATGATCAGGATCGAGAACAGCGTGAGCTCGGGAGAATAGATAAACATCAGGATAAGGGATCCGAAAAAAGAGACCACTTTTGTTACGATCGGAAGGATCGAAGACACGTAGTTCGTCTCGATCGTGGTCGCGTCATTCGTCAGTGCCGAAAGATACGAAGCGGTGTCTTCTTTGCGGAAAGAAGAGATATTCTTCATGGAAAGGAACTGAAATGCCCGGTTCTTATACTGTGTCATCGCGCGGCGGATGAAGGCCGGCTCAGCCAGGTAATTCAGTACTGTGGTCACGACAGCAAATCCCAGGAATGAAAGGCAGATGAGGGACATCTCGGTCAGTGTGTATGCACTCTGTCCGGAGAGGATATCGATCAGTTCTTTGATGATCCACGAGACGACAAGACCCGTGATGCCGTTTAAGACCGATGCAGTAATTGCCGTAAAAAGGGCGCAGTGATTTTTCCTGTAGAACCGGGAGACCAGTTCCGCACGAATGGAGCGGTTATTCATTTTTTTCACCTCATTTAGTTATGGATTTTCGGAGTTCATCTATTTCCGGATTTAGAACTTATGTATTTATGGATTTCCAGAGTTTGAGCAGTTCTTTTGATTCTAAGAGTTTGATCGTGGACTCGATCCCTTCGATGCAGGTCTCACCTGTCGTATCGAAGGCCAGGCACGGTTCGTCGATCTCGACGAAGCGTTCTTTTCGGGCATCGAAATCCGGTGCGGCATCGAATTCCTCCGCTTTCTTTTTCGCCTTCTTCAGATGATCTTTCGCACCATCTTTATTCTTCAGCATCAGCTCCGCATAGGCAATGCCAGTGAGATACAGGCAGTCGATGCGGTCGAGGAAACAAAGCACACCTTTTTTCTTGAAAAGAGCATTGAATTTGATTCCCGCGTCCAGGATCTCCTTCGCCTTTTCAAAATCACCCTTCCCCGCGTAGCACAGTGCTTTTGAAGAAATAAGATTCACCATGTTGCCGATCTGGTTTACGAGCGCATACGACAGAAAACTTTCCGCTTCTTTATATTCCTTCTTCGAAACAAGGAGATGGCCGATTCTGTCGTTAAAAATATAACCGGCGTTATGGGCCTTATAGATCTCCAGGCTCTTATCGTAGTCTCCCATCGCCATGTAGATGGTCGCGAGGTCGCCATAGAGCGTGGTCGCATCGATGTTCGGGTCGCTGCTCTGGGAGATAAGGGAGATCGCTTTCTCATAGAGCTCTATGGAGCGGAGACAGTACTCTTTATTGATCTTGAACATCAGGCCGAACGCACGGAAAAGATAAGCGCATTCATACACGATCTTAAAAGAATTCGGGTACTTCTTCAGTGCTTTTTCCGCCTCTTGCGGGCCCTGCGGATCCTGCGTATCCGTCATCTTGCGGAGCCTTCCGGCCAGTGCGCCGATCCGGTTGTCGCGGACGGTAAAGCCTACCAGCACATCCAGCGAGACATCGAAGAAATCAGCCATCTCCATCAGAAGCGAGATATCCGGAACGGAAAGCCCAGCTTCCCACTTATGGACCGCGCCGATCGTGACACGGAAGACTTCCGCGAGCTGCTCTTGCGTCAGTCCTTTTTCCTTTCTGAGAGATCTGATATTGGATGCAAGATTATTCTTCATGACTTCATCTCCTCTACCGTCAGTATTGCTTCAACTGTCTTTATTGTAGAGGAAGACGGCACAAAAGAAAATGCACTACCAATACAATTAGAATAGAACTATTTATACCGTTAGTATAGTTTTCCTTATCCGATGCAAAAGAACCTGTTGTTTCAGAACTTACAGCAGTGTGACCATATTTCTTCCGTTATGCTTGGAAGTGTACATCGCGCGGTCAAGGCGGTTGAATGCCTCCTGGAAGTCATCCTCACCCGTGATCTCGGTAACACCGATCGAGCAGGTGATGTGCATGATCTCCGGGAACTCGTAAATATCGACGGAGTGTCTGAGTTTCTCCGCGATGGCGGAAGCCTGTTCGCCGCTTTTTCCGTAGCAGACGATAACGAATTCCTCACCGCCCCAGCGGCCGACCGAGCACTTCTCCTCGAGAGAGATCTCTGTCATGATCTTCGCCAGATGCTTGAGCGTCGTATCACCGACTGCATGTCCGTAGTTATCGTTGACTTTTTTAAAGAGATCGAGGTCGATCATCATGATCGATACCGGATCGTCGTTCTTCACGCGCATCGCCAGTGCGTTATGGAGCTGAGACTCGATCTCGCCGTGGTTATACACACCGGTCAGCGGATCGGTGATCGCCATCTCCTCATACTTCTTCAGCGTGGAGAGCATCTCCATGGAGTTCTCATGAATATCCTGCACCATGAATACGAAACGGTAGTCCGACTCGTCATTGGTCTGCGCGCGGGAAAAGATCAGCTTGACCCAGATGTATTTGCCCTCGAGGTTACGCATCATGCAGTCAAAGGATGCGGTACGTCCCTGCGGAAAGTTCTTCTTCAGATACTCCGGATCCGTTCTTCGGAGGAATAAATCCTGATCTTCCGGCAGGAACATATTCACGATCATCATGCGCCAGTCGGAGTATTTCAGGTTATAGTTCACGACATTGTCGGACATCTCCGCGACGTTGATGCTGCTCGTCGTATCCAGCACGAGGTCGATATACATGGAGAAAAGATACGAGCTCTGGATCGTTCTGATCTTCTTCGATGTCAGGGACTCCTGCAGCGACTCATTATCGTCAAATTCATCCATCAGGAAGAGGTACTTTTCCGAGGGTACCAGCGGATAGACCGTCAGCTGTACCAGATGAGGTTTTTCTCCCTGCTCTGTTACGATATTCAGGCGGCGGCTGTATTTCTTTCGAAAATCACCCGTATTGTCGGCAAAGATCTGATAGTCGGACGATACCTTCTCGCTCGATCCGTCAAAATGAAACCATAAGTCGATGATAAGATCGTGATAGCTTCCGGACTCTTCGATATACTGCTCGAAAAAACCTTTTCGGAGGAGCGCCTTATACTGATCCGTCGGCGCGTCCACAAGAATGACCGAGTCCACATTATCCAGAAGAAGCTCCGGAACATCAGCAATAGTATAATCTTCAAAACTCTTCATAATCATTTCTCATTCTCACTCCCTGCCTGAAACCACATAACACCGGGAATTAAAATCCTAAAAAAATTATAACGTGCCCGGCATATTCATGCATGAATAAAATGAAAACAAAAAAGATTTGAATTGTAACAGATGCTGCAGATGATCAGGCTCTCCTCCGGGACTCTCTTTCCCTTTCAAACAGAGATCTACTTCGACTCCTCTTCTTTCGTGATCCCGAATCCCCGGAACAGATAAACACCCAGTACGGCATTATATCCGACTGCTGCGACAGTACTGAATCTTTCGAATATGCCGAAATATTCTTTGGGAAAAGCACCCATCCCGATAGGTCCCATAAACATCATGGCTAGTGCGACCGCGGCCCAGATCCCGGGGCCCCGTACTTCTTTGTGACGGCATCCCGATACGATCAGCATGATCAGAGATACTATGGAAAGAAGCACAACAATCGCTGTGACAACCATATGCATGGCTTCCTGAAATCCGGCGATTTCTTTTCCCGAATCGGAAAGGGCAAACATCTGGTATCCCACCTTCGAGACCCAGTTCATGATCGTGAAAAGGTAAATGCCGAGGCGGAACAGCTTCGTGGAGATCTTCTTCTCTGACACGTATATGGCGATACATGTGGCGCAAACGACACTTCCGGCGTCATATAGTGCAGACAACTGATTCCAGAGATGCCGTGATGGCGCGGAATCCGCAGACAGATCACTGGCTGCCTGCTCCATCCAGTTATATCCCGGGAAGTCCAGTGGAGAAAAGATCAAGGCAGCAAGATAGGACAGAAATGCCACTATACCCAGAAGTCCGATCCAGTGGATCAGTTTCTTTTTTGATTTCGTATCTATATTCGTGTCTACATTCGTAACTACATTCGAAACTACATTCGTATCTAAACTCATAGCCATCTTATTTTCCATGTGTTTCTTATCTCCATCTTTTCTCATTTTTCCGGTACTGCCAGCTGAAAGCTAAACCATTTCACAAACTCTGTGATATTCTTGGGGACAGTGCTTCTACCATCGCCAAAGCCTTTTTCTTCCCCGGATGTGATCTGATCCATCCGGTAATCGATCAGTGAGTGCATGGTGAGCGAATATGTCATCGAGGCCATATCCACATTCTCATTTCTGATCTTCCCGTGCACCGCCAAGGCGTAGAACAGATCCCTCGACTGGGAAAGCATCCGCTCTGTCTCTTCCACCATGATCTTCGCGGCCACAGGATTTGTGGATCGTTCGGAATACAGGACCTTGAAGAACCGGAGCATATCTTTATCGGACACGATCCCTATATAAGCAGAAAGAGAACCCATAAGGATCTCCGGAAGGCTCTTCTTCTCAAACATCGCGGCATAATCCAGAGGAGCCGTCCTGCTGTTTTTCAGAGCCTGTTCACGAAGAAAACGGTACATCTCCTGGATGATCTCGTCTTTCGACTTGAAGTGGTTATAGAGAGAAGGCGCCTTGATCCCCACCTTCTCCGCAATCTGCGACATAGACACACCTTTCATGCCGTTAGCAGAGGCAAGTTCCAGCGTCGCGTAGATGATCTCTTCTTTTCTGCTCATTCTCATCGACCTCACATTTGCTTTCGTTCGTTAGTGATTATACTAACGGTCGTTAGCTTTTGTCAACAAGCAAATACGAAGATTACATTCAAACTGTAATCACTAAGGGGGGGAGTTCAGTCTTGATAGGGAGTTAGTACAGATTACCAGGGGGCGATCCAGCACCGCTAAACGTTTAATCCAGTGACTGGCACTCTATCGTCTACATCATCTCACAAAACCCATTTTTTGTATAGAAGCGCATGCCATCCACATTTCCGGGGAATACCTGCGTGCGGATAAAGTCCACGCCTCTGTCCTTCCCGTACTTCTTCGCGGCCTTGACCAGGATGGTGCCGATGCCTTTGCTTCTTAGATCTTCGCGGACGCAAAGATCCTGCATATAGACCACGCTCTGCGGCTTAAGGCAGGAAACTTTTTTCTGCTGAAGGATCATCACATGCACAAATCCAACTGCTTCGCCGCCGATATCTGCTACCAGGATATCCTGGGTATCGCTGTCAAAGATCGACTGAAAGAATTCGTCTGTTCTCTCTCCGATCACAAAATGTTCCGGCTGGTACCGGACGCCGTCTTCCTCCAGCGCCAGATAAAGATCCCGAAGCGCCGGAAGATCGTCCAGCGTTGCTTTTCGAATCGTCACATCCAAATTCATAAATACCTCCAGAAGAGTGGAAATCGAGGTCACACCGGAAGGGACCTCCTTACCAAAGCGGTTCAGCCACAAAGTCCTGATCCCCAGAGCCGACGCCCCTTTAACATCGCTGCTTACCGAATCTCCGATATGGATCACTTCCTCCGGATCAAGTCCGGTCTTAGAAAGAGCCAGCTCGAACAGTTCTTTTCGCGGTTTATAAGACCTGGCATCTTCCGATGTAAAAACACCGGCCGGCTTGAGCCCGTGGTACTCGATGGCACTACGGATATCAATGTTATCAATATTGGAAACAATATAGATCGGGAGCGGGGATCTATCGAAAAACTCTTTCGTATCTTCAAAAATCTCCGGCCGGCTCCACTGGGAAAACAGTCGGTCGCATAAGGCGGAAGCATCTGCCGCAGATTCGAAATTCTCGGTCGTGTGGGCAAGTGCTTTTCGCTCGATATCGCGCTGCAGCTCGAAGCTGTCGCCAAAGGAAGAAACGAACATGTTCTGAAAGTCCTTCCACCAGAAAGAATCGATCTCGGAAGGCGCCGCCCCGTTTCCTGTGTCATGAATGATATTGGTGATCTCCTTTATGATCTCCCCGTCTTCATGAACGAGCGTCCCGTAAAAATCAACAAACAGTGCTTTTATCATCGTATTCTCCTTCGCCTTATTCCTGGTCTTATTCCTGCGGAACGATCCGTTCCTCGTACTCCGGGTGATCGGCCAGTGCTTTTCGAACATCAATATTGTAATCGACCACCATGCAGTGCGCATCCTCATCGTCGAAATACTCGCGGATGCGGACGCCGCCAAATGCCTCCATCGTCTTCCAGGATGCCGGATTATCAAGGTCCGCATCCATAAACACAGTCTCGATGCCGTGCGCGGCGCAGACTTTCAGGCCCAGGTAGAGGTTCATGTTGTTGTACCCCTTGCCGCGCTCCGTCGGGCGGATGCAGTAGCCGATGTGGCCGCCGTACTTACTCAGCCTCTTGTTGAGCGCCAGACGGATGTTGATCATGCCCACGATGCGCTTGTCCGACTCACGAACCAGAAAATACGTCCGCGCCGGCACCCGCTCCTCGCTCGGCACCTGCACATAATCTCTCTCCAGCTTCTTAAGCCAGCCCTCGTAGTCGTCAACGTAGCTATCCAGTGCGCCGGTGCCGTTGATGTCCGACTGATGCGCGTAGAACTCGTGGATAAAGTCGATCGCATCCTGCTTTCTGCCGATGCCCGGCACCTCGAAATACATTCTTTCCATTTGGTCTCCTAGTCGTTCGACACTTTGTTTGACATTGCGAGTGCGAGTGTCGAACAATTTGTCGAACAGCTGCCAAGGCAAGTGCTTTTCCAGCGGGAACATACTCGCAATAAAAAAAATTAGTCCGGGCAGGTCGCCATCCGAACTAAGTTTAGTATATCATATAATCTCATCGCCAAGAAACAGCTTCGTAGTATAAAGCAGCACGGATGAAGCAGAATCTGAAGCTGCGTTATCTGCAGTGGTATCAGAAGCAGCACAGTCGGACGCGCATTATTCGATCGGTCCATCGTTCCGCCGGCGCTTCTTTTCCGCCGCGAATAATATTTGCAACAGAACCGGATCCTGCGTCGTCTTTTTTGCAGAGTGAAAACAATGCATAAAGAAAAAGTGCAGTGAAATTTGAAAGATTGAAAAGATTGAAAAGGATGGAAACAGGGAATGGCTAAGTTGAAAGACAGCAAGTGTATCAAGCTGATCAGCGCGATGCTTATCGGAAGCATGCTGCTGGCAGGATGTTCAAAGTCAGAAGAAACGACGAAGAAAAAGAAGAGTAAGAAGTCCAACACGACTTCTCAGGCGGAAGAAACAACTTCTTCCGAAGAGGAAGAACCGGAAGAGAGCCAGGGCGCCGCAGATCCGAAAGGAACAAATGGCAAGAATGGTAATAGCGGTAAGGGAGCTGCATCCTCTTCGGGTACATATCATCTGGATACCAAGTACTGGAGCGCGGATATCCCGGAAGAATTTCAATATTATGATGCTGAGGTCATCGACACAGACGATGAAAACTACTATGTCTTCGATGAAGATCAGTACCAGCATGATGCCTCCTGGGTAATACATATCAGAAAAGAAGATGCGAGTGTATTCCGAAAGAGCTATGCGACCTACTTCTCGATGATTGATTATGCCAAGGGCGATCTTCCCACAAGAGAAATCTACGGATATGATTTTATCGAGTTCAACAGCTATGATATGGACGGCGACAGTTCCAGAAAATTAACAAACTACCTCTACCGTTACGAGGCAGGCTCGCTGACCGTGGTGCTTTCATTTGACGAGAGCGGAGATCCGGATGATTTTTACGGTTGGAAACTCTTTGACACCATTCAGCTCAACCTCCCTAACCTCGGTCTGTCCGATCCGCCGTTCGGTTTTCTCTCCGGCGAACACAGAAGCGAAGTAAAAGAGCAGAAGCTTCTGCCGTACAATGTCACCCCGGAGCAGGGACACTTCAGTGAGCATGTTTACATCACTTCCGAAAATGGCATTGTCCCGTTCTCTTCGACAGCGACACATGTGGCTGTTTCGGATAAATACCTCTATACCTTTACTCTTCGAAAAGAACTCGTCACGATCTACCAGATCAACGGCGATGAGATGACTAAGGTAGCGGAATTGCCCTACACGAAAAGCACTGATTCGGCGACACTTCTCGATAACGATACTGTAACCTGCATTCCTGATCCGGAGGATCCGGAAAGATTCATCCTCGTGGAGACCATCAACGGCCAGGAGAAGATCTTATCCTGCCTGAATGAAGTCGAGGTATCCCCTGACGGACAGACGATCATTTCTTATGACGTCTGGGCGGATCAGGTACGTCTCCTTCACCGTGAACCGTATGCCAAGACGATGACTTCTTCACCTTTCCATCTGGAAATCGATCCATCTTTCGAAAGACCTGAGGTGAGATCCTTCTTCTTCGCAAATAACGGTATCTTCGCAACGATGCGGGAGGCAGGCCCAAATGCGACCGAGCGTCTCTTCGAATTCGATCTTGATGGAAAAGCTATCCGTGAGATCAAAGACGATACGCGTAAAGATCTGTATGTCGGATCCGTATATGATTTCAGAAACGAAATCCTGATGGACAACTACGAAGATGGAACCCTCGAGCTCTGGAGCAAAGATGGAAAGCTTCTCTCCACGATCTCTATTTACGAACTGATCGGAATCCCGAATGACGATGTCGAATTCCCGCATTACTCTTTCTTAAAAACAGGCGGCGAGGGCGACTTCCTCCTCCTCTTTGCCTATGACAATGACGGCGTCTTAGAGGATCTGGTCTATAAGATCCATATCGGATAATCCGGATCCACACCGGACCGCCGACCAGTAAAACGCACAACAACTGCATACCTCTCATAACCACCGGCCGGGTTCTTCACATTGAAGGATCCGGCCACCTTTTTCCGGTGTCCCGGGGGGAGTGTCACGGGGGGAGTGTCACAGATAGGATCAAACTGCAGTATTGTGACAAGGGATCCTATCTTACGAGTGCGTCGATAGGATCTAATCGTGGATTACGGGCATATGATCCTATCTGACAAGCACGGCGATAGGATCAAACTGCAGATTGTGAGCAAATGATCCTATCTGACAAGCACGGCGATAGGATCAAACCGCAGATTGTGAGCATATGATCCTATCTGACAAGCAAAATGATAGGATCAAACCGCAGATTGTGAGCAAATGATCCTATCTGACAAGCAAAATGATAGGATCAAATCGCAGATTGCAAGCAAATGATCCTATCTAACAAGCACGGCGATAGGATCAAACCGCAGATTGTGAGCAAATGATCCTATCTGACAAGCAAAATGATAGGATCAAATCGCAGTTTAACAACGAATGATCCTATCCTATGATAAAAAGCGGCTGGAATCTTCTTTCCCGAAGGATCCAGCCACTTCTTTTTCCGATGAATATACGAATGGGCAAATGAGTAAATAAGCGTTCAAGTCTTTAGATACGAGCGCATTTTCTCGACCAGTTTCGAATACAGGTTCGAGTGATCGTAGGTTGTGTGAAAGCGCTTCGGTTTTAGAAGTTTAAAGAAAGTTCTCTTTTTCTCTTCACTGATATCCACGCGGCGAATCATGACGAACCCGCGGAAAGGCGGCATATACGTAACGATGTCATTGATGTCCGCGAAGTTCCAGCACTCGGTGCAGACCGTATCCAGATAGCTCTTAAGCCTTGCGGAATTCGAGCGCTTACCCTTAAACGGGCGGACACTGCCGGATCGTTCCTTTCCATTAACCGAAATAGTTTATTTATCTCTCCACATAAGAATTTTATGGATGATGAAACCGGGAAGGACCAGAGTAATATAGGAAACCACAGCGATACCGAGAAACACGAGCGCCGCCGTCAGCCCAAAAGACGCATCGCTCCCGTCGCCTCTGCCCCATCCTTCTACGAAGGTATATAAGGCAAGCGTGAACAATATACTCAGAACAATACAGATAATGTTATAGATCCGGAACCGGATCTTATGCTTTCTGATTAAATCTTCCGCCATAAGACAATACCCAACTATTAACCTAACCCTGTTTCCGAAATCGATTATACCATAGAAGCCTTTTCCGCGCGAAAAGCACTTACCCCCCGCACGGATCCGCACTCCTCACCCTGAGGACTTATTTCAGCGTCAATTGAAGATGGTATAATATATGCATACGGGTTTTAGATTTTTGGGGGAGGAATATTCTATGGATAATTATAATTACCAGTCGCCGGTCATCATGCATGACCGCTCCGAGCAGCGTTTTACCGAAGCTAACATCAAACTCGAGGATATTCAGTCCCAGCTCGCTGAGATGGAGATCAAACTACAGGCTCTGTACAGCGTCATCATCGAACAGGGAATCGACCCCAAGCGTGTCGAGGATAAGATCGATGAATTGATGAAGAACCGCACCGCGCCGACTGCTCCTCAGCTGAAAGCCAGACTCTGTCCGGAATGCGGAAAAAAGGTCAAGCCTTCCTCTGTCGATCCTTTGATGGGAAACTGCTTATTCTGCGGAGCGAAGGTGCCGTTCAATCCTTCTTTCTGATAAGGTGCCGTTTAATCCGTCTTTCTGATAAGGTGCCGTTTAATCCGTCTTTTTAATCCGGCAATTAGCCGACATTTAATCCGCTTCTTTAAACCACACCAGGAAACTGTCGCACAATAAGATGAATTCCGCGCTGCAGTCTGCGCCGTATTCGCCTTCGCCGTAAACGAGGACATCGTCATCTTCAAGAAGTTTATCGTACGCGTCCGGATCGGCGGAGCGTGAGATAATGTGCACGATCTCGAGTTTTCGGAGTTCGTCGTCTTCGTGAGAATACATATAGGCGGTATCTCCGGCGACATTATCGTCCTTCTTTAAATAGTAATCGATCTGGCAGTCTTCCCCTTCGTCATAGGACGATACATCCCAGAAGTCTTCCAGATATTCCCGGCAAACATTTCCATTTATCAGGACATCCATGATGTCATACTTCGGCTCCGGATCCGGTTCCAGCACTGCCTCATTTCTTTTCTTCATCGCCTTTTTCTTATCAAAGTCAGAAGTAATATGGTTATAGTACTTCTCAAGGAGGGAGACCACGGTCTTCTTTTCCGCATCCTCCATATTCTCGAACTCGACGATCAGCATCAAGCCCATATATCCGTTATACAGCCTCAGCACCTTCTCGCCGCCGGGTGCTTTTCGATCGGCGAGACGGCCGGTAACAAAATTGTTTTCTTTCCAGTTGGCTTCGATCTCCCATGTGGGAAAAGCACTTATGATTTCGTCATTGAGTTCTTCCACATCGACTTTATCGTACTTTGCGGCTTTATCCATATAGTTTTCATAGATGCACAGCCAGAAAAAAGCGATGGTATCCTGATCACTTTCAAAAGCCTCATCGATCTTAAAGCAATATAATGCATCACCATTATTCTGCACTGCGTTCTCCGCATTCGTTTTTTTCTTTGCCATACCCGCATCTCCTAAAACCATAATCCAACAGATTGTATCAGAATGCGGTCGCCAGGATTTGTAGATATCCTACTTTTTTATAAGAACAGCGGTGTAAATTCAGCCCCTCAGCGCCTAGTGAATTCGGAAGTCCCTTGAACTCCTTGTAGGAATCGCATATATTACCCTGCTTGCTTCTTTGCATTTTATTCTTCCAGTATCGGATACCGTTTCTTATCTTCTTCTGTGATCTTTCTTTGGACGCGGCACGGAACACCGACTGCGATCACACCGGAAGGGATATCTTTCGTCACTACACTTCCCGCGCCGATCACCGAGTTATCCCCGATCGTCACGCCTCCGAGAACTATAACACCCGCACCGATCCAGACATTATTCCCGATCGAGATCGGAAGCGCTACCTCAAGCCCGGCATTTCTCTGCTGCGCATCCAGCGCATGCTCTGCCGTCGTAAAAGTACAGTTCGGCGCGATAAAAACATGGTCCCCGAATGTGACCTTTCCGCCATCTAAGATCTGACAATTGTGATTGGCAAAGAAATAATCGCCGACCGTCGTGTTATATCCGTAATCACACCAGAACGGAGCATTTACACATACATGATCTCCCATAGAGCCGAAGATCTTCTCTAACAGTTTCTTCTGCGATTCCCGGTCGGACGGTCTGATCTGATTAAAATCATAACAAAGATCGTTGCACGCATGGATATCTTTCAATATCTCTTCATCGTAGTTCGCGTTATATAAGTAGCCGGCCTGTGCTTTTTCTTTTTCCGTCATTGAAATTCTCCAATCTCGATTTTTCACAGATCCATTATAACATTACATGGTCTCGGATTTTGTCTCCGACATGTCATCCCTTCTCTTCCACTTCTTTCAGGAACTGGTCGAAAAGTTCATTCGCGTAGCGGGGACGCTCATATTCCGTAAATCTTCCCTCATCTGTGTACGCGAAGACGTCGTCTCTAAGTACGACAAAGTATAGTGTGTCATTATGTTTGTACCAGTAGAAGCCGTTTTCATCTCCTGAGTCTAATGCCGGGACATCGCAGCTCCCGAGGACTTCTTCATAAGTCATATGCTTCACGGATATCAGATTGGTAATGTGATACGTGTGTGATGGAACAAATCCGAACGAAGACCCGCCATCTCTTATATCGGCGGTGACATAAGCGATCTGTCCGTCCTTAAGGTCAGGAAGATCTTCGGGATCATCAGCGAGAACTCCATACGCAGGTCCGGGACGGCATATCAGGGCTTCACCGACACGCATCACATAGAACGACTCGGCCTGCTTATAATTCGTGAATGTTTCACCGAACTCCTCTATATTAACGACAGACGACGTTTGGGTCTTCTCAGCACTCTCACTGAATTCTGTTTCCTTTTTCTTATTGCTACACCCTACAAGTACCAGACTGCACACCCAAACCAGCGCGACAAATAGCGCAGAGCATTTCTTTTTCATATTCTCCCCCCTATAGCTATGTCCATATATCAGACGATACGGGGCAAGTATATGTTGCATCCGGAAATCAAATCACGCCTCCAACTAAAAGCCTGAATCTTCTTATCCCTTCAATGCCATGTAAAGTCCTCCTCCGATAATGATCGCCGCCATGATAAATACGACCGGCAAAAGCGGATTCTTTCTGTTTTCTTTCTTGCTCTGGAAGATCTTACACAGGAGTGCCGCCTGTGCTCCGGCAAATGCCCAGAACGACAGGATCAGGATGTTTTCCAGGAACACCATTGCCGCTGCTTTTTCATAATCTAGGAAAGCGAATGGCGTCTTAAAGAACAGGTAATCCGGAATGTTGTTTTTCAGGAAGAAATAAAGACCTATTCCGGCGACGATACACATCACCGAGGAAATGATGATCTTCCATGTATCCGACAGTTTCAGTTTCGCCGTTATGACCGGGATATGAAGTCCGAGGTGAAGACCCATCAGCAGAAATGCCCAGAAAGACATCGACAGGTGCATCCTCCTTGCGAATGAAAGTTTAGTCATTCCATAGAGAAACGGTACGGCGTGACTGCTCATGGACATGCCGCAGAAGGCAGTCAGTGCGAAGACAGAAAGCAGAGACACATCGATCACTAACGTCAGGATCCGGTACGCATTATACTTTCCCTTAAAAGACGCTTTATACCATTTCCGGTTGAGGATCTGATGGACGATGACGAGAAGAGTCATTCCGATTCCGATCCACTCGTGGTATTTCTCTCCCGTCACCTGATATGCCATCAGGCAAAGCAAGAGGACGGTCATACAAACATCCACTGTTCGTTTCACTATGGTGCTACTTTTTCCCTGCATGATTCCGCCCTCCGCTTTCTGATCAAACCTTTTTCTGTATCATCCGGTTATCTAAAAGTTCTTTTCCAGCGTCTATAATTCACTTCAGATCTTCGATCCAGGATCTGAGAGTATCTTCCGAAGGACCTGCACCGAAGCGTTTTCCGTCAAGCCAGTTTCCGCTTCCCGCACGCTCTTCAAGGTTCTTTCCGCTTCTTCCGAGGCCGCTGCCTCCGGATGTGCAGAACGGGATCATGGTGATGCCGTCGAAGTTATAGCTCTCAACAAATGTATCCAGGATACGCGGCTCTTCTCCCCACCAGATCGGATAGCCGATATAAACTTTCTTATATCCTTCCAGCGATACTGACGCACTTCCGATTTCCGGTCTGCTGGAAGAATCATTCTGCTCCTTGGTGGAGCGGCTTCCGGAATCATTCCAGTTCAGATCCGCATCTGAATACGGCTCCGCCGGGACGATCTCATACAGGTCCGCATCCTCGATCTTCGCGATCTTCTCCGCCACATCCTTCGTGGTTCCCGTTGCGGAGAAATACACTACGAGCACTTCCTTATGCGCCGCAGAAGTCTCTGCTGCTTCCGTCGTTGTAGCTTCGGCTGTGGCTTCCGTGGTTGCTTCCGTCGCGGATGTCTCCGCTTCGGATGTTGTGACATCCGCTTTCGTTGTCTCCGATTCCGTGTTTTCCTGCTTTTCTTCCGAAGAAGATGCCTCGGTCAGCTGAGTGTTCTCCGTTGCCCGGGTCGTTTCTTTTTCCGCATCGTCTTTCTTCGCGCATGCCGCGAGGCTGAATGCCAGAACTCCCGCTGCCAGAATGGTCATTAATCTCTTCATATCATTTCTCTCCTTCCATGATCTTCTGTGCACCTGTGGTCCACACATGTTTCTTATCTGCATCCGGTCTTCTGTTCTGTGCCATCACGCCGGCCAGCGGATGCGGCACATACAGTTCTTCGAGATACTTTATCTCCTCCTCCGAAAGCACCAGCTCCACGGCTTTGGCTGCGCCTTCAATATGGTGGAGCTTGGTTGCTCCGACAACAGGGGAAGTGACCTTTGTCAAAAGCCATGCCAGAGATACTTCCGTCATGGTCACGCCATGCTTTTCGGCAAGTTCTGCCACACGTTCGATGATCACCGCATCCTGCTTCTCAGAAGCCGCATATTTAAACTTCGCATAGGTATCCTCTGTCGCACGCTTGGTATCTTCCTCGCCGGGCTTTCTCGAAAGTCTTCCGCTGGCCAGAGCACTATAGGGTGTCAGTGCGATATTTTCTTCTTCACAGTACGGCACCATTTCACGCTCTTCCTCGCGGAAGATCAGGTTGTAATGCCCCTGAATGGAAACGAACTTAGGAAAGCCCTCTTTCTCCGCGATCGCATTTGCTTTTGCAATCTGCCACGCAAAGCAGTTGGAGATACCGATATATCTTGCCTTACCGGCTTTCACGATGCGGTTTAATCCGTCCATGATATCGTAGATATCCGTTTTCCAGTCCCACATGTGATAGATATACAGATCCACATAGTCCATCCCGAGATTACTGAGGCTTGTGTTGATCATGTTCTCGATATGCTGCTGTCCGGAAATACCATTTTCGATTTCCTCAGGAGTTCTTGGAAGGAATTTCGTGGCCACCACTACATCTTCTCTTTTTGCGAAGTCACGGAGCGCACGTCCCACGTACTGTTCACTGGTTCCGCTCTGATAGGCGATCGCCGTATCGTAGAAATTCACGCCGAGGTCAAGTCCCTTCTTAATGATCTCCCTGGAATGCTCTTCATCGAGCGTCCAGCTGTGCTGTCCTTTGGTCGCATCACCAAATCCCATACATCCCATGCAGATACGGGATACGTTTAAGTCCGAATTTCCAAGAAGTGTATATTTCATCGTCAAGTCCTCCTAACAGTGCTTTTCGCAAAGACAAATATGCAGAAGTATTTTTCAAAGCCGGATTTATAGCAGTTTTAAAAGGCAGTTATTCGTGAGTTCAAAAACCGTCTGATATACGAAGTTCACGCCTGCCTGTTCCATGGCGTCTTTCTGCTTATCGGTCACTGAAGTATAGGGATAGATCCCGAACATGAACGGGAAGAACACATACAGGATCGTCTTCACTTCCTGCTCCGGCTTTTCCGGGCAGAACTTCGAAATGATGCTGCCTACGATCCGCAGGGACTCGCCATATGCCACTTTGAAGGAAGTCAGAAGTTCCGGGCGGCTGTTGGCTTCCATATCGTAGTTATTCATCGCCAGAAGCTTAAGAAGCTGCTCTCTGTTGGCGATCGAGGTCGCAAGTTTCTTCGCGAGCTGCTTTTTCGAAAGCGTCTTATTCTTTTCAAGGATCGAAGTCAATTCCTCGTTCCAGCGGACATATTCCCGCTCGAAAAGCGCCAGGAAGATCTCTTCTTTTGTCTGGTAGTAGTTATAGATCGTCGGTCTGGAAAAGGATGTCTCGTTTCCGATCTCTTTCAGCGTGATGTCCTTAAAGCTCATGGTCTGATAGAGCTTCTCACACGCATTGATGATCTCTTCTTTTCTTGCAGCTGTTCTCTCCGGTGATCCCTTTGGCATGGTGCGCCTCCACAAATTCTTTTCGTAAATCCTATTCTGACATCGTGTCAACTTGAATTATAAACTCATTCTGACACGATGTCAAGATGGGAGGCATTGCCAGTTGGCTCGCTGTTTGTTACCATAGGTTCTGGCAATCTTTTAATTCTCTCGGGGGCGTTATCATGAGAAGAATATCTCTTTTTATGAAAAGAACTATCGCGTGTATGCTTATCTTCAGTCTTATGAATGTCTTTACAGGATGTCACAAGACCGATACCTCTACTTCTACATCAGCGGTGAATGGAAGCAATAATACACATACAGAAACAGAAACAGATTTCCAGACCGGACCTGATACTTCAGAGTATTTTTCAAGTATTAATCCGGATTACTCGTTACCGGATCAGAGTAATACTCCCATCGTATTTGACGGAATGCTATCTGACACATCCGTATGGGTACTGGTAGTATCTGATTCTGATGATCCGACAGTATATCTGGAACAATTCGATTTTGACGGACGGCAGACAGATGTAGTCAAGTTAGGGACTTTCTCTGAACTTAATTTCGGATACAGCGCATATATGTTTGAGGATGCGCAGAATCTCTACGTCGTTTACTACTCATCAAAAGATAGATTACGAGTCATATATCTAAATAAATCGAATCACGAAACCGGCTCTTCTTTCATTAAACCGGAAGGTAGTCATATCGGTGAGATACTCGGTTTCCACCAGGATCTCATTTATGTGATGAATCTAAATGAACAAGGAGAACTGGCCTGCTTCGGGTATGATATCTCTTCCGGCGAATGCCGGTTCCGGTCCAAACGTGATTCATCAGCAAAAGACTACATCTGGTATGGAGATCATCTGCTTCAATTGAATCTCACATCAGAAGAAGACGTCTATCAGATAAAGGATCTTTCGACAGACAGCGATGTTTCCTATCACGGAGAACTGACCGCTCCTTCAAAATATGGAAAGTTTCATTATTATAATGAAGAACAGTATTTCGACAGTGATAAAGGTATCTGGCATTTGAATAAAACGACCGGAACCTGGGACAACATCATTCTATGGAACAACTCTGACGCAGATAAAACAGATTCACCTACGGATCTTCGTATCGTGTCGAAAAACCATGACAGGATCCTGGCCTGCGGACCCAACATGAAGAAAATCTATCTTTTCAAAGCCGGAAAAGACCCGCGCGTTGGAAAGACAACTCTTCAGTTAGTCGGGGCTGATATCCCGGAAGAAATAATATGGGCAATTCAGAAATACAATTCCGAAAACTCCCAATATGTGATCGAATACAAGACCTTCGAAGATCTCATCAGTTCCGATGGTTTCCTGAATCAAGATGGATGGATCGATACAGATGCATATGACGAAGCGATCGCTACATATATCTGGAAGGAGATCCGTGACGGAGAAGGTCCGGATATGTTGTTACATTTCTCCGGGAGCGGAGACAAATACGATTCCAGATTCTATGAATATGGAGGATTACTTCAGGACCTTGGCCCTATGTGGGAAAATGAAGATCCTTCGTGGAAAGACCAGTATTATACCAATCTGTTCAACATCATGAAAAACGGAGATACATTGTATTCTATTCCGTATAATTTTGAAATATTGAATTATACGATCTCCGGGAATGACAAAAATGCAGCCAATATAGCTCCGACATACAGCGAATGGCTGAAGTACATGGATGCCCATGCAGACGGCCGAGTACTGCTACAGATGACCGGGCAGGATTTTCTGCGGGAGTGTCTGGTTATCGATGCCGCATCTTTCATTGACAAGGACAGCCAAACCCCGCATTTCTCTTCTGCGGAATTCAAAGATCTTCTGAGATTGTCGAAAGAATACTGTTTGAATATGGACGAGTGGAATAACGGAAACTTCAGGGAAACTGTTCTTTCCAAGAATCGCATCGGCGGCCAGGATTGCAAAGAGATCATCGAAGAATACTGCTACGCTTCATCGGGCCAATTCTATGGGGTGATCTCCAAGGATGGTGGACATGCATCTTTTTCCTGCAATAGCATTTCTGTTACTTCGAACTGCAAAGACGTAAATGCTGCCTGGGAGTTTATAAAACTGCTTTTGTCTTCCGATGTCCAGGAGTATTATCTGCGGCAGGACGATATTGAGTCTATCTCAAGAGGAGCCTTCCCCGTCCGAAGATCTTCGGTAGATTACCTTCTGGATTTTGAAATGAACCCCAAAGATCACGAGGAATACTGGAAGTATTATAATTCAGATATTGAGGAAGAATGGTCGATCGATATGATGACTCCCATGACAAAAGAGGAAGCACAAAAAGTCCACGACTTTATTTCCGCCGTAGATTATGCTTACTACAGCGATATAGAAATCATTAATGTGATCATGGAAGAAACTGCACCTTATTTTGCAGATCAGAAATCCATCGATGATGTCGTGAGCGTGATCGATAACCGTATAAGAACCCTTCTCAGAGAAAGGCAGTAATAACGACTATCGTTTCTTTACTAAAGATCACGAAATAGTCCATCACCGAACTATAGTGCGTATCGACTTACACACCAAAGCCCAGCCACTTCAGGACATGCTGAATGTATTCATCCCAGAAGTCCCAGTCGTGGCGGCCTTCACCTTCTTCATAGGTGACATCCGCGCCTGCGTCTTTCAGTGCTTTTGCAATGGAGCGGTTTGCTTCCAGAAGCTCATCCTGAAGTCCGCATGCCACATAAAACGATGGGAAACTCTTAGTCGGATCGTTCTTGATTCTCTCCATCAGGAAGCGTGGATTTCTGTCCGAATTCCTGGTCTTTTCCAGATCACCGAAGTTCTTCACCTCGCCAATCGTGTTTCCTTGCGTATTCACCCATTCTTCAGGGTATTCATAGAAATGCAGCGCACCCGACAAAATGGCGGCTTTCCCGAACGTCTCACTATACTTCAGTGCATTCCGGCACGTGCCGAAGCCACCCATGGAGAGACCGGCAAGGAAAGTATCTTCTCTCTTGGTGGAAAGAGGGAACATCTTCCGCGTCACTTCGACCAGTTCCCGTCCGACGTATTCGCCAAAATCACCCAGGCAGCCGTCTTTCACAAGAATATCCATATAAAACGAGTTTTCTCCGGAAGGCATGACCACCGCAAGCCCGCTTTCTTCCGCCCATTTACGGATCCGGGTATAACTGAGCCACCCGTTACAGTTATCTGTCAGTCCGTGAAGAAGATACAATGTCGGATATGGACCATCGCAGGTCTCTATCGGAAGAATGACATTTGCCTGCACGCTTCTCTTTAGAGTTTCCGATCTGAAATCAATACTAATCAGTGCCATATTTTTCCTCCCTGTAGCGATTCTCTATCGCAGTATTTGTCCGGTACTTTAGCACTATATATCCACATTTACTCGCAAGTTACTTCTAGCTGAAGATCCCGGTCAGATCAGCTGCTGCTCGTTGATGATCAGCTTAAACTGCAGGCCGAGTGTTTCTGCGGCCTTACGGCACAGGACCATGCGCTGCAGAAAGATCTCGAAATAGTCCATCACCGAACTATAGTGCGTATCGACCGAGAGCTTGAGTTTGATGATCGTGTGCGCCTCGTTGATCTTCAGTTCGGACTTCGTGACCGAATAGTTGACACGGTCATGAATATCAAACGTCGACTTATCGTCATGACGGACACGGTTACGGCGCACATCGCTCTTATCTGCCAGTATCAGCGCCGCTGCAAGAGAACTTACCGGGACACCGGTTCCCTCATCGTGGTTTCCGATCGCCGTAACGATCATGCCGATTTCCTCCGGCGGGAATCCCATCTCATTTAATATCCGGAAAGCGATCAGCGCGCCTGACTGGCTGTGATCCGTCCGGTTCACCAGATTGCCGATGTCATGGAGATATCCGGCGATCTTCACAAGTTCCACGGTCCTCTCGGGATATCCCAGAGTCTTAAGGATATAGCCTGCTGTCTCTGCCACAAGCGTCACATGCGCAAACCCGTGCTCCGTATATCCCAGCGCATCCAGCGACTCATTTGCCTGCTTGATATAAGTTTTGATCACTTCATTATTCTTGATCTCTTCGTAAGTCATATGACTTCTCCCACTAGTTTCTTTTCTTCATTTTCGTGGTTCATTATACCATTCAATCCATCGAAGAATTCATGTTAATCTATCATAGCAGACGTCATGTTAATATGTCTCAGTCGTCATGCAGCTGACCTCATCCTCATCGACCTTTTCCCATTTTCCTTTTGCGCGATCGAATTCCTGCGTGTAGTACCACATGATGTCATACCCTCTCGCAGTGTATCTAAGTTCGACCGTATCCTCGGTGATCCAGATGGTCATGCCGCTGATATGAAGTCCCAGGATCTCAAAATCCTCATCGGGATCTTCTTTATAGGACTCCTTGTTCGGGAAAATGATGGTGACTATGTAATGACCATCTTTAAGTTCGATACTGCTCTTATCTTCCTCGGGCCAGATATTCTTCATATTTTCTACTGTAAGGCTGAAGCCCGCATTCTTCTTACCCAGATATCCTTTGAGACTGAACGTATCAAAGTCATTCTCATCGTACTCAAAACCCTCGCAGAGCTTCTCGTCAAAAACAGCCACCGCCCGGTCTTCAAATAACGCGATCTTTTCCAGCCCGAACATATTCTCTTTCGGGCATTCGATGACTTCTTTAGCATCCGCCTCATTTTCAATGAGCTTTTTGGTTTTTTTACAGCCAACGAGTGTGATCAGTGTAACAGCCACCAGAAAAAAAGCGAAAACACGTTTTCTCATAAACAACTCCTCCTTTTCAAGACATCCTTTCTTTTCCTAAAAACTATATTTCGTCGATCCCGTATATATACCGGAACTCCAGTAACGAAGCAGAATCTTTCTCCTGTCCTTCCAGTTCTTCCTTAAGGGAATTCTCCTTATCGATAATGAAATAAATGATCCGGCAACCGTATTCTTTAGCCTTCGGCATGAAATACTCCGCCACCCACTTTGTGTCCAGCGGATTATCCTCAAAGCCATCTCTGGTATCCGCCACATAATCGCATCCGGAGTGATTCCTGATCACCACAAGTGCTTTTTCCAAAGGCAAACGATACTGCTCGAGCTCACAGTACTTTTTCCAGTGAACCAGAACCACATTCTTCTCCAGAACGTAAAACACGTCGCAGAATTCAGATAGATAAATAGTTTCGCAATCGGCCATACATCTCTCCTAAAAATTGTGCCAGTCTGAAAAACTCAGATCCTCTCCATTTATAACCGCATAGGCACCGCATAAGATGGCACAGTCAAAATCATCCGAACACTGGAAGTTCATCTCGCCATCGTCCAATCCGATGGTCTCCGGCTCGATATTCCCAAAAAAACAATCGAAGTTAAACATCGGAAAGTAAGATCGAAGCAAGCTCTCCAGATGGTCCTTGGGAACGCTGCCGTCGTTGGGGGCTTCCAGGTATGGCGAAAGACTATTCAAACCATCTCTTACCGGGTTATAGATCTCCGCGATATCCTCTTCATTGCCGTACCGGAGATTCTCTTCAATAAATAAATCGTCGATCATCATAAAATCCGATTCGCAGCTGTCCATATCCGTAAAGGTATGAAGAAGGAACGTCCCGTTAATGTTCTCTATGTTCTTCGAGATCCTCTCGGCAAAGTCATTAAAGTACTTATTCAGGAACGCAATCAGTTCATCGTCAGTACAATCCGGATCCAGATTTTCCTTCACGATATCCCATTCCCTGATCTCTTCCAGCGAATCCAGGATCTCGATCTCCTCATCTTCAAATACACCGATATACCCCAGGTCAATGCTTCCCGATACCTTTAACTCGTCATCTTCCAGATAGATTGTGATCATAAAACAACCCTTTCCAACCTTTGAACAGCCATTTCCTGTTACATTATTATATCGTATGTTCCCTGAGGTAGGCTAGAAAATCAAAAATGCGAATTATGGATGCATGGTTTTCGGGCATAGATAGGCTATAAATCGGAAAATCGAAATTATGGATTAGTGCGATGTAGGCTATATTCGAAGAAAATGAAAAAATGGCTTAAGTGCTTTTCGCAAGGAATAAGCCAGAATTTGAAAAATGCAAAATATGGATTAGTCGGCGATAGGCTATAATTTCAAAAATCGAAAATATGGATTAAAAAGCGTTCGCGAACGATAGGCTAGAAATGTAAAAATCGCAAATATGGATGCATAAAAGGGGGTTTCTCCATCGAAAAGCACCCGCAAAGTCGTTATCACCTTGGCGGGCACTTCATTTTGAGACACAACTATCTTTCCTAGAAAAAACTAAAATGAACTGTGTAGTTTTCCGGGCTACTTCCCTTCATAACACTTCCGTTTGAACTCTTCACTGATCTCGCTGTGCAGCATGGTAAAAAAATCGGAATACCGCAGAGCAGATCCGCCTTCATAGCGGACAGCCTTAACGTATAGCGTCAGCGGGATCTCGTTTCCATCCCAGGAGATGCACTCATCATTGTGGCTTACGATCTCCCCGCAGAGTTTCTTCGCATATGCCTCATCGGTCGAGTCGGTAAGGATCACGAATTCATCGCCGCCGATACGGAAAACGATGTCCTCCGGCCCGGCCGCCTGCTCCATGCGTTTCATGGAAGTAATGATCGCCAGATCCCCTGCCTTTCTTGAGATCTCGTTGATCGGGATCAGACCCTTGATGTCTCCAAGGATCAGGAAACATCCTTTTCTTTCCTTAATGCAATCATAAAGCTCACTAATATCAACCTTTTTTCTGTCTGTCATCTTTTTATCCTCCAGTAGTTCCCGCTCGATCCGATAGCCGGGAAACAGTTCAAACTCAGAGGGATTCTTCCGGAATTCCGAAGGCGATACCTGCCAGACGCTTTGAAAAGCTCTGGTAAACGCTTCATTACTGCCATATCCGTACTCCATGCCGATGTCCAGCAAAGATCTATCCGGATTCTTCACCAGTTCTCTTGACGCCCTGCTCATTCGCCTGCGGATAATATAATCCCTGATACTGATGTTGTTCACGTACTTGAAAAGCTTTTCTATAGTGGACTTTGAGCAGTGCAGATGTTCAGAAATAGACTCTGTCCTGATCGGTGACGCAAGATTTTGCTCGATAAATTCCAGCGCCTCAATAAGGAGTCCCAGATTCTCCATGCCCATCATCCTTTCTATTACGATATCGTATTTCTATTATACAAAGGCAGAAGAGAACGTTCTTGATAAAATGAGTATTCTTGAGGGATCAGATATCACTTCTCCTCCACCACGGTCACATTGTAGTAGGCGTTGTTGTAGTCGTCGTTGTCGAAGTCGTTTACGAATTCGGGGGCGACGGTGATGGTCTTGCCGTTAAACGTGTGGAGGGTAGCCTTACCCTTGAAGAAGAGTCCTTTACCGGAATAGAAGATCATCTGGTCGATGGCCTGTTTATAGTCCTCGACTTTTTCCTCCGGAACTCCGTGGATCCCGATATCGGGTCTTCCGAACTCCGCGAGGCCTCTGGTGTGAAGCCAGATCCCGTCCTCCTCTTCCGAAAAGAGGATCATGACGTGGTTCTGTGCATTGATCTCTTTCTCGAAGAAGCGCTCGGTCCACTTTGCCGGAGAATAAAGAGTAAATGTCAGAAGGTCGAGAACGCCGACGGCGCCCTGATCGATAAATGCCTCGATGATGCCGATGACATTCTGCATATATTCCAGCGTGCTATCGTCCTTTACACTTCCGCTTAAGATCACGCACTTCTCGGCGGAACTGCACTGCCCGTACAGATTGCTGTCCGCAGCTTTCAGGATCTCGCCGATCTGCCCGCCGATGAGTCCGTCGATGCTCTCTGCATGCTCGGTTCTATTAAGAGACCGGATCTCTAAGTCTTCGGGAAAAGCACTCACATGGTGTTTCTCGCGAGACACCGTGAGTTCCTCTCCGGAAACACCGAAGATGATGTAAAACAGAAACGGCTTGTAACCAAGATCTTCATAGTATTCTCTCTCCATAATCAACTCCATCACATTATATGCTGATGCCGGATATTCATACTTCTGTTCCAACAGCCCCCGCCTGGAAAATACCCCGCTCCCATTATAACAAATGCGCGAGCGGGGCACATGAAATCAAAGAGGATTTTAATCACACAAAATAGCAGATGATCGTGTGTTCGTCATAGCAGACGATTCCACGGCAGATACAACAGTAATTATATCCGGAAGGTATATCGACACGTGCCTGCTTCGCCTCGGGACTATACCCGGCATGTTGTCCGGGATCGTTTAAAAAACCGGTGTAATAGAATTCGCCATTCTCCACATAGAAATATCCCATGCTTCCTGCATATACCTGACCATTATCGATCTGTTGCATTATCCGAATATCCGTTGGAAGGACTGGGTCATATATAGCTTGGGATGTAATGATCTGCCCACCGCCAAGAATATTCGCCACGCCGATAATTTCTTCACCGAAAGGCTCGTAAGGATCACCCGTATTATATCGATAAATATCCATATAAGAGTTATCTTTTAAGACTACATAGTGTCCTCCGACGATCTTTGCATTCTGACAGATCAGTTTGAGATCAACAGATGTTTCTTCCTTTCCATTATCTTCCCTGACTTCACTCTTGGTGAGGATCGGTATATCGAACCCGTACAGGTCGCCGTTATCCAAAACAATATAGACGATCGAATCCCTTACAGCAGCCGAAACGACCGTATTCTCCAACGAGAAATCCATCTTCGTAAACAGGCTGTTCTGTCTTGGATCTGAAGCAATGACCCGGATGTTTTTTCCACCGCATACGGCGACGATATACCCTCCGTTATAATTAGGAGTCTTAGAAAAAGTAAAGGCGGCCTTATCGTCGTCAGTCGCCAGAAGCGTGACTTCCTCATCTAATGACAGGGAACTCAGGACTTCTCCGTTATATGCCATCAATCGAAGTTCAGTTCCGTTGATCAGACACAGGAATCCATCTTCACCATACTCTTTGACCTCGGTCACTCTGTCCTGACCGAGCTCGATCTTACATTGCTGTTCCAGCTTAGGCTTTTTGTACCTTCCACAGAGCACAACAAATCCCGTTGAACAGATCATCATGGCCAGAATAAGCGTCATCAGAATTCTCTTTATTCTCATGTTGACAACCTCCAAATCGTTCTTTACTTATTAGACTTTTCAGCGGGGCTATTTTTTCTCTATGCGAAAATCACTCCGTCAGCATCTCGTAGGTGACGCCGTATTTCTCCGCGATGTCTTTAGCGAAGCTCATGCCCTCCGGCGGTGCGACCTCGACCTTGAAGGAACGCTTGGCGCCTTCGTTCTTCACGATGAGCGAGGAAGCCTTCACCTTCGCGTCGCCTTCATTTAGGGTATCGACATCGTAGGCGAGCTTATGCATATGCGTGTTATAGATCGTGCGGATGCCCTTCTTCAGGATCGCGCGCACGGAGTCTTTCGCGATGTAGTAACCTTCTTCAAAAGACGTCGTCGAGAATGTCTCGTTCAGGAGCATCAGGCTGTCCTCCGTCGCTTCCGTGTAGAGTTCCTTAAAGCGGACACACTCTTCACCGAGTCGTCCGAGATCCATGGTCTTATCCTCGTCCGCCGGGAAATGCGTCAGGATATTATCGACCGGCTTATATTCGAAGCTTGTGGCCGGGACATAGATGCCGCTCTGCGCGAGAACGAAGAGAAGGCCGACGGCCTGTGTGATCGTGGTCTTACCGCCGCGGTTCGCACCGGTCAGGATATAGACAGTGTGGTCAGAATCGAAGTCGAGGTCGTTATAAACGATCTCTTCACTGTGGTTCGAGGAGATCGCGAGTTTAAGGTTATAAAGACCTCTGGCCTTCATGGTGATTCCTTCGGACAGCTCCTTCTCCGTGAGCACGGATGCCTCGCAGAATGGCATGCCTTTCTTCATGTTGCCTTCGATGAACTCGGCGAACCGGATATAGAATACGAACTCAGGGATGAGCTTGGAAATATTCACGACCGCGACATTTACATACTTGCCGAGTGTATCACGGAGCTTCTTTACTAGAGTGTCGAGAAGCTTTGTGACGATCTTTCCGAGATAGAATGTGGTGCTCTCGACACCGTCTCCCTTCGGAACAGCGGCAGTCGTACTATGGGTATTGGCAACGTTCTTCATGATAATGCCGCCCGTAGTTCCCTTCGAATACGCTTCGGATAACCGGTCCATAAAACCGGCACCTTCCTCATCGCCTTCTGCAGGGGTATAGTGCATGTCTCCGTCCCAGTCCGTGCCTTCGTGGAGCTTATTTTTCGACTTCAGGGCATCGGCAAAATTGCTGACGATACCGGACTTCTTAAAAGGCGCGTCGTTGATGGAGATGAGACCGAGGGAACTCGCCTCGAAGCGCTCGTTGACGTTGATGCCGACGGTCACACTCTTCACGCTGCTGGCCTCTGCCTTCACCTTCTCAATATCCGCCTTCATCTCGGCGAAGAAAGAATCCGTATAGACAGCATTGACGTATTCACGCAGATCCAGAAGGCCCTGCGACTTGAGGTCGGCCTTGCCGAGGCAGTCCTGCATGGCTTCGACGCACTTGATATAGTCGGAGATCTCATCGAGTTTATGCAGAAGATCCCAGAGCCCCATCCTCTCGGAAGATCCGCGCTTCATGGTCTTAAAGTCCTTGATGTAGGAGATCTTATCGAGAAGCTCCATCATCTTCTTCCGAAGGTCCGGGAGATTCAGTATATCGACAAACACCTTCTGGCGGTACTCAGCGACACGCCGGTCGGTCGTAAGTTTGGAAAGGATGTCCATGATCAGAACATCCTCCTTCGGCCCCTGCGCAAGGGTGGTGCACAGCGTGTCCAGCGCGAGATCATGGCACGCGAGACTGCTGAGCTGCGTATATTTCACTTCATCGTTATAGGGGTAAAGAATGCTGATGGGTTTATTGATATCTACTGCCATGTCGGGCCTCCGGGGTCAATTATTTTTCATTCTCCCCTATTATACCGCTAAACCGTTTTTACTGCGCATCCCGCCGTCCACATGTTACAGACGGGGCAATTCTGTTATCTTTGTGTTCGAAAAGCACTATCTATTCTAAATTGACAGGGAGTTTCATAGATAGTATCTTCCCTCTCCGGTCCTCTTTATCGCGCCGGTCCTCACAAGTCTTTCCGTGATGCGCTTAAAGCCGTTGGGATTGATCACTCCGGCCTCTGCCAGTGTTTTTGAAGTCTCCGCGGAAAAAGCACCCGTCTCTTGCAGCCGGGCGATTATATGGTTTTTCCGGATCAATGGAATGGGTGCGAAAAATGCCATGGTAATCTCTCCTTCACTATTCTTCCGACTGATCTTCAGAAGAAGAATACATCTTCGAATTTCCTGTCCAGCGCGATGCACAGGATCAAAGCCAGTTTTGCCGTCGGACTGAATTGTCCGGTTTCGATGGAACTGATCGTATTACGGGATACACCTACAAGCTCCGCCAGTTCGGCTTGAGACATTCCTTTCTCGGTGCGGATCTCCTTCAGTCTGTTTTTTAGTACCAATTTATCATCCATAGAAGCTGCCTCAGTACTTCACCAGTTCAAGTATCCATGCTACGAAAAAAGCAGCTGCCGCGACCGCATCTATGATCGCGATGAAGAGCTCATGCTTCTGATGCAGTTTATAGTACTTAAGGAAAAACACCACGGAAGTTGCTGCAGTGATCGCGAAAAACACTTCACTGTTCATCCGGTCAAACACCAGCGCGTCTACAACAGATACTACCGCCAGCAGGCATACGATAACGATCCATCCGTTTTTCAAGCTGTCTTTAGCAATTTCCAGATTAACAATATCCTGACCGTGATTCTCTTTCTGGCTCCTCGCCAGGATCTCATCTCTATTCATAACGGAAACTCCTTTGCCAAGTTTTCTTTGCATGGCTAAAGGATATCATTGCCAAGTTTACTTGTCAACACATAATTCACTGTTCTTCTCAGGTAGCTATTTCACCCGAGTTTGCCGCCGCCCCACTCGACAAGAACAAAACCTTCGCGTTCGGAGACCGACGGGTTCATCGATGTGAGGTCCTGTGCTTCTATCTCTAAGTATTCGTCCGTTCCGTAGAAAAGCATGTTGACGCGAACGATTGTATCCGGGATCGGATCAACATCCAGTTTTGCCGCGTTCTCATATGTCTCGGTCTGGAACGAGATCACGTTGTATGGATTCTCTTCCAGCTGTGGGAGCCAGTACATAATGAAGGTATTTGCTTCCGTATCCGTAAGACCCAAGTCGGAAAGTGCTTTTTCCAGGAAATCGGCAGAATCTTCCCCGCGCACGCAGAAGCCCTTAGAGAAGTCCGGCACCGTATTCAGATCTGCTTCCCAGTAGAGATATTCATACTGGCGGCCAGTGCTATCGGTCAGAACTCCGTCGGAAGAAGTCTTCACGACCCAGCCGGTCTCGTCGTTATACTTCGGATAAGTACAAGTCAGTTCACCATTTAAGTCGAGCTTGACCGTCGCCTCGCGCTCCTGCTCATCGTAGAGATAGATGATCGGTGCATTGTAATGGACCTCACCGACAATTTTGCCCGGCTGGCGGAGATATATGTAATAAAACCTGCAGACATATCCGGAACCGGCCATGAAAAGTACCAGACCGACCATCGCAAAAGCACTCACGTACAGCTTGCTATTAAGGTAATCACAGATCAGATAAATAAAGATCGCGATTCCGGTGAGGATGAAAGTAATGAGTACAAGGATCTCACCGACGTATAGCAAACTGCTGCCTCCGACTCTCCTTAAACTGGGCTCTGTATCAACAGGCTCGAAATCGTCGTACGCTTCATCAGTAGAGCCGGACATCAGATCCGCATCGATTTCAGCAGTCACCACACCAATTGTTCTGCAGGGATACACTTTTTCATATTCCTGGCCGCGTTTGATCAGGTCATCGCCGGCAAAAAGAAGGAAGCCGAACGCCAGAATATTAACAACCAGTATGATAATGCCCCAGACCTTGATATAACTTTTCATGCGGTTCACCCTCCGTCTGCCAAAAAAGTACTTCAGCTATTAGACGAGAAAAGTTCCCATCATGTTGCAAATCAATTAATATCTATAGGCTTATTTCAATTTAGTGGTTGACGGTCGAACAGATGTTCTGTATAATAGAGTCAAGTATTTCACAAGGAGTCGGGTTATGTCAGAA
>OCTX012225463.1_pt1 | contig 63816 bp, 45 predicted proteins | sample 1539691 | NCBI WGS metagenome assembly OCTX01 (sample SAMN02144231, study PRJEB22623) | gut metagenome | biome: sheep rumen | host: Ovis aries | place: New Zealand
CCAGTTTCCATGTTTTTAACATTAACTTTACCAGCTTCTAATTCATTATCACCGATAATAACTGTATACTTACAAGGAAGTTTATTAGCATACTTCATCTGAGCCTTAACTGAACGATCCATATAATCTGTTTCAATAATAAATCCTTCCTCACGAAGTTTTTTTACAATTTCATACGACTTACTTCTAGCGCTATCACCCATAACACCAACATATAAGTCTACAATATCTTCTTTTTCAAGCTCCACGCCTTCTTTTTCCATGAAGTATAGAATTCTTTCAATACCCATACCAAATCCAGCTGAAGGTATATCCTGTTTTTCATCTATTTCACTAATAAGACCATCATATCTTCCGCCACCTGAAAGAGTAAATCCTTCACTATCAACGAATTCAAAGACAGTCTTTGTATAGTAATCAAGTCCACGTACAATTCCTGTATCAATTGTATATTCAATATTTAAGCTATCAAGCATGCTCTTTAATGTTTCAAAGTGTTCCTTACACTCATCATCAAGATAATCAATTGTTCTTGGAGCATCCTTAACAATTTCCTTACAACTTGGAACCTTACAGTCTATAACTCTAAGAGGATTCTTTTGCATACGCTCTCTACAAGTTTCGCATAATTCACCCTCATGTTCCTTTAAGTATTTAAGTAATGCATCATTATATGTCTTTCTACAATTAGCACAACCTATACTATTGATGTGTAAATGTGCATCCTTAAGGCCTAATCTCTTTATAAGCTCAGATATGAATGTAATAATTTCAACTTCAACCATTGGACTTTTTGAACCTACAATTTCAACACCAAACTGATGATGCTGACGAAGACGACCACTCTGTGGTTTTTCATATCTAAATGCAGGTGTTACATAAAAAAGTTTCTTTGGAGCTGGCTCAGCGTATAAGTTATGTTCAAGATAAGCTCTAATAGCTCCGGCTGTTCCTTCTGGTTTTAATGTAATGCTTCTATCACCCTTATCTGTAAATGTATACATTTCCTTTTGAACAACATCAGTAGTTTCTCCAACACCTCTTTGAAATAATACAGTATGTTCAAATACTGGTGTTATAATTTCTTTCATGTTGTAAACCTTTGCAAGATCACGACAGATTTTTTCAATCTGAGTTCTCTTGTGCATGTTTTCCCCATACCAATCCTGTGTTCCTCTAGGTGCTTGTGTTATCATATCTAACCTCTTTCTATATAATAATTTTTATTCTATCTCTTATGTTAGTATCAAAATACAACTAACTCTTAATCCATATCATCTGCCTGATATTGTAGCAAATGCCTTACTTTTTCCCTTACTTCTTCTCTATTAATCATACGCTGAAATGCAAGGAATATATGCATGTCAAAATGCTTAACCTCATTTATTAATAGATTTAAAGCACTATCAATATCAAATGCATCTCTATAAGATCTTCTTGAAACTAGTGCAGCAAATACATCACATACTCTAATAATTCTTGCTCCAAGTGGAATATCTTCACCCTCTAAATTTCTAGGAAATCCTGTTCCATCATAGTTTTCATGATGATATAAAACTGATTCCTTTACAAGGGCTGAAAAATCCATATCCTTGATTATATCATAACTTAAACTTGAATGCATCCTGATGTGTCGCATTTTTTCAATGGATAATGAATCTCTATCCTTACCATACAAGTATTCTGCAAGTCTTAGTTTCCCTATATCATGCAAAACACCTGCAACAGCTAAATCATAACATTTATCGTCAGCAAGACCTAATTCCTTACCAAGCATTCTTGCTAGATTACTTACTAAAATACCATGATGAATGTTATCAATCATGTCTGATTCTAACTTATCCTTATCAATACTATAAGTATTATAGTTTTCTTTTATAAACTCTCTCTTACGTTCAATCATTTCTTCAATTCTATCGATATAATTATCTAAATCCTTTACATCACAAACTCTAAACACTTCAGGATTATGCTCACCTTCATAATCTTCTTCATCATGATAAATAACAAATTTACTATCAGAGCCTGCACCAGCAGCAATGATATTATGTTTTTCTTCCATGATTAAAATATTATAAAGACACTCATATCCATATTTAGAGTAACCTACATTTTCAAGATTTCCCGCAATATTCTTCTGTCTATATAAATAATAAGGATTCATCCCAAGTTCACGAGCGTATTTGCTCGCAAGATTCATCATCTCTTCATTATTCTTGAAAGTTAAATCCTTATAATCTTCACTATCAGTCTGAAGCTTAGCACCTCTCTTTATGGCAAGTGAATGTATTGTAATACTTTCTGGTTTAAGTGTCAAAACCTGTTCCATCGTATTTCTAACATCCTCTATTGTTTCTTCTGGAAGTCCTAATATAAAATCCATATTTATATTATTAAATCCATATTCCCTTGCAAGAGCAAATGCTTCATAAACATCCTTAACCGTATGATTTCTTCCAATAAGTTTTAATGTCCTATCATTCATAGTCTGCGGATTAATTGAAATCCTGCTAACACCATACTTTTTCATAACATTAAGCTTATCTTCATTAATCGTATCAGGTCTTCCTGCTTCAACCGTAAACTCTCTTAAGTACGTTAAATTAAATGTTCTTGTTATAAATTTAAGCAACTCATCTAACTGTAATGCATTAAGAGCTGTTGGTGTACCACCACCAACATATATTGTATAAAGTTTAAGTTCATTACATGCATTTGCTATATAGGATAATTCCTTTTTTAATGCTTCTAAATAATCCTCAACTTTATCACCCTTTTCTTCTATGTCATTTGAAGCAAATGAACAATATATACATCTTTTTGGACAAAATGGAATTCCAACGTAAAGACTGTATCCATCCTTATATTCAAATTCAGATAAAACTTCAGCTTCTCTTTTAGCAATCTTAAGAGCAAGTTTTGATTTTTCCTCAGATGCTAAATACTCTTCTTCCATAAAATCAAGCACATCTTCTTCATCCATGCCATCTTCTAATTTTGAAAGTGCAAGTTTAATTGGTCTAATGCCTGTAAGAGTTCCCCAAGGAAGAACTTTTTCCGTTTCATCTACTAACATAGAATACAGAAGCCGCTTTAGACGATTCTTTGTATCTGCTCTATCATCAAAATCTGCTTCTGTGCTTCTCTCATTATCATTTAATTTTATGTTTATTTTATTTTCAGCAAATGTAACATCAATTATCACCTTTTTATCTTCATCAATATCAACTTCCTTGTTAACAAAGAATCTCTCTCCCGGATAAAAAGCTCTACTTAATGTTTCAATATCATATTTAAAATCCAAAGGATTAATGTTTATAATTACCATTGATAATAAAACCTTTCAATCCCAATAACTGTCTGATCGCCATGTCCAGGAAAGACAACAACTTCATCAGATAGTTTTAATAATTTTTCAATTGATTTAGCCATTCTTACAGGATCACCAGTCGGCAAATCACATCTACCACACGTACCTGCAAACATAGTATCTCCGCTAAACATAATTTTTTCACTTTCCATGTAATAGCAACAACTTCCAGCAGTATGACCTGGAGTATAAAAGACCTTAAATGTCATACCTCCTACTTCCACTTCTTCTTTATCCTTAACAAATATATCCGGATAAACCTTAGTTGAGCAATCATTCTCTGCTGACAAATTAAGATTACTATTCTTAAGTAAAGTCTTCTCTCTGTTATGTGCCACAATTGGAATATGATAATAATTTTTTATAAAATTAGCTGCCAAAATATGATCATAATGTCCATGAGTTAAAAAGATTGCGACTGGTTTAACATCAAGTTTTTTTATTGCATTCATAATTCTCCCTGGTTCATCAGCAGGATCAATTATTACAGCCTCTTTTTTATCATTATCATAAACAATATATAGATTTGTATCAATTACACCAAGAATCATCTTCTTGATTTTAATTTCGCTCATACGCACACCCTTTAACTGTAATTTACATTCCCGTTGTTCTTTCTATATCTATAACACCATCTATCATTCTTATTTTACCTGTAATCTTCTCAAGTTCAGCTACATTTTTAATATTAAAACTAACATTAATTGTGGCTATACCTTGTTTATTAGGTCTAACATTAAGAGAAATAATATTCTTATCACTTTCTGCAAGAACTTTAGTTACGCTATTAAGCATACCCGTTCTATCATTTGCATAAACAGTAATTTCTGTTGCATATTCCTCATTTTTAATAATATCCTGTCCTTGCCAAGTCGCTTCAATAAGTCTGTTTCTTTCAAAATCAGGTAGATTAAGAATATTAATACAATCCGTTCTATGGATTGAAACGCCCCTTCCTCTAGTAACAAAACCTATAATTTCATCACCTGGAACTGGACTACAACATCGTGAAAATCTAACAGCAACGTCATGAATTCCTTCAACAACAATGCCGCCTTTAGATACTCTCTCCTTAGTTTTAGTAGCTGCTTCACTATTATTAATGCTATCGATAATGTCCTGATCACTTAATACTTTATCTTTAGCTTTTATCTTTTCATATTCTTCAAGTAATCGGTTTGCAACCTGTCCTTCCTTAAGTCCACCATGACCAATAGCCGCAACAATTGCATCCCACTCTTTATATCCATACTTACGTACACAAACATCTGTATACTCTGGTTTTAATACATCGGATGGATTATAACCCTTACTCTTTAAATACTTTTCAAGAAGATCCTTACCACGTAGGAAATTATCTTCTTTATTTACACTCTTAAACCATTGATTAATCTTACTTTTAGCCTGTGGGCTTTTAACAATCTTAAGCCAATCAAGACTTGGTCCCTGAGAATTTTGAGATGTAACAATCTCAATTCTATCACCATTCTGTAATTTATAATCAACATTTACCATTCTTCCATTAACTCTTGCACCAATCATTCTATTACCAACGGCACTATGAATCATATATGCAAAATCAACAGGTGTTGAACCTGCAGGAAGTGTTTTAACATCACCATTAGGTGTAAAACAATATACGTGTTCTGAGAAAAGATTAAGATTATCCTTAAGAAGAGACATAAATTCCTTATTATCTTCAAAGTCTCTCTGCCACTCAAGAATCTGTCTTAACCAGCTAAGTTTTTCTTCTTCGTTATCTCCACCACCTGATATGTTCTCTTTATATTTCCAATGCGCAGCGATACCGTACTCAGCAACTCTATGCATCTCATGAGTTCTAATCTGAATCTCAAAAGGCTGACCAACCTTACTAATTAAAGTTGTATGCAACGACTGATACATATTAGGTTTTGGCATTGCAATATAATCTTTAAATCTACCAGGAACTGGTGTATATTTTTCATGTATAATACCAAGAGCTGCATAACAGTCTCTAAGATTATCAACTATAATACGAACAGCAAATATATCATAAATCTGATCTAATGTCTTATCCTGAGTAATCATCTTTTTATAAATACTAAAATAATGTTTAACTCTACCATTAATTTCAGCCTTAATACCTGCTTCTTCAATATATGTTCTAACTTCATTCATAAGCTCATTAATGAAGTCTTCTTTATATTCAACTCTTCTACTTACATCTTCTGTTAAAGTATTATAAATATCTGGTTCTAAATACTTAAGTGATAAGTCATCAAGTTCTGTTTTAATTTTTGAAATACCGAGACGATTAGCAATAGGAGAATAAATATCCATAGTCTCCCTTGCTTTTTCTTTCTGTTTTTCCGGTTTCATGAACTGTAAAGTTCTCATGTTATGAAGTCTATCAGCAAGTTTAATTAATATAACTCTGATATCCTTTGCCATAGCAAGAAACATCTTACGTAAGTTTTCAGCCTGTTCCTCTACCTTATCAGTATCATATGATAACTGAGTAAGTTTTGTAACACCATCAACTAGCTGAGCAACGTCATCACCAAATATCTCTGTAACCTCTTCTTTTGTCATTGTTGTATCTTCGATGACATCATGAAGAAGGCCAGCCACAATTGTTTCCTTATCAAGTTCTAATTCTGCAAGAATAATAGCTGTTGATAATGGATGAATAATATATGGTTCGCCAGATTTTCTTTTTTGTTCACCATGACATTCTTTTGCAACATTATATGCTTTTTCAATCATAGAAATATCATCAGATGGATGATACATTTTTATAATCTTAATAAGGTTATCATATAATTGTTCAGGTGATAGATTAGAAGAAATATCATTACTATCACTAAACTCCTTATGCTCTATAATGTTTTGCATAATGTTTTCATTATCCATAAAGTTCTCCGTTAATTTATATTGTGTTACCCCAACATTATTTTCCTTCATAAGCAATTGAAGATGTTACATTATATCCCTTAAGCTTATCCCTACCATTAAGCCCTTTTAGTTCCATAACGAATGAGATTCCTACAACCTCACCACCAAGTTCTTCAACCATTTTTATAATTGCCTCGATTGTTCCACCTGTAGCAATCAAGTCATCTATAATAACAACCTTATCACCAGGTTTTATGGCATCCTTATGCATCTCAATAATAGCACTACCATATTCAAGGTCATACTCTCTACTAATAACTTCTCTAGGAAGTTTTCCCTGCTTTCTTACTGGAACAAATGCTTTACCTAAATTATAAGCAACAGGCATACCAAATATAAAACCTCTTGATTCAGGTCCAATTACTATATCAAAATCCAAATCTTTAACATTATCTACCAAACTATCAATTGCAAGTTTAAGACCATCCTTATCACTTATAATTGATGTTACATCTCTAAATATAATTCCTGCTTTTGGAAAATCAGGAATACTTACTACATAATCTTCAAGTTTTTTCATATCTAACCTCTCACTATATATTTCATAAAAGTAAACAATTAAAATGCACCATTTAAAAAACTAGATTCGTTATATTTACCTGTATGCTCTTTACATCTCTAAATTCATTAATCATCGGATAATACAATATATTTATTCTAACATCATTATCCTTTCCAGCAAGTGCCTTATTAACTTCATCTTTACCATATTTTTCCTCTAATAAAGCTATTTTGGCAAATGCATCCGTAAACATAACTGCACTTACTATTTTACCACTATCTGTGATTAAATCAAACCTTAAAACGTTATTATTTGCACCAAAAATCTGAATTTTTTTGACTTTTATGTTACTAAGACCAAATATTGGCTTATTATTATCTTTACCGAAAGGTTCAAGTACTGATAAATCATCAATAAGCTTATAAGAAATATAGTCAAGTGGCATCTTACAATCTATATAAATTGTTTCAATCAAATCCTCTTCACTTAATATATTCTCACTATTAATTCTATTTCTAAATTCTTCTAAATCATCGTATTTAATCGAAAGACCGGCTGCCATCTTATGACCACCAAACTTAACTGTTAAATCTTTTACCTTAGTAATACCATCAAATATATTAAAAGAATCAATTGAACGAGCTGATCCTTTTATCACGCCATCACTTGCTTTTCCAGCAAATACTATAACTGGTTTATAATAAACTTCTTTAACTCTTCCTGCTACAATACCAGCTATGCTTTCATGACAATCCTCTAAATACAAAACTAAAATGTTGTTAGTATCATTTGCTGCCATATCAACTGCAATTTTTGTATTCTTTTCAGTCATGTCTTTACGTTCATTATTAAGTTCAGCAAGTTCACTAGCTATCTTTTTCGCTCTTTGTTCATCACTTGTTTTAAATAGTTCAAGAGACAGATTAGCAGTATCTAATCGTCCAGATGAATTCACACACGGACCTAGAATAAACCCTAAATGATATGAACTAATACTATCCTTCTTAATCCCCGTAGCTTCAATAAGACTTTTAAGACCAAGATTTTTAGTATTTTTCATAAGTTTTAGGCCAGCGCTTACCATATCTCTATTTTCATCTGTAAGACTAACAATATCACATACCGTAGCAAGCGCAACAAACTGAATATATTCATCAAACTTAGAATCAAAACTTGTATCAAGAGATAACTTAATATATTCATTAATTGCAAGAATTAATTTATAAGCCACTCCAGTTCCGCACATATCTTTAAATGGATATTTACAATCTGGAACTTTATGATTAATTATATAATCAGCTTCTGGATATATGTACTTACTATCACCATTTTCATCAATTACTTTTGGTACCTCATGATGATCAGTAACAATAACATCTAAACCCTTTTCCTTAGCATAAGAAACCGCCTCAATTGCAGCTATCCCATTATCAGTTGTGATAATTAAAGAAGCCCCATCATTAAAAGCAATATCTATATGATTTTTATTAATTCCATATCCATCCTTAATTCTATCTGGAATAATATTAACTACTTCTCCACCAATCAAACATAAATAATCTGATAATATAAAACCTGAACATACACCATCAACATCATAATCAGATACAACATATATTTTCTTTTTTGAAAGAACATGTTTTATTATAAGTTCAACAGTTTCCTTCATGTTTTCAAACAAATATGGATCATGTATATTATCAAGCGATGGTTTTATATAGTTCTCTATCTTATCTTCAGTAACACCTCTGTTAGTTAACACCTTTATAACAACAGGATCTATATTGTATTTATCTCCAAGTCCTCTAAAATCTGCTTTCTTAGCATATACTTTATAACGCTTTTCTCCCATGTGCTTCCTCACATATGTTTTCTAAAAACAACAAGCTCCGTATTTGCGGAGCTTGTTATTTATTTAAATCTTATATTAGCAATATTATGCTTCCTTAACTACTTCCTTAGTTGTTTCTTTTTTTGTAGTAACTTTTTTTGGATCATCTTTCTTGCCACCAGTTTTCATCATATACCATAATGAACCTGTAATACAAACAGATGAATAAGCACCACAGATAATACCAACCATCATTGGAAGAGCAAATTCTCTAATTGAATTTACACCCATTACATAAATCATAGCGATTGTAACAAATGTTGTGAGCGAAGTATAAATACTTCTTGTAAGAGTCTGTGTAATACTCTTATTAACAATTGCTTTATAATCGATATTCTTTTCAGTATTAAGAGTAAGATTTTCTCTAATTCTATCGAAAATAACGATTGTAGCATTAATTGAATAACCTACGATTGTAAGTATACATGCTATAAATGTTGTACCAACAATTGTTCTTGAAATTGCATAGAATGCAATAACAACTAAAACGTCGTGTACTAAAGCTGTAACAGCTGATAAAGCAAACTTAAGATCCTTAAATCTGAACCAGATATAGATAAGCATACAAATTGTTGCAAGAACTGTTGCAACAACAGCATCCTTTCTCATTTCATCACCAACTGTAGCTGAGATAAATGTATCATCGAAATTATCATCTGAATCAATTGCACCAAACTCATCTTTAAGAGTCTTTTTCATAGCATCAAACTTTTCATCTGTTAATTCTGATGTTTTAATAACATAACTATTTGAATTTACTTCTTTCTGTCCCTGAACATCATCGCTACCTATTGCTTTTGCAACTGCAGGTTTAATCTTATCATTAAATTCATCTACTGTATAATCTTTATTAAATTCAACAGTAGTAGACTGACCACCCTTAAACTCAATACTGAAGTAGAATGGACCTTCACCTTTGTTTGCATTAATAGCCATAAATGCAACACCAACACCAACAACAATCACTGAAAGAGCAATACAAATTCCTCTCTTACTTACAAAATCAAATACTTTTCTTGTTTTTTCCTTACCATATAAACCTGGAGCCTTAAATCCCAAGTTATATAATGCCTTAACTAAAATTCTAGCAACAACAAGTGATGTAAACATTGAAAGAGCAATACCAATTGCAAGAGTCTGAGCGAATCCTTTAATTGTACCTGAACCCTTCCACATAAGAACAAATGCAGCAATAATTGTTGTAATATTACCATCTAAAATAGCTGAAGCAGCTTTCTTGAAACCTAACTCAATTGAAGCTCCAACATCTCTACCCGCAGCAATTTCTTCTCTTATTCGGGCATATATAATAACATTAGCATCAACCGCCATACCAATTGATAAGATAATACCAGCAATACCTGAAAGTGATAATGTTAAGTTATATGCATTAAGTACTAATAAAATTAATGCAGTATAAGCTGTTAAACAAAGACCTGCAACTAAACCAGGTAATCTATATACAAAAAGCATGAATATAATTACAATTGCAATACCAATCGCACCAGCTTTCATTGACTTAGCTAATGCATCACTACCAAGTTTAGCACTTACTACTCTATGTGACATTTCTTTAAGTTCAAGTGAAAGTGAACCAATTCTAATTGTTGAAGCAAGATGTTCTGCTTCATCAAGTGATTCCTGTCCTTCGATAACAGCGCTTCCTTCTGTAATAACACTGTTAACAGTTGGATTACTAACTAATTCATCATCATATAAAATACCAATAGGTTTATTTAAATTTTCTCTTGTAGCATCAGCGAATTTCTTTGTACCTTCTTTTGTCATTTCAAGGTTAACTACATATTCTTTTTTCTGAGTATCCTTGTCTGCCTGAACATTACCTTTCGCATCCGCAATATCATTACCATCAAGCCAAATTCTATAAATAGTTTCCTTACCATCACTACCTTTAACTTTATGAACCTCATAATCTGATTCACCTTCTTTGTACTCAGATGTAACATCAGTTACAAAATATAAAGAACCCGGCTTACCTAAATCATCAAGGACTGTTTTAGCATCTGTTTGGCCTGGAACATCAACACAAATTCTATTATCGCCTTCTTTATATACTAAAGATTCTGTACTAAATGCATCTACACGCATTTGAAGTTTTCTAATAGTATCATTAAATTCTTTCTTTGTAAACTCATCATTCTTAATCTCAAATGTGATACTAACACCACCCTTAAGATCAAGACCCTGCTGAATATTCTTAGCGCTACCTGAATGTCTCTTACCAATACCAATTGCAGCAACTACACAACTTCCTGCAATGATACATAAAGTAAGAAGCAACACTAAAGCGCTTTTTAACTTACTGTTTTTCATTTTACTAACCTTCCTTTAGTTCTTTATAACTTAATTTTTATAAATTTATTCACTAAATGCTTCATCTGCCTTAAGCATAATTGAGCATTCTACTCTTTTTCTTTGCATTTTACAACCTATCTCATAGGTACTATTGATATCCCCTGTAAAATTAAAGGAATTTGCAGCACATCCACCCGAACAATAGAATTTAGCAAAACAATCCTTACATTCACTTCTTGAATATACATTGCACTTCTTAAACTTAGAAACTAAATCAGTACGCTTAATACCTTCATCAACGTTCCCAAGTAAAAAGTCAGTATTACCAACAAATTGATGGCAAGGATATAAATCACCCCAAGGAGTAACAGCTAAATATTCACTACCGGCTCCACATCCTGACATTCTCTTATATATACAAGGACCTTGATCTAAATCAATCATAAAGTGGAAGAAATTAAAACCTTTACCCTCTTTTCTTCTCTTTATGAATTCTTTAGCAAGATTATCATATTCATCTAAAATCTTATTTACATCTTCTTCCCTAATGGCATAATCAGCTTCCTTAGGAGCAACAACTGGCTCTATTGAAATCTGTTTAAAACCAAGATCTGCAAAATGTTTAACGTCTTCTGAAAAATCAAGATTATATCTAGTAAAAGTACCTCTAATATAATAATCTGTCTGATTACGACTTTCTGCAAGTTTCTGGAATTTTGGAACTATAACATCGTAACTTCCCTGACCACCTCTTCTAGGTCTCATTCTGTCATTGACTTCTTTTCTACCATCAAGACTAATTACGACGTTAGACATCTCCTTATTAAGGAATTCCATAACTTCATCATTAAGTAGCATACCATTAGTAGTTAGAGTAAATCTAAAATTCTTATTAGCTTCTTTTTCTCTTTGTCTACCATATTTTACAAGTTCTTTTACAACTTCCCAGTTCATTAAAGGTTCACCACCGAAAAAGTCAACTTCAAGATTCTTTCTACTACCTGAATTCTCAATAATAAAGTCTAAAGCCTTTTTACCTACTTCAAGACTCATAAGTCCTCTTTCGCCATGATATTCACCCTCTTCTGCGAAACAATATTTACATGCTAAATTGCAATCATGTGTTACATGTAAACATAAAGCCTTAACTACTGTCTGCATACTTGGAAGATTCTCAACAATACCTTCGTAAAGGTCTTTTGAAAAAAGTGTCTCATCATCAATAAGATTATAAATTTCTCCAATCGCTTCACAAAGATCATCATGAGAGTATTTATCTTTTAGATTATTCTTGATTTCATCGGAAAACTTTTCTTTATACGAATCAGTAAAATCCCCCTTGATTATTTCTTTGAATTCTTCATTCTCATCAAGCACCTTCACCGCATCATATAATATATCATCAACGACATGTACAGCACCACTATTTATGTCCATAATGATGTCATACCCGTTATTTTTATACTGATGAATCAAAACATATCTCCTTATAATCTACTATATTCTTTTTTTATAATAAAACGCACTATAACAGAGTCAACCAAAAAGTCGGCTCTGTTATAGAATAATAATCTTTATTAATGACTATTTATTATTCTCACACTTCTGATTGCCAACTGTGCAAGATGTCTTGCATGCTGACTGGCATGATGTCTGGCATTCACCACATCCGCCTTTTTTCATAGTATCTTTAAATGTTTTTTCGTTTAATGTTTTAACGTGTTTCATGACGTTCCTCCTAATTTTTCGCATATTTATGCAATCTTTGAACATTATACCATATATATTAAATATTTCAAAGTATTTTTTATTCTAATTATATTAGCAAATAACTCATTTATTATGTATTTGCTACCTTTTAGCTTCACTAATTGCTTTATTTAAAAAATTTAAAACTCTCTTTTTATCCATACTCCATAATGGTGCAATTAAATCCTTTTTAGCTCCATCACCTGTCATTCTATGTATCACCATATCTTCAGGTAGTACTTTTAATGCTGAACAAATTATATCAATATATTCATCCATTTCAAGGCATTTAAATTTTCCCTCTTCATAATCACCCGCTAAATCCGTACCCTTGAGCACGTGAAGTAATTGAAGTTTTATTCCCTTAGCACCACTCTCACCAACATACTTAACAGTTTCAAGCATGTCTTCTTTAGTTTCGCCTGGTAGACCTAATATAACATGAGTAATTACTTCTATACCTTCATTACAAAGAAGTTTTACTGCTTCATCATAAACAGATAAATCATATCCTCGTCTAATGTAGTTTGCACTTTTCTCATGAATGGTCTGAAGCCCAAGCTCTACCCATACTGGTTTAATCTTATTAATTTCTGATAATAGACTTACCACCTCTTCATTAATACAATCCGGTCTGGTTGCAATTGAGAGAATTGCAATATTAGGATTTTCATATGCTTCCCTGTATTTATCCCTTAATACTTCAACGCTTGCATATGTATTGGTATATGCCTGAAAATAAGCAATGAAATTCGCTTCATTCTCATTTATGTTCTTTGGCATTTTACCAATAATTCTTTGTTTACCAGATTGTATTTGCTGAGTGATTGAACATATCCTATCTTCAGCAAAATCTCCTGATCCCTTTCCAGAGCAAAATATGCATCCTTTTGTATCAATTAAACCATCCCTATTAGGACAGGTAAATCCAGCATCAATGCTAATCTTATACAATTTTCTACCGTATGTATCTTTAAGATACTTATTAAGTGAATAATATTCCATAATTACAAATTAAGTTTAAATTTCTTATATCCAAATGAATTAATTACAAAGTAAGCTACAATAACATATAAAATTGTAAATCCAATCATAATCGGACAGAACAATAATGAACTAATCTTTTTATCATAAATAAGATAACATGCCATATATGTCAAACTTGTACATAAGGTATATATCACGCCTTTATTTTCCATTTTTTCATTATAAGGTTGCAATACATAATATAAAAAAAGGTAATGCACTGAGAAAAAGATTCCCATAGCCAATATTGAAATTGGAGTAATAATATAGAATAAGGTTTTCTCTCCCGATGCAATAAAATACAACACATCTACTCCAATTGCAATAATAATTGTAGGAATCATATTATATTTTATTATGGATTTAAGCCTAATCATAAATAAGTTAATAACTGTCTCCTTCTTTCTGTAAAAATTATATGTAAGCATCGAACAATCGCAGTTATAAAAATATGCCTTGGTATATGCTTCACCTCTATTTACAATATATAAAACAAACAAAAATCCACATACATGTTCTTCAACAAGTAATCGCATTAAACGAAACAGACGATCTTGTTGAATGATAATTCCAACAACGGAAAATATCGCAAATATCGCAAATATAATTAAAGAACATATTAAACAATGCTTATAATATATACTTCTATGTCTCCTAATAAAGATATCATTAAAATAATCATATCCTTTTTTATTGCTTATTGATGCACCATTTTTTATATCATCACCAATATTTGCATCAAGCATTTTACTATAGTTTTGAATTTCTGTTTTATTTGCTACACTTTTCTCATCACTAAATTCACTATCAAATAATAACTTTTTATATAGATATTTATAATCGTTAAATTCAAACAGTTTTTTCCATGAAACAATCATAAAAGGAGTCGCAAGAATAGTTATAAGAATCAAAATATATGCCGGTGGATTTAAAAACAACCCCCCAACAAATGCAATAAAAATACAAGCCACAGTTACACCAAATGTTATTAAACTAGAAAACCCAACAAGATTATCTCTATTAATATTTTTCCTTTGTATTCCTATAACTACCGATGCAAAAATAACCTTAATCATGATTGTATATAATGGATAAACTATAACCATGTATAAAGGATAATACCCAACAGCGATATATACTATCACAGATGCAATTACAGATCCTATAAAATGTCTAATCAAACAAGCTATGTAATTTGATAAAGCATATTTCTTTGCATCCATTCTAAGAATCATAATCGAAGAATATGTTTCACTCATAACTGATGTAATTTGATTATTTATAAATCCTCCAGCAACAGTCAAGATTATAAACACAAAAAAAATCTTTCCTGTAATTACTGGCTTATTTATTTTTTTATCTATTATTTCTTTATATATTCCTGAACATAATCCAATAGTAATAAATAAATATAAAAGTTTTCCTACAAACAATCCAAATAACGATTTTATAAAATTAATAATCTTTAAAAATATTTTTATTCCCTTTGAAGAATAAAACTTACTTGTAATCAAATCACCTAATAGAGGAATTTTTGATATAAGAAATATAAGCTGATTCTTCTCATAAGCACTTCTTACTTTTCTATTTACTCTATATGTATTAATCATTTATAACTTCTTCCTTCTCCTCATTTGAAACTTCTTCAGAGTTTTCTACATTACCATACTCACCTTTAAGCATATTTATAATGAATTTTTCAAACTCTTCTTTAGTCATATCTCCCTTATCAAGTGGTAATAACTTTCCATCCTTAAGAAGAACAATTTCATCACAAAGACTAGTTGCAAGTTCCATAATGTGAGTTGAAAGAATCATAATATGATCACCTTTCATAGTTCTAAGTAACTGTTTCATCTCATCCGCAACAACAACATCTAAAGATGTTAGTGGTTCATCAAGAAGCCAAACATCTGGATTCGAAATAAAATTTAATAACATCATCATTTTATTCTTCATACCATGTGAATAATCTTTTGCGAGTCTATCTCTATCAGCTTCATCAATTGAAACCATATCAAAATATTCATCAATTGTTTTTAAATCTTTTATTCTTTTTTGATTGATTTCAATAAAGAATTTAAGCATTTCTCTACCTGTTAAAAAGTTTGGAACAACTGGTGCTGAAATAACATAGCCGATGTCTTCAATATCTAATTTTCTTGTATTTCCCTCATCATCAGTTAAGTACACCTTACCATGTTCTGCCTTAATATCATCATTAATAATATTAAAGAGTGTTGTTTTACCTGCTCCATTTCTTCCTAGTAAACCATATATCTTACCACTCTCAAAAGTAAAACCCGTATCTGCAATAACCACTTTATCATCAAATTTTTTAAATATTTCTTCTAAAACTAGTTTCATATTCCCTCCATATGGTTATTATCAAATTGATACTAACCCCATTTTCTTTTACTTATACAAATAACGATGGCTAAAAGTCATCGTTATTCATATAAACATTATAATTCATAAATTAAAAACTTTTCACTATTATCAGCCTTCTCCGCCATCTCCAGAATCATCACTGTTTTCACCGTCTGAATTATCACCAGAATCACCTGAATCATTATTTTCATCATCTGAATTTCCATCATCTGAATTTCCATCATTTGAATCTGAATCATCACCTAAATCATCTAATGAATTTAAGAATTCATCTGAAACCTGACCTTTAGCGAAATTATATTTGTTTTTATCAATCTTGCCCTTAAGATTCTTTACAATATATTCAAACATTTCTTCTGCTTTTTCTTCATTACCACGCTTATGATAAATATTTCCAAGCTGATAATAAGCATTACCATAATTTGGTTCTGTTTTTATACATTCTTCAAAACACTTAATAGCTTCATCATTATCACCATTCTCTCTAGCCTTCATACCATTTTCATAGAATTCATCAGCCATTTCCTTGGCCATTTTATCATGTAATGATTTGTAAATTGAATCAAACACATCTGAATTCATTGAAACTGTAGTATCAATCTTATTTAGGATTTCCATACTCTTTGGCTTATCATCAGCAAGATATGCCTGCATAGCCTTTAACAAATATTTATTATTCTTTTCAATCTTCTTATCAGTTGTTTCCTTATCTTCAGCTTCTTTTAACTGCTTTGATATATCCTCTACTCTTGCTTCAAGTTCTTGAATAGTAGATTTTTTAATTGCCATTTTCTGATCATATTCTGTTTTAACTTCATTAACATCCTGTGTCTGTTTCTTAACCTTCAAAGGAGTAACTATAAAGTAAACAGCTAACGCACCAATTACTATTCCAGTAAGAACCTGTAAAACACCAATTGCTCCACTTGCTAAATCCTTATAATTGTTTTGAGGAACAATTACATCATCTCCACTTATGTATGAGGCTCCAGGATCCTTACTATTCTCCTGTAATCTCTTCTTTCTGCTATATCCAGCAGGATCAATTCTTCTTTGTGTATCAAGAAAACTTTCTATTTCTTTCTTGTATTTTATACAAAGTGGATTACAAGTGTCTATTTTAAGTGCAAGCATAATACACTTTCTAGCCTTAACATATAAACCTCTCTTCATATACATAAGAGTTAAAAGTTCGTATGCCTTTATAAGGTTTGGATTCATATTCAAAACCTTATTTAACTGTAAGATGGCCATTTCTGTTTCTCCGTCTTTTGCATATTTAAGTGCGGTATTATACTTTTTAATCGACTGATTTAGATTATCTAACTTAGTCTGATTAGCTTTTATTGTTTTTAAATATCTTGTAGCAGCATTGTTCTCAGGCATAATATTTGCACTTAGTACCCATTCAGAGAAAGCCTGCACTGCTTCACCCATTTCAAAATAAACAAGACCTAAAAGGTTTCTTGCATCTACATTATTTTTATTAAGTCTAACTGCTCTACTAAGTATATCAACAGCCCCTGATAAATCTCTGTTATTAGCTCTTACCAAGCCCTGATTATAGTAAGTATTAGACATTATAACTATTTTTTTATAAACTGTAACATTAGCTCCGCAATTCATACAGTAATCACTGTTTGAAAGTACTTCGCCACAATTAAAACATCTCATAATTTTAGCTCCAATTAATTATTTCAAAACTATTTAGTCTTCTTAGTATTAGTGTTTTTTGCTTCCTCAAGCATTTCCAACATAATATCAGTAATGTCTGATACTTTTGTATTATAAATTGCATCCTCTGCATCTTCGATTTCAACACTTGGATGAAACTTTGAAAGTTCCTCTTCAAAATTAATCATTGTTTACCTCCTTTTTTAGCACATCGCCTATCATATACAAAGAACCAGCAAAAAATACTATATCATTCTCTTCCCTATATGGGATTACGTAATTAATAGCATCAGTTAATTCTTCAACTCCAACTATATTAGCTTCATGTAAATTAAACTGAGTAGCCTTTCCTTCATATATGAATGTTGTTTTACCTTCATGATTATACATATACTTACTTAAACTCAATATCAATTTTTGTATTTCTAGTGCCCTATTCGATTTAACATGTGTAACAATAATATCATCAAATAATGCACTATTTATAATCTCCTTAGCCATACTATCAAAATCTTTATCAGAAACAATTGCAAGAACCAAGGTTATTTTCCTATCCATTGATGGATTCGCTCTAATTATGTTTCTAGCACTTTTAATAAAAGCCTTCATTCCACTTACATTATGAGCTCCATCTAAATAAACATTTTTCTTAATCTGTTGCATTCTTCCAGGCCAGAAAGCTTCTAAAAGTCCTCTTTTAATTACTGCTTTTTCAACACCTAATTCTCTTGCAGCCATAACAGCAAGTCTAGCATTATCAGCCTGATAAAGAGCAACCGTATTTATTCTGAATTTTTCTCCATCAAAAAGAGTTTCATCAGAGAATTCTATATGGTTTTCATTAACTTCAACATTAAGTGTATTGCCCTTAGCAACAATAAATAAACAATTATTCATAACACAGGCTTTTCTAACCACTTTCCATGCTGAAATTCCACTATAATCGAATATTACAGGAACACCCTTCTTTATAATTCCAGCCTTTTCGGTCGCAATTTTCTCAATGGTATCTCCTAATATTTCGGTATGATCTAAATCAATTGTTGTTATAATGCAAAGTCTTGGCTTTTCAACAACATTAGTAGCATCAAGTCTTCCACCAAGCCCAGTTTCTAAAACAGCATAATCTACTCTCTGCTCTCTAAAATAGTAAAGTGCCATTGCACATAATACTTCAAAAAACGAAGGATGTTCATACCCCTCACTCATATGAGCTGTAATAGCAAGCATAACTGTTTTGAAAACTCTTAAGAAGTCTTCATCACTAATATCCTTACCATTAACTTTTATTCTTTCATTTATCTTAACCAAATGTGGAGATGTAAATAAACCACACTTCTTACCATCTTCAATTAAAATTGACGAAAGATATGCACACACTGATCCCTTTCCATTAGTTCCAGCTACATGAACTATTTCAAAACCTTCATCAGGATCTTGCATTATATTTAGCAAATGTCTTAAATTTTTTAAATCTGTTTTTTTCATAAAGCGTGGAATATCTAAAAGATATTCCACTGCTTCATCATATGTTATATTATTAAAATCCTTAATATTATCCATTGTATTTATCCATCTATAATTTCATTTAGTTAGTATCAAAATACAACTTATGATAGACGTTCAAGCTGTTTCTTAACCTGTTCCATCATATCTTCATATTTCTGCTTTTTAGCCTTTTCTTCATTAATCTTAGCTTCAGGAGCTTTACTTGTGAAGTTTGGATTTGAAAGCATGCCATTAACTCTCTTAAGTTCGCCTTCAAGTTTCTTTTCTTCCTTCTTAAGTCTTTCAATCTCCTTAGCCTTATCAACTAATTCATCAAATGGCATGTAAATTGTTGCCTTTGAGATAACGCATGATACAGCATCATCACTAATACCATCCTTATTATCCTGAATAACAACTTCATTAGCATAACCTAAAGTCTTAAAGATAACTGTACATTCATCAAAAATATCTCTAACACTTTCATCATCTGAAACAACAAATACCTTTGCTTTCTTTGAAGGTGGTACATTCATTTCAGCTCTTGTATTTCTAATACTTCTAACTGCGTCTTTAATTAAATCAATTGCATTCTCTTCGCTAGCGAAGTTTAATTCTTCTGTATAAACAGGCCAATTTGAAACCATAATTGTTTCTTCCTTATCCTGTAATGTACAGAATATTTCTTCTGTAACGAAAGGCATGTATGGGTGTAACATCTTAAGTGCAGATGTTAATACTGTGCTAAGTGTATAAAGTGCAGCTGTCTTTGATTCTGACTCTTCACCATATAATCTTGGCTTAACCATTTCAATATACCAATCACAGAATTCTTCCCAGATAAAGTTATAAATCTTATCTGCAGCAATACCCATTTCAAATTTATCAAGATTTTCAGATACATCTTTAGAAAGAGTATTAACCTTTGATAAAATCCACTTATCTTCAATAGTAAGACCAGCAGGAATTGTATCTGTATTAATACCACCTTCTGGCATGTTCATCATAATAAATCTTGATGCATTCCAAACCTTATTAGCGAAGTTTCTACTTGCTTCTACTCTTTCCCAGTAGAATCTCATATCATTACCAGGAGCATTACCAGTAATAAGAGTAAATCTAAGTGCATCAGCACCATACTTATCAATAACTTCAAGTGGATCAATACCATTACCAAGTGACTTACTCATCTTTCTACCCTGTGAATCTCTTACAAGTCCATGAATAAGTACTGTATTAAATGGAACTTTTCCTACATGATGAAGTCCTGAGAACATCATTCTAATTACCCAGAAAAGAATAATATCATATCCAGTAACTAATACGTTAGTTGGATAGAAATAATCCATCTCTTCTGTTTTTTCAGGCCAACCTAAAACAGAGAATGGCCAAAGTGCTGATGAGAACCATGTATCAAGTGTATCGCTATCCTGTCTCATAGGCTTTCCACACTTAGGACATACTGGATTCTTATCCTTTGTAACAACCATTTCACCACAGTCATCACAATAGAATGCTGGAATTCTATGTCCCCACCATAACTGTCTTGAAATACACCAGTCTCTAATGTTTTCAAGCCAATGGAAATATGTCTTATCAAAATGACTTGGAACGAACTTTGTATCACCATTCTTAACTGCTTCAATAGCTGGTTTTGCAAGTTCTTCCATCTTAACGAACCACTGAAGTGAAACTCTAGGTTCAATTGTGTCATGACATCTATAACATGTACCAACATTATGTGTATGATCTTCAATCTTAACTAAAGCGCCTTCTTCTTCAAGATCCTTAACGATTGCCTTTCTAGCTTCATATCTATCCATACCTGCATACTTTGGATAATCATCAGTAATCTTAGCATCATCAGTCATAACGTTAATAACTGGAAGGTTATGACGAAGACCAACTTCAAAGTCGTTAGGGTCATGAGCTGGAGTAATCTTAACTACACCAGTACCAAAATCAATACCAACATAATCATCAGCTACAATAGGAATCTCTCTATGAACTATAGGTAAGATAACTGTCTTACCGACCAAATCCTTATATCTGTCATCTTCTGGATTAACGGCAATAGCTGTATCACCAAGAAGTGTTTCAGGTCTTGTTGTAGCAAGCTGTACATAACCTGAACCATCTGTAAGTTTATATCTTAAGTGCCAGAACTTACCAGGCTGTTCCTCATATTCAACCTCAGCATCTGAAATAGATGTAAGACAATGTGGACACCAGTTAATAATTCTTTCACCACGATAAATATATTTTTTATTATAAAGATTAACAAATACTTCCTCTACTGCCTTTGAACAGCCTTCATCCATTGTAAATCTTTCTCTATCCCAATCACATGAAGAACCAAGTTTTTTAAGCTGAGAAACAATTCTACCTCCATATTGTTTCTTCCAATCCCATGCTCTTTCAAGAAATCCATCTCTTCCGATATCTTCCTTTGTAATACCTTCTTCTCTCATCTTTTCAACGATCTTTGCTTCTGTAGCAATAGATGCATGATCAGTTCCAGGAACCCAAAGAGCTTCAAATCCCTGCATTCTCTTATATCGAATTAATATATCCTGCATTGTATTATCAAGTGCATGCCCCATATGAAGCTGACCTGTAATATTTGGTGGTGGCATAACAATAGTAAATGGTTTTTTATCCCTATTTACCTCTGCATGAAAAAACTTCTTTGATAACCATTTTTCATACAGACGGTTTTCTATGTCCGCCGGATTATAATTCTTTTCTAATTCTTTCATTGTGATTCTCCTTGTATTTTATTTAAGCATCTCCTGCTCGTACTCATATTTAAATATATCAATGCATCTAGAAATATCACTCTCTCCATCTAAGAAATTATACTCTTCATTTCTAATTGCATCAATTTCACGCTTACAATTTTCAATCATTTCACTAGAAATACTAAATCTCTCAAGTGTCTTTTCTAGATTTCCATCACACATAATATCTGAATAAATAAGATGTTTAAGTGTAACAATTGAATGATTAATTTTATAAGCCCTCTGGAATAAATCCCTTGCATCCTCAAAAGCAAACATATTTGCATAAATAACACCTATGTTATTATATACATTTCCATAAAATATAGATGTTTCTTCAGGATCTGGATGCATAACTATTTTATTATAAATATCAAGTGCCATTGAAAACTTTCTATGTCCCATCAAAATATCCGCTTTGGCCTTTTGTCTCTGAGTTATGGTACTTGTTCTCAACAAATCTAATTGTTTCTGGAATATCCTAATCTCTTCAGCATTATAGTATCCAGATGCCTTAATAACAAATGATACCAACTCACTAAGTGAAGCTCCATGCTCTATGGCTTGTTTTAAGCCATTAGCAACCATGGAATTATCAAGATATTCATCAATATATTCTATTAAATCATCACCAAAGAAATCCTCATCTACCAAGTATAAGTGATTATATAAATAATAACTTAACTCTTCTATCGAATAGACATTCTTACCGATTTCTTTAATGTAATAAGGCACATCAGACTGTGTCTGCGTTAACATTAAGCCACTCATAAGATACCTCTTGTTTTATAAGTAATCCCAAACTCTAATTTCTTTCTTAACTTCCATTCCACTTGCTTCAAAAAACTCTCCAAATCCCTTATCAGTAACGTTAAGAAGTAATGTTTCCTCATTCTTATACGATACTTCAATTTCAATTCTTGTTTGTTTATTACCTCTTTGAGGGAATTCATCAATATTCAAGAATACATAATTCGTAATTTTTGTAAGTGGATTAGTAATAGCAAATTTACAAGCACTGACTCGGTCGACTATGCATTCAACTTTTTCAGACGCCTCGTACCAGTTAGTTCCTGCTGGTGATAGAACAACCTGTCTTTCTCTTCCTTCATAAAGAACCATAAGACCTATGTCTAATCTTGTACGTCCCTTACATAATAAGACAGTATTAATAGTCTGTTCACCATATATTTCTCTAGCAGCATAACCTGCACCTTTTACTATCAGATTATGACCTTTAAACACTCTTTTATTAGCACATAAAAGTTGCATGCTTCTCTTTAACTTATCGCCATCATTAAATGCTTCTCCAATTAAGAAACATGCAGAATAAACATTCCTTCTAAATATCAAATCCAATATTTGTGCAAGTGCTACGTCAGCATTTTCACTATCATCTTTTATCATTGATAATGTAACACTTGGATATGTTTCTTCAGTAACAGTAATAATATGCGGACCTCTTTTTGAATTTGTATAAAGAGTTCTGGCAACCAAAGTTCCATTTCTAAAATTAAGCATTAATACGTTGTTAACCCAAATATCTGACTTCTGGCTACATACATAATATGCAAAACTTTCATTATGTGAAATTACTCTTATATTGCTTGATGGAAAATTCATCTTTTCAAAAGCATTATAAATAACTTCAATGTTACTTCTATCACTTTCCGCAATTGAAACTACTATATTTGAAACTTCCTTAACATCAGAATTAATTTCCACTGTCTCTAAAATCTTTGACATAAAGATTGAAACAATTGTTGCATTATCAAATATATTTTCAAATATTTCAAATCTGCTTTTAGTCATTACAAGTTTTGGAATATCCATAAGTAATTCACCAGGACTATTCTTACTTCTTGCAATGGCCTCATCACCGATATACCAATGACCAGTTTTCTCATCCACAAAACATGCCGTCGGAATTAAGTATCTCTGTTCATTCTTAATGACACTCATTGATACCGGTGTATATTCCTCATCAAATACACTTACCTGCGTATAATCACCTGAGAAATCAATACCAATTGTGGTAGATATAAATCTATCATCTAACATAATTGCCTCCGCTATAATACCTCAAAAAGATTTTGAGCAATAACTCGCTTAGTATAAAAATCATAAATTTGCTCAGCAAGATTATTATCCTCATTAATAACCATATCATTAATAAGTTCATATCTACTCTTGCCAATTGTAAGGCCCGACTTGACAGGACTAACTGTGATTGATTTACCTTCAATCGTAACTTCACTGTCTGAATATCTTTCATTGAAGTAGTAATCAATTCTGTCCCCAGCAAATAACGGGAATGCCTTAACATACACTCCTGGGAAATTTTGCGTCATCTCTGCAGATAAAAGTCCAGTTGTCTTACCCTGCTTTGTAAGTGTATAACTTATACTAACCTTATATTTTGGATTAGTATGATGTTCAATATATGTTTTATCTAGTACCTGATATGGCACTGAAAAATACTTTGTAAATTTCTTGTAAAACTCAAAAGCAACATTCTTTTCTGTAAGATCACCAATAAGCTTTCTAGCATATTCTTTCTGCTTATTAGTAAGATTATTAAGTGTACTTAAATACTTAAGAAGCGCTATCTTACAAATGATTGGCATTCTTGCACCTGCAGATAATTCAAGTTCAATATATGAGAACACTTCATTATTTATGATATTACGTTTTACAAAATAATTATGTGCACAATATGTAAAGAATGCATTTTTAAGTTTTCTTGCAATACCACTTGGATAATAATACTTAAATACTTCATAAAGTTCATTACCCTTAAATGACTCAAACATCATTTGAACTAATAAACGTTCCATAATGTCAGGTGAAAGTTCATTCCTATACTCTTCAGATTCATTAGCAAGTTCAACACCAATCTTAAAGAGTTTCATCATTTCAGGGATAGTACCATAATAGTACTTATACAAATACTTAATTATTATTTCATCAGTATTACCCTTTTTAAATATAAACTCGCATACTTTAAGTACTAAATCATCAAGTTCATATTCAATGTCTTCAATTATATAATCAACCCATGCCACAAGAAGCTTTACAGAAATCTTTTTATATCCCCATGTTTGTAACAATGAGTATGCTTCCTTATATAGACCTCTTGTAATCATCATTTCAATAGTCTTTATACATGTATTAGGATACATATTTGAAACATCAAGTGAAGTTAAATAATCATCTAAGAATGTACCATCAAAATTATCATAATAATAATCTATGATGTCACCCATAACTTCTCTTCTATATCCGCTTCTTAAAGAATGTATCTCTAAAATATTCTTAAATATTTCAACATCCGGCAATGGATTATTTCGATATTTAATATAGTTTTCAGCATAATGAAGTTTAAGTTTTTCATCATCCTGACTAAGTTCAAAACATGTATCAAGATAATCATCTAACTTATTTAGCTTAGTTAATTTATAATCAATACTTTGTGAATATCTATTACCACTTGCATCTGCGAAAAGAATAATAGGTTCTTCAGTATATAACTCAACTATAGCACTACCATCATATACGTACTTTCTAACCTCACTAACCTTTTCCTTATGAACAACAATTACTTCATTAATGTTTTCATTATCAACTGTTACTTCGTATGAATTTATAACACTTGCAAGCTTCGTTGCACTTTCTTTATCCACATAATCTTTATTTAAAATATGATCATAAATTATTGCTAAGTGCTTATCTGTCTTTCCTTCTTTTAGCATATCAAGACCATACTTACTAATAATATCCTTATAATCTTCATATACTTCTGGAAATGCTTTTCTATTCTCGATTACATTTGCATACAAGAAACTCTTCTGATCAGGAATTGAATCAGCATTAAAGTGAAAATATCTATACACTGAAAGCGGTAACTGTTTATACTTTTTATCGTCTAAACTATACATATAATATTCGAACAACTTAGTAATTCTTGCGTTGTTCTCAACACCAATTTCAAACCACTTATTATACTTCTTATCATCAAATCTGCCAATGATTAACGCCTGACAAATAGCTTGTGCTACTTCTGGAAGAGGTGTCTCTTCATATATGTTCATTAATGTTCTGCAAATAATATCATTATATTCTTTTTCTTCAGATGCAAGTTCAGCATATCTTCTTGCAAGTTTTTCATTTATGAACTTCCATCTACTACCAAACATAAGAATTTTTATTTCAAAGTCATCTAATACTCTTAATAAACCTGGCTGTTCATTAAGAACAAGCAAAGCATCATAGTAAAGAATAGAACTATGTGAACCATTCTTACAATGATCTTTTATCATAGTATATTTAAGTGATGGATTCTGTTTATATCTTTCATTAAGATACATTAAAATCCAAAGTATTTGCCAATCATCATGACCACTTTCATAATAGGATTTTATTTCCTTATCTATGTCCTTTGTAAACTTTGCGCTCTTCTTAAACAATGCACGTACATACAAATAATAACAGTACTGAGTTACATTATTCTCTCTTTCAGGAATAACAATGGCCGATATTTCATCAAGGAGATCAGCAGCCTCATCCCACTTGTTAAGAGATAAAAAGGCCTGAGCCTTCATAACCTTTGCCATCTGATTACCAGGATTTATCTCTAATATGTCATCAACTACCATTACAACGCTATCAGCCCACTTTGTAATGTTAATTCTGTTCATTCTAAAATTAAGATAAAGCTTTGTTAATTTAGCTAAATCTCTTCTAGTCTGTGACTGTGAAATAATTTCAACTGGTTTTTCTGTTTCAAGTTCGATTTTAACAACGAACTCTAATCTTTGATTATTTGTTTTAAAGATAAGTTTTCCAAGGTTAATACCCGGATGAAGCATGTTGTAACTAATAACATATTTATATTCAAATACATTACCATTAAAGTCATCCTTCCTAATTTTAGTTTTACAACTATGGAAGAAAGCACCTTCAATTTCTACATCAATATCTACATAACCCCAAGTATCTTTTTCAATCTTAAACTCACCCGAGCATGATGTATTAATATTTTTATATGAATGTGAGGTTTCAGACAAAGATAATACAACTGGCTTTTTCTTTCCAATTGCAATAAGGAATTCCTCTAACGCAAGTTCCTTATTAGCATTCTTCATAAGTGCATCATATAAAGTTTCACCCTTTAAATCTTCACTTAATAATACTTCCTTAAATCTTTCTGAAACAAATACTCTTACTGCTTCATCATAATTCATCTGAACAAGATTGGTAAAAGTAAAATAATTTTTCACTTCACCAATTGATGTTTCAAGGCTATCTTCAAGCACATTTACAACATATGCTATCTGGCCTTCACCACCGTTAGAAATAATATCTATATGACCTGTAATCTTTTCAAGTGGATTACAGTTTTTAGTTATGAATTTATATTTTATTGTACACTCTTTACCAGAAAACTGTGGATTAACAATCACAAATCTTTCATCCGATGAGTATACTACCCCCTTGATAGCATTACTATCGCTACTAACAACAAATTCGCCCTCATAAGTTTGCATTACGTGACTATCAATTGTAATGGCAGTCTCAGATAACTTAAGAGATGGTACATCATATTCAACTGTTCCTATAGCAAGTTTGTCAATTATCGCCTTCATTAAAACTTTCTCCTAGTTATAATTATTTATCGGAATTAATCCATTTAAAATAATCTTGTATATCCTTCTCATATCCATTATCACCTGGATTATAAAACTTTTCACCTAACACCTTATCAGGTAAATATTGTTGCTTTACGTAGTGCTTATCAAAATCATGAGCATATTTATAATCAAGTCCATGTCCAAGTTTTGCAGCTCCACCATAATGAGCGTCTCTTAAATGATTAGGTACTTCCCCAGTATCTTCACTCTTAACATATGAAAGTGCCTTATCTATTGCACAAATTGCTGAATTACTTTTAGGTGCGCAAGCAACATAAAGTGCGGCCTCCGCAAGTGGAATTCTTGCTTCTGGCATTCCAAGCTGATGCACTGCTTCAGCGCATGACACAGCTATTTCTAATGCTTTAGGATCTGCAAGTCCAACATCTTCAGCAGCACAAATCATAATTCTTCTTGCAATAAACTCTATGCTTTCTCCTGCATAAAGCATCTTCGCCAAGTAGAATATAACAGCATCCGGGTCTGACCCTCTCATGCTTTTTATAAACGCAGAAATAATATCATAATGATTATCACCTGTTTTATCATATCTGACTATTCTCTTTTGAATGCACTCACTAATAACATCCTTCGTAATATGAATAATTTCATCATCACCACGAGTTGTAGTAAGTACTCCTAATTCAATTGCATTAAGAGCAGATCTTGCATCTCCCTGACAAAGGGTTGCCAAAAATTCTAATGCTTCATCATCAATTACAGCCTTAAAATTTCCAAGACCTCTTTCTTTATCAGTTATGGCTCTTTTTACAATCTCTTTAATGTTCTCTTTAGATAAAGGCTTTAATTCAAAAATTCTTGATCTTGAAATCAAAGCTCCATTCACTTCAAAAAACGGGTTCTCCGTTGTAGCGCCTATTAAGATAACAGTTCCATCTTCAACATATGGTAGCAAATAATCCTGCTGTCCTTTATTAAATCTATGAATCTCATCAATAAATAATATTGTTTTCTTACCATACATACCAAGCGTCTTTTTAGCTTCATCAATAACTTCCTGCATGTCCTTCTTTCCAGCAACAGTAGCATTAAGTTGAACAAAATTAGCGCTTGTAGTATTAGCAATAACCTTAGCAAGTGTTGTCTTCCCAGTACCTGGTGGACCATAAAAAATTATAGAACCAAGTTTATCTGCCATAATTGCACGATATAATAATTTATCCTTACCTAGAATATGCTCCTGCCCTACAACTTCATCAAGTGTTTTCGGTCTAATTCTACCTGCTAAAGGAGCTTCACTTTCCAAGGTATCTTCCTTCATATAATCAAAAAGATCCATAATTTCCTCTCATTAGGGCGCACTAACCCATCTAATCAACATACATTCCGTTTCATTATATCATAAATCATATAAAAATAAAACAAGAAATCCTAACTATATGAGTATAATAAATTATCGTTTCCTATACGTATTTACAACCATTTAAGTATACGTTATGCCTTGTATTTATTTACAAAATATGGTATTATACGTGTTAAGTTTATATTTACTCATAATTTGTGTTATGGGTAGTAAGGAGGCACACTATGACAATGAATTCCTATACGGAAATTACGCCTGAAATACTTAGGCTATCAGAAATCTGTACCAACAACGGTGCAATTAATCCTAGTTTATACAGTAAATACGACGTAAAACGTGGTCTTCGTGATATCAATGGAAAGGGTGTTCTTGTTGGACTTACTGAGATTGGTGATGTTCAGTCTTATATTATGAAAGACGGCAAGCAAGTTCCTATAGATGGTAAATTATACTATCGCGGTATTGATGTCGAAGAGATTGTTAATGGATTCTTATCAGAAGACAGATTCGGCTTCGAAGAAGTTACTTATCTTCTTCTTTTCGGAAAGTTACCTGATAAAAACGAGTTAGATAACTTCTGTAATTTATTAGCCGACTATCGATCACTACCTCCAAGTTTTACAAGAGATGTAATTATGAAGGCTCCAAGCCACGACATGATGAACTCACTTGCTCGAAGTGTTTTGATGCTATATTCGTATGATGATAAGGCAGATGATATTTCTGTTCCTAATGTACTTAGACAGTCATTACAGTTAATATCTCAGTTCCCTCTTTTATCAGTTTATAGTTATCAGGCATATAGACATTATCATCTTGATAAGAGCTTGTATATTATATCTCCTGATAGAAAGTATTCAACATCAGAAAACATCTTAAGAATGCTTAGGAGAAACCATAAATTTACACCACTTGAAGCTAAAGTATTAGATCTTGCTTTAGTTCTTCATGCAGAACATGGTGGTGGTAACAACTCAACATTTACAAACCATGTTGTTACATCATCAGGAACTGATACATATTCAGCTGTTTCTGCTTCTCTTGGTTCACTTAAAGGGCCAAAACATGGCGGTGCAAACATCAAGGTTATTCAGATGTTCGATGATATTAAAAATAATATTTCTGACTGGCAAGATGAAGAAGCTATTAAAGAATATTTAAGAAAAATCTTAAACAAGGAAGTATTTGATAAAGCTGGTCTCATTTATGGTATGGGACATGCTGTTTATTCTATTTCCGATCCAAGAGCAAGAGTATTTAGAGGATTCGTTGAATCACTTGCAAAAGAAAAAGGAATGGATGAAGAATTTGCTCTTTATTCAAACGTTGAAAAGATTGCTCCTATTGTTATTGGTGAAGAAAGACACATCTACAAAGGTGTCAGCGCAAACATCGATTTTTATAGTGGTTTCGTATATAGAATGCTCAATCTTCCTGAAGAGCTTTATACTCCACTCTTTGCAATTGCAAGAATTTCTGGTTGGTCAGCTCATAGAATTGAAGAATTAATTAATAAAAATAGAATTTACAGACCAGCATTTAAAAATGTTGTTGAACGTACAGATTATGTACCACTTAACGATAGAGATTAAATATATTAGATTTATTATGATAATAAAAAATCAGTTATGAATTGAATTTCATAACTGATTTTTTTAAACTATATATACACTAATTATCATATTTTTTTGCAAGTCTCTTCTTAGCAATCTTAGTTTTAATTCTTCTTCTAATACCACTAGTTGCTAAATAAGAGAATGCCAAAGCAAATGCTACAACACCACCGATTTGTACAAAGTGAATTCTGTAAGCCAATTTGTAAGAACCTTCTTTATAACGATTCTCATCAAATACTTTATTCATCTGAGTCATGTAATCAGAAAGTGTATAAATATCGCCATTTTTAATCTTGCATTTACCTGAAATTTCACTATATGGAACTACAAATAATCCATCATTATCATTCCAGTATACCAAAGATGTTTTATATAATTTTGAATAATAAACGCCACAATCTGTAACGCCTCCATCTGAATTTCCCTGAACAATAGCTGCAACTTCATCTACATCTATTTCAAGTCTTGGTGATTCCTCATCAATAATCACTTCTTCAAGTTTGAAATCATATCCCTCTCTAACTAAAACAGCGTACCCCTTTTTACCTGATTCGTTTTCAATAGGAATAATCCACTCCATAGAGTCAGTTTTCATACTCTCGAAGTTTTTCCACTCACTATATGACTTGATCATCATCTCTTTTGTTAATATGTCTGTATATGCCTTTTTGATTGAATACTTAGCAATCTTAAGCTCTCTGTCGTTATTATCTTCAAGTCCTTTTTCCATAGCAGTAATGAGCTTCTGGCTATTATTCATTCTAAGGTTAGCCATATTAGTTCTATATTCAGTTACATAATCACCGCTAGTGCCATCTGCATAAGCAATTGTAGAAAAAACAAGCCAGCAAACAACTGAAGCTAATACGACAGCCAAGTGTTTAAAGTTATGTAATTTTACCATATATTCTCTCCTTATTTTTTTAATGTATGGTTAATTTTTGTAATTATGTTATTAACATAATTTTATAATTATATGCCAAAAAAGTCAATATTAAAGGTTATGTAAAACCCAAGGTAAACCATAACTTAAAGAACACATAATTGTAGTCGCCATTAAGAGTCCTATAACTATGGCTGGAAATGCCTTTTTAAACTTTATGTCTAGTAATGCAGCAATAAGTGAACCAGTCCAAGCTCCAGTTCCTGGAAGAGGAATTCCAACAAATAATACCAATCCAATAAACTCATATTTCTGAATTGTATCACTCTTACTCATAGCTTTTTCTTCTAACTTTTCTATATGCTTTTTAACTAGTTTTGTACCTTTAAGCCAGTCAAATATAGGTGTAATCAACAATAATATGAATGGAATTGGAATCAAATTTCCAATAAAACAAATACCTATTGCCTTATACATTGGAACTTTTAAAGCTGAAGCAGCTACAAGCCCTCCTCTAAGTTCCAAAATAGGAATCATGGAAATTATAAAAATCACTAATTCCTCAGGCAATCCTGATAACATACTTAATAGTTTTGATACTAATTTCTTAACCATTATTTTTAGCTCCAATCTGATTTAAATGAACGTCTAACTGATTAAATGGAATAACCACTCCAACGCTATCCAATCTATTCTTAATATTTTCGTTTATGTCAAAATACGCATCCCAATAATCATCAATTTTCGTCATTGCTCTAACTTCAAGTGATATGTGGCTATCACATAATTCCGCCACAACAACCTTGTTTTTTTCATCATCAATAACCAACTTATGAGAGTTGATTAAATCAGTAAGAGCTTCCCTTGCAAGTTTAATATCACTGTCGTAAGCTATTGATACTCTTATTCTAATAAGACGTTTATCATTACCAGTAACATTTGTTATTGAAACATCTGCTAACTTTCCGTTAGGAATTTTAACCTTAAGATTTTCAAGTGTAACAAGTGTTGTATAAAAGATATCAATATTAATAACTTCACCTTCACCTAAATCAGTTCTAATATAGTCTCCTAGAACAAATGGTTTCATAATCAAAATCAACACACCACCTGCAAAATTAGCTAAACTTCCCTGAAGTGCTAAACCAATTGCAAGTCCTGCAGATGTAAGTAATGCAATAAATGATGTTGTTTGAATTCCAACTTTATCACATATAATTATGATTAAAACACCATATAAAATTACCCTTAATAAAGAATTTATAAAGTTTCCCACAGCATCATCTATAGATGATCTGTCAAATAATCTTTTTGTAAATCTTAAAATGAATTTGATAACATACTTACCGATTATAAAAATCACTAATGCGATAAGTATGCTAATACCAAACTCAATTGCCTTATCCATGTACTTTTCAACCATGGCCTCTGAGAATGTAGCATCAGCTAACATCATGTTCTGATTCATATTATCCTCACTCTTCTATTTTTATTTATCATTTATACTCTATTTTTTAGGTGGAACATATCTAAAGATAGAAATACCTAGTGCTGGAACCTTAATTCTAATTGAATCTCTTCTTCCATCACATTCATCCACTTTGGATTTCTTTATTCTACCATTAACAAAACCTTCACCACCATAAACCTTTGCATCACTATTAAAGATTTCCTTATATCCACCATCATATGGAACACCAATCTTATAATTTTCACGAGGAATTGTATCAAAATTACAAACAACAAGTAATCTATCATATGGATCAACGCCATTTCTAGTAAATACGATAATACTTTCATCCGCTGAAATATTATTAATCCATTCAAAGCCCTCACTATATTCATCAAGTTCATATAATGATTTTTCATTTGTGTATAAGTTATTTAAATCCTTAACGTATTTTTGAATCTGCTTATTATAATCAATGCCTAAACTAAACCAGTCAAGTTCTCTTCCTTCCCACCATTCATTACTCTGAGCAAATTCCTGTCCCATAAACAAAAGTTTCTTACCTGGATGTGTATAATAAAATCCAAGCATTGCTTTCAAGTTCTTAAGTTTATCCTCGAAACTACCAGGCATCTTTTCAACAAGAGACTTTTTGCCATGAACCACCTCATCATGAGATAATACCAACATAAATTTTTCACTATATGCATAAACCATGCTAAATAACAACTCACCATAATGCTCATGTCTAAAATATGGATCAGTCTGCATGTATCTAAGTGTATCATTCATCCATCCCATGTTCCACTTAAAGTCAAATCCCATACCATCTTCTTCAAGATCAGTAGTTATATTTGACCAAGCTGTGGATTCTTCAGCAATCATAAATACACCTTTATTTCTCTTATGCATAATGGAATTCAAATGTTTAATAAACTCAATTGCATCAAGGTTTTCATTACCTCCATACATGTTAGCAACCCACTGTCCATCACTCTTACCATAATCAAGGTAAAGCATTGATGCTACAGCATCCATTCTGATTCCATCAGCATGATATACTTCAGCCCAGAATAAAGCATTCGCAATAAGGAAATTACTAACTTCTGGTCTTCCGTAATTATATATCAATGTTCCCCAATCAGGATGCGTACCCTGTCTTGGATCTTCATGTTCATAAAGGCATGAACCATCAAATTCTGACATACCATAAGAATCTCTTGGGAAGTGTGCTGGTACCCAGTCTAAGATAACGCCTATACCCTCATTATGCATGTAATTCATAAAATACATAAAATCTTCAGGCGTACCATATCTCTTAGTTGGAGCATAATATCCTGTAACCTGATATCCCCATGACTGATCAAGAGGATGTTCCATAATAGGCATAAGTTCTATATGAGTATATCCCATATCCTTAACATAATCAGCAAGTAATGGTGCTATATCCCTATAGTTTAAGAATTCATCATCTTCAGTCTTTCTCCATGACCCTAAATGAACTTCATAAATACTAATAGGCTTAGCAAGTGCATCTTCCTTATATTTATCATATGCTTTTTCCCTTGCCTTAATCCACTTTGAATCAGTCCATTTAAACCTATCAATATCACTAACGATTGATGCATTATCCGGACGAAGTTCAGATTCAAATCCATAAGGATCACTCTTAAGAATAGGATTATTCCCCTTTTTTAGAACTTCAAATTTATAAATATCACCAGGTTTAACTCCAGGAATAAAAAGATAGAATATACCAGAATCATAGTGTTTTTGCATCATATGACTTCTTCCATCCCAGTTATTAAAATCACCAACAACTGATACTCTCATGGCAAATGGTGCCCATACTGCAAAACGCGTTCCCTTAACACCATCAACCTCATCTGGATGAGCACCTAATAGATTATATACTTCATAGTTAATTCCATTATTAAAAGAACTAACTTCTCTTTCATCAAGTTCTATCTTAAACTCATATGGATCATAATCTAAATACTCAGATTTATCCTCATATACTGATAAAACCTTATATTTTTGCATCTTGGTCTTTGGAATCAAACAAGCAAAATAACCTGCATCATCCATAAGTTCCATCTCAACCTTTACCTTGTCTTCTTCAAGGATTACATAGGACTTAACTGCATCCGGTCTAAAAACCTGAATAAGCAACCCCTTTTTTGTTTCTCTAGGTCCTAATACATTATACGGATAATCAATATCCGAATATAGAATCCCTTCAATTTCTCTCCAATTCATATAGTCATAAGCTTTTGATTTAGCTTTCATTACGTCACACCTCACTTAAATTTTTTTTCGCATATAACTAGCAAACAAAACAATACCCCATAACCAGATTACTCTGATTAAAATCTATGAATGAATAAACCACTTCTAAGTTTTGGTTCAAACCATGTACTCTTAGGTGGCATAAGCATTCCAGCATCAGCTACTGCGAACAATTCCTGTATAGATGTTGGATACATAGCAAATGCTACTCTCATATCGTTTTTACATCTTCTTTCAAGTTCGCAAAGACCTCTAATTCCGCCAACAAAATCAATTCTAGGATCATTCTTTAAATCAGTAATATTAAAAATTGGTCCTAATATGTAATCACTTACAATTGCAACATCAAGACCCTTAACTGGATCATCTGACTTTATGTTTTCATGAGCAATCAACTTATACCAAGCATTGCCTAAAAACATTGCAACTTCACCTTTATTAGCTGGTTTAATTGAAGCAAATTTAAGCGAATTTTTATCATCTTCAATTTTAACTTTACCATCTTCGCAAAATTCATAACTAGTCTTTTTAACATCAAAGTTTTCTTTTAACTTTTCAATCAATTCTCTTTCAGATAATCCATTTAAGTCCTTTACAACTCTGTTATAATCCATTATCATAAGTTCACTTTCAGGGAAAATAACAGAAAGGAAATAGTTAAACTCTTCATCGCCAGTAAAGTTAGGATTAGCCTCTCTACGTTTAAGTGCAACCTTAACAGCTGATGCTGCTCTATGATGCCCATCAGCAATATATAATCCATCACTTTGGGCAAATCCCTTAGTTATAACATCTAAGTCCTCTTTATCACTTATCTTCCAAGCTCTATGAATAATTCCATCATCAGATGTAAAATTATAAATAGGCTCTTGTTTCTTAACTTTATCAACTACCTTATTAACCGTTTCTATATCTCTATACGCAAGGAAAATAGGACCTGTCTGAGCTGACATAGTATCAACATGGTTGATTCTGTCTTGTTCCTTCTTTGCAAGAGTATTCTCATGTTTCTTAATTGTTCCATCAAGATAATCATCTACACTTGCAACTGCAACTATACCACTCTGGCTTCTTCCATCCATTGTAAGTTCATAAATATAGTATGCATCATCCTCATCTTCTAAATAAACACCCTTTTTTACATGTTCATTAAAAAGATTCCTTGCTTTCTCATAAACCTTCTTATCATATATATCTACACTCTTATCAAACTGTGTCTCAGCTCTATCAATATTAAGAAATGAATATGGCTTTCCATATACTTCATCTCTTGCTTCCTCACTGTTATAAACATCATAAGGAAGGGCTGCCACATCTCTTGCAAGATCCTTTCTAGGTCTTACGCATTTAAATGGTTTAATCTTTGCCATAATTTACCCCACGATTAAATAAAATTATAGTGGTGCGAATCGGACAAAAAGCCCTTTTCGCACCACTTTATTATACTAAATATATATCCATAATGCAAATAAACATATGTCAATTATGAAGCACTTTCAAACTGACTATTATAAAGGTCTGCATAGAATCCTTTAGCTTCAAGTAATTCTTTATGAGTACCCTTTTCTATAATATCTCCATCCTTCATAACTAATATAAGATCTGCATCTTTAATTGTTGATAGTCTATGAGCAATAACGAAACTTGTTCTACCCTTTGTAAGATTATGCATACCTCTTTGAATTCTAGCTTCTGTTCTAGTATCAACACTTGATGTAGCTTCATCTAAAATCATAATAGGGCTATTTGCTAATATTGCTCTTGCTATTGTAAGAAGCTGTCGCTGACCTTGTGATATGTTAGTTGCATCTTCACTAAGTTTAAAATCATATTCTTCAGGTAATCTGGAAACAAAGTGATGAGCATGTGCTGATTTAGCAGCTGCTATAACTTCTTCATCTGTAGCATCAAGTCTTCCGAATCTAATGTTTTCCATTATGCTTCCTTTAAACAACCATGTATCCTGTAATACCATACCAAATGCACTTCTAAGATCACGTCTGTTAAAATCTCTTACATCAATTCCATCAAGCTTTATGCTACCGCCATTTACATCATAAAATCTCATTAACAATTTAACCATAGTAGTCTTACCAGCCCCCGTAGGTCCTACTATGGCAACTGTTTGACCATCTTTTACTTCGCATGAGAAATCATTAATTATAATCTTATCTTCATCATATCCAAATTTAACATTTTCAAATGAAACATTACCTTTTACATTCTTGATTTCTCTGGCATTTTCTACAACCTGAACTTCCTCGTCTTCATCAAGGAATTCAAATACACGTTCTGAAGCTGCAGCCATAGACTGTAACTGGTTCATAACCTGAGCCATTTGCTGAATAGGCTGTGTAAACTGCTTAACATATACAATAAATGCCTGAATATCACCAATTGTAATAATATTCTTAATAGCTAACATACCACCGGAAAATGCTACACCTGCATATCCAAGATTTCCAACAAATGCCATAATAGGCATCATTAAACCTGAATAAAACTGTGATTTAACTGCTGATGTATATAATACTTCATTAGTCTCTCTAAATGTGTTAATAGTCTCTTCTTCCTTGTTAAATGTCTTAATGATATTATGACCACTAAAAACTTCCTCAACCTGCCCATTTATATGACCAAGGTATTCCTGTTGCTGCGTAAAATATTTCTGTGAATGCTTCATAATAAATCCAAGAAGCATACCTGAAATAGGAAGTATAACAAGTGCAATAAGTGTCATCAATGGTGAAATGCTAAGCATCATAATCAATATACCAATTATTGAAGCAACCGATGTGATCAAAGTAGTAATACTCTGATTTAATGACATTCCAAGAGTATCTATATCATTTGTAACTCTTGATAAAACTTCACCATAAGTTCTGCTTTCAAAATACTTCATTGGCATACGGTCTATCTTTTCAGATAATTCTTTTCTCATTCTATAACATAATCTCTGTGTTACACCAGACATTATATATCCCTGAATAAATGTAAAGATTGAACTACACACATATAAACCGAGGGTAATTAATAATATTTTAGCTATATAATCAAAATCAATTTCACCAGTCTGTGAAATCTTTTTCATAAGACCTTTTGCAAGTTCTGTCGTAGCCTTACCCATAATCTTAGGTCCTACTACAACAAATACAGTGGAAATTGCAGCACAAATCATTACGATTATAACCTTAATTTTATCATTTCCCATGTATTTTATGAGATTCTTAATTGAACCTTTAAAATCTTTTGCCTTTTCACCTGGCATCATACCCGGAGGTCCCATGTGTCTTCTTTTTTGAGTGACTTTCTTTAAATCTTCTTTTGTTTCAGCCATTATTTGTTACCTCCTTCCTTAATTGAATCTTCTATTTCTTTTTCGGAAAGCTGTGATTTTGCAATTTCCATATACTCTTCACAATTAGCTAAAAGTTCACTGTGTGTACCTTTACCAACTATCTTTCCATCATCTAATACCAATATCTGATCAGCTTTCATAATTGTACTAATTCTTTGTGCAACTATAATTACAGTACTATCTTTTGATTTCTTAGCAAGTTCTCTTCTAAGTGCAACATCTGTCTTCATATCAAGAGCTGAGAAACTATCATCAAATACATAAATCTTTGGATTCTTTGCAATAGCTCTTGCTATTGATAATCTCTGTTTCTGACCACCAGAAACATTGCTACCACCCTGAGCAATACTGCTTTCATATTTATCTTCCTTAGCATCTATAAATTCAGTAGCCTGTGCAATTTCAGCAGCATTAGTTATTTCCTCAATTGTTGCATCCCTCTTACCAAATCTTAAGTTACTAGCAATTGTTCCCGAAAATAGAACAGCTTTTTGTGGAACAAATCCAATCTCATCTCTTAGTTTTTTAAGATTCATATCTTTAACATCTATTCCATCAATTGTAATGGCACCGCCTGTTACATCGTATAATCTTGGAATCAAGTTAACCATTGTAGACTTACCACATCCTGTACTACCAATTATGGCTGTAGTCTGACCAGGATTTGCTACAAAACTAATACCATCTAATACATCTTCATTTGCATTTGGATAGTGGAAATGAACATCCTTAAATTCAAGTACACCTTTAACTTCATCAACCACCTTAGCATTCTCCGGATTAAGAATAGATGAATCAGTCTTTAATACTTCATCAATTCTTCCTGCAGCAACACCTGCTCGTGGAAGCATAATAGACATAATTGAAATCATTAAGAATGACATAATAATCTGAATTGCATAAGTCATAAATGCTGTCATAGTACCAACTTGTAATATACCATCATCAATTTTATGTGAAGCCACCCAGATTATTAATATATTTATGCCATACATTGTAAACATCATGGCAGGCATCATAATACTCATTGCTCTATTAACAAACAACTGAGTCTTAGTGAGATTAACATTAGCTATATCAAACTTCTCCTCACTCTTTTTCTCCCTACCAAATGCTCTAATAACACTAATACCTGTAAGATTCTCTCTAGCAGCAAGGTTAACATCATCAACCCTAGTCTGTAAAATTTTAAACTTAGGTAATGTTGTAATCATTAATGTACCAACAATAATAAGAACAACGATTACTGCAAATCCAATAGTCCAACCCATACCTGAACTTGTCTTATATACCTTTATAACACCACCAATACCAAGGATTGGAGCGTATAATAACATTCTTAAGAACAGAGTACTAACCATCTGAACCTGCTGAATATCATTTGTATTTCTAGTAATAAGAGATGCAGTTGAGAACTTATCCATCTCACCACCTGAAAAAGATAATACCTTAGCAAATACCTGTTCTCTTAAATCTCTACCAATTCTACCACCAACAATTGCAGCAAAATAAGATACAAGAATAACAATTACCGCAATCATAAGAGCCATCGCTATCATCTTAAAACATGAACTTAAAAGATAATCTTTCTGCTTTTTATCAATATCAATTCCTGCTTCTTTCTCTCTTTCAATTGCCCAAGAAATACCCATGGATTTAAGTGTCGAATCACCAATAGTATCAGACATTTTCTTAAATGTATTTCTAGTCTCATTATTCATTTCATCTGTAACATTACCACTACTAATCATAGCAGCAAGGATAGGTCTCATATCTATACATTCTTTTTTACTCTTATTACCATCTGCATCTTCAACCTCTTTTTCAAAAGACTTAAGATCCATCTGTAAAGCCTTATTAATATCATCTAAAGATAAAGCCATAAAAGTCTTCTCATCAATATTATTTGCAGCAAATGCAGCCTGTGTCTGCTCATTGCTCCATAATATTTTTTTAAACGTATCTATATCCATAGCTTCCATCTGTAAGTCAATAATAATAGGCATAACTAAATCTTTATCAAGCTTTTCTAACTCACTTTTGCTATTCTCTGTACGTTTATATAAATCTCCATCTTTTTCATATGCTTTTTCAAAAGATTCTACTTCATCTTTATTCATAAATAATTTAGCATATTCGTATTCTTCAGATTCGATTTTCTCTGGCAAGATATGTGTTACACCTTTATTCTGTATACCTGAATCAATAATATCAGACGTATACTGTGGTAATGCTAAATCACCATATGCCTGAGCAATCAGAAGAATAAATATAATTATTACAAAGGGCCAATACTTTGCAATCTGTTTAAAAATCTTTAACATTACTTTTCTCCTTAATAATTCTTATTTTTCAGTATATTTCCTTAATTCTTCTTCTATTACATCTACAAGTTCATCCATTCTTAAACCTAATTCAATAAGTTTATCTTGACCAATATGTTGAGTAACAGATTTAAATAGTTTTAAATACTTATCATGAATCTCATCACTTAATTCTTTTCCCTTTGCTGTAAAACAAACATAAGTATTTCTTCTATCTTCCTCATCTACCTCTCTTCTTAAATATCCCTTTTCTTCCAAACCTTTTACCATTCTTGATAAAGATTGTGTAGAAATACCTATTTTATTAGCAAGTTCTGACATTTTGATTTTTATATTATCTTTATCTTTAGAATTATCACAAATACCATCTTCCTTCTCTAACATACAATGAAAAATAACTGTTTCAGTTTTTGAAAGTTCTGGTACCAATTCCTGATAGTTCAAATGTCCCAACCTATATAATGCCATATAAAATCGGTTATTCTGATTATTTTTATCTATCATTTTCAACCTCTTTTCTAAAAAATAATTAACACAAGTTATTCATTAACATATGTTAACAATTAACTTGTGTTTTGTCAAGTTTTTATTACGAAAGTCATCAAACGACTTTAAAACTAGCATTTTACATTTTCTCATCATATAAACAAAAAAAGCAATCTCAAAAGAGATTGCTTTTTTATGTAAAATTATATTATTTAATAACTCTAACTTTGATAACGCCTTCAATAGCTTCAAGTTTTGATACGATATCAGCATCAGCTGGTGAATCAAGATCAAGAATAGCATATGCAAATTCTCCTCTTGATTTATCAATCATATCAGAAATATTAGCATTAACTGAAGCGAATACGTTAGTAAACTGGCTAAGCATGTTAGGTACGTTCTTATGAGCGATTGTTACACGGCCTGCAGCTGTGCACTTACCCATATCACATGCTGGATAGTTAACTGAATTTTTGATATTACCATTTTCAAGGAAATCTCTAATTTCATTAACTGCCATAACAGCACAGTTATCTTCTGATTCTTCTGTTGAAGCACCAAGATGTGGGAATGCAATAACACCATCCATGTTAGCTGTCTTAAAGTTAGGGAAGTCTGTTACATACTTTCTAACTTTACCACTCTTTAAAGCTTCTTCCATAGCATCATCATCTACAAGAAGGTCTCTAGCGAAGTTAAGAATAATAACTCCATCCTTCATCATAGCGATTGTATCTTTATTAATCATCTTCTTTGTATCATCAAGAAGAGGTACATGTACTGAAATAAAATCACATGTCTTGAAAATATCTTCATTGCTACTTACATGATTAACTGATCTTGAAAGAGCCCAAGCATTTTCAACTGAAATATATGGATCGCAACCATAAACTTCCATACCCATTGCAACAGCAGCATTAGCTAACTTTGCACCAATTGCGCCAAGACCAATAATACCAAGCTTTTTGCCTTCGATTTCTGTACCAGCAAATGCTTTCTTAGCCTTTTCCATTGATTTATTAATGTTTTCATCAGCTTTATTTTCTTTAACCCATGCATTACCACCAATTGCATCACGGCTAGCAAGAAGCATACCTGCAACTACTAATTCCTTAACACCGTTAGCATTAGCACCAGGTGTATTAAATACTACTACACCCTTCTTAGCACAGTCTTCAAGTGGAATATTATTAACACCAGCACCAGCTCTTGCTACTGCTTTAACTGAATCTGATAATTCCATCTCATGCATTGATGCAGATCTAACTAAGATTGCATCAGCAGCATTAACATCATCTGTCTTTTCATAAGCATCTGTAAAAATATCAAGTCCAACATTAGCAATTGGATTTAAGCAATTATATTTAAACATTTCTATATCTCCTATTTGTTTTCTTCTTCAAATTTCTTCATAAATTCAACGAGTTTTTCAACGCCTTCGATTGGCATAGCATTGTAGATACTAGCTCTCATACCACCAACTGTTCTATGACCCTTAAGGTTTTCAAAACCAGCAGCCTTAGCTTCTGCTACGAACTTAGCATCAAGATCAGCATCACCTGTAACAAATGGTACGTTCATAAGTGATCTATCCTTAGCTTCTACTGTACCCTTGAATAATTCTGAAGAATCAAGGAAATCATAAAGAATCTTAGCTTTCTTTTCGTTACGTTCTTTCATAGCTTCAAGACCGCCCATCTTTTTAATCCACTTGAATACCTTACCACAAATATAAATTCCGTAACATGGTGGAGTATTGTAAAGTGAACCAGCATCAGCCTGTGTCTTGTACTGAAGCATAGTTGGAACATTATCCATAGCTTCTTCTGGAATTAAATCTTCACGAATAATAACAATTACAACACCTGCAGGACCAACGTTCTTCTGAACACCACCATAGATTACACCATATTTTGAAACATCAACTGGTTCTGATAAGAAACATGATGAAACATCAGCAACAAGTGTCTTACCCTTTGTATTAGGAAGTTCCTTAAACTTTGTACCGTAAATTGTGTTGTTTTCACAGATATATACATAATCTGCATCTTCACTAATTGGAAGATCTGAACAGTCAGGAATATATGAAAATGTCTTATCTTCTGATGAAGCAATCTTATTAGCTTTTCCGAATTTCTGAGCTTCCTGATAAGCTTTCTTAGCCCACTGACCTGTTACAATATAATCTGCAACACCATTCTTCATTAAGTTAAGAGGAATAGCTGCAAACTGCTGTGAAGCGCCACCCTGTAAGAATAATACTTTGTAATTATCAGGGATATTCATAAGTTCACGAAGATCTGCTTCAGCATCATCAATAATCTGCTGGAAAGCTTTTGATCTGTGGCTCATTTCCATAACTGACATGCCAGTTCCCTTGTAATCAAGCATTTCTTCTGCTGCTTCTTTGAGTACTTCTTCCGGTAATACAGCCGGACCTGCTGAAAAATTATAAACTCTCATTTTTACCTCCTAATACCTCTTGGTATATATTTCCACCCTTGATTTTTATCATGGGAGCCCCGTATTTCGAACGGAGAAAACGACTCTCTTTTTGAGAATCCTTATAAAATTCATTTCTAATCACAATAAAGACTGCGACTTTTTTATTATATAACTATATATTCTGTTCGTCAATAATTTAACAGATAAATATGTCTTATCATAAATCATTTTCGAATTAAAAACTATACTTCAAACCCTTTTGAAGCTAAATCTTCTTCTGAAAAAGCTTCACTAATAGGTGCTGCTGGAGCAACCATTGGGAATACCTTATCATCATTATCGATAACACATTCAATTACACATGGGCAACCTGCCTTAAGTGCTTCTTTAATAGCCTTATCAAGTTCTGATTTCTTTGTAACCTTAAATGCTTTAGCACCAAGTCCTTCTGAAGTTTTGCAAAAATCAACTTTATCTTCAAGAACTGTAGCTGAATATCTCTTTCCATAGAATAAAGTCTGCCACTGTCTAACCATACCTAAAACATGGTTATTAATAACAACCTGAATAATAGGAATATTATATCTACTTGCTGTAGCAAGTTCATTTAAGTTCATTCTAAAGCAACCATCACCAGCAATATTAAATACAGGAGTATCTCCTACACCAACCTTAGCACCGATACAAGCTCCAAGACCATATCCCATAGTACCAAGACCACCTGATGTGATGAACTGTCCTTCTCTAGTATATTTGTAGAACTGTGCAGCCCACATCTGATGCTGACCAACGTCAGTTGTAATAACCGCATCCCCCTTAGTTGCATTATAAATAGCCTCAATTACAGCAGGACCAGTAAGCTTCGACTTATCATATGTGAGTGGATACTGCTCTTTCATCTCTTTAATGTGCTTCATCCAATCCTCATGCTTCATGTTTTCAAGTTGTTCATTAATTCTTGAAAGAACAATCTTAACGTCACCAATAACTGATGCATCCGTCTTAATATTCTTATTAATTTCAGCTGGATCTACATCAATGTGTACAATCTTAGCATGCTTAGCGAACTTCTTAGCATTACCAATAACACGGTCAGAGAATCTACAACCGATTGCAATCAAAAGATCACACTCTGTTACACCAAAGTTAGATGTCTTTGTACCATGCATACCAATCATACCTGTATATCTATCATCAGTACCAGCAAATGCTCCCTTACCCATAAGAGAATCACAAACTGGAGCGTCGATATAATCAACAAATTCCTTTAATTCTTCTGAAGCCTTTGAAATATTACAACCACCACCAACGAAAACAAATGGTTTCTTAGATGCTTTAATTAAAGAAACTACCTTTTCGATGTCTTTCTTAGCAATATTCTCTGTTGATCTTTCAACAGCCTTTGGTTCTTCATATTTATATTCAGCCTTATTAGCAGTAGCATCCTTTGTAATATCTACAAGTACAGGACCCGGACGGCCTGACTTAGCAATATAAAATGCTCTTCTAATTGTCTTAGCTAAATCCTTTACATCTTTAACGATGAAATTATGCTTTGTAATAGGCATTGTTACACCAACAATATCAATCTCCTGGAATGAATCCTTACCAAGAGCGCTTGTAGCAACATTTGCTGTGATTGCAACAAGTGGAATTGAATCCATGTAAGCTGTTGCAATACCAGTTACAAGGTTAGTTGCACCAGGACCTGATGTTGCAAAACAAACACCAACTTTTCCTGTTGCTCTTGCATAACCGTCAGCTGCGTGAGCTGCACCCTGCTCATGTGATGTAAGGATGTGTGTAATTTCATCCTGATGCTTATATAATTCATCATAAACATTAAGTATTGTACCACCTGGATAACCAAAGATTGTATCAACACCCTGTTCTTTTAAACATTCAATTAAAATTCTAGAACCTGTATATGTTTTCATATTTCCTCCAAATTATAACTCTAATTATTTATCATTCTTGATTTCAAGAATAGCGCCACGGTTTCCGCTTGTTACCATCTGTGCATATCTAGCAAGGTAACCAGTTGTGACCTTAGGCTCTCTTGGTGTCCAGTTCTTACGACGTTCTGCTAAAACTTCGTCTGAGACATCAAGTTCGAGTTTCATTTCTGGAATATTTATCTTAATAATATCGCCTTCTTCAACGAGTGCAATTGGGCCACCAACTGCTGCTTCTGGTGATACATGTCCGATTGAAGCACCACGGCTTGCACCTGAGAATCTACCATCTGTAATAAGAGCAACTGTGCTACCAAGTCCCATACCTGCGATTGCAGATGTAGGATTAAGCATCTCTCTCATACCAGGACCACCCTTAGGACCTTCATAACGAATAACAACAACATCACCATCAACAATCTTGCCACCTAAAATAGCTTCGATTGCATCTTCTTCTGAATCAAATACTCTTGCTGGACCCTCATGTTCCATCATTTCAGGAACAACTGCAGATCTCTTAACTACAGAACCATCTGGAGCAAGGTTACCCTTAAGAACTGCAAGACCACCTGTCTTTGAGTATGCATTATCAACTGTTCTAATAACTTCAGGATCTTTATTATATGAATTAGCAACAGCTTCACCAATAGTCTTACCTGTTACAGTCATACAATCACCATTGATAAGTCCTATATCAAGTAATTCCTTAATAACTGCATAAACACCACCTGCTTCGTTAAGGTCTTCCATGTATGTTGGACCTGCTGGAGCAAGATGACAAAGGTTAGGTGTCTTTTCACTAATTGGATTAGCAAATGCTATATCAAAGTCAAAACCAACTTCATGAGCGATAGCTGGTAAATGAAGCATACTATTAGTTGAACAACCAAGTGCCATATCAACTGTTAAAGCATTTAAAATAGCTTCTTTTGTCATGATATCTCTTGGTCTAATATTTTTCTTAAGCATATCCATTACAGCATAACCTGCTCTCTTAGCAAGTTTAAGTCTCTCTGAATAAACTGCTGGAATTGTTCCATTACCAGGAAGACCCATACCAAGAGCTTCTGTAAGACAGTTCATAGAGTTAGCTGTGTACATACCTGAACATGATCCACATGTTGGACATACTTTATTTTCAAATTCACAAAATTCTTCTTCGTTAATTTTACCTGCGTTGAATTCACCAACAGCTTCAAACATTGATGAAAGACTTCTCTTTCTACCCTTTACATGACCAGCTAACATTGGGCCACCTGATACAAATACAGTTGGAACATTAACTCTTGCTGCTGCCATTAAAAGTCCAGGTACGTTCTTATCACAGTTTGGAATCATAACTAATGCATCAAACTGATGAGCAATAGCCATAGCTTCTGTTGAATCTGCAATTAAGTCTCTTGTTACAAGAGAATACTTCATACCTACATGTCCCATAGCGATACCATCACATACTGCAATAGCCGGGAACATAATTGGAACACCACCTGCTTCAGCTACACCAAGCTTAACAGCCTGTGTAATCTTATCAAGATTCATGTGTCCTGGTACAATTTCATTATATGAACTAACAATACCAACGATTGGTTTCTTTATTTCTTCACTTGTTAAACCTAAGGCATTAAGTAAGGACCTTGCAGGTGCCTGCTGCATGCCTGATTTCATATTATCACTCTGCATAATAATTACTCCTTCTTTCAATCTACTCATATTACTATATATTTAAAACTATATAAACAAATTTAAAATGTTCTATTAAACACGCTCAGCAACAAGACTACCCATCTTACTACATGTAACATAGTCTTCTCCAGCCTTTGCAATATCTATTGTTCTAAATCCTTCTTCAAGAACCTGTTCAACTGCCTTTTCAATTGCATCAGCTTCCTTATCAAGGTCAAATGAATATCTAAGCATCATAGCTGCTGAAAGAATAGTTGCAATTGGGTTAGCCTTATCCTGACCTGCAATATCAGGTGCAGCACCATGACTAGGTTCGTATAAACCAAATTTATCTTCACGAAGTGAAGCTGATGATAACATACCGATTGAACCTGTAATCATACTAGCTTCATCTGAAAGAATATCACCAAACATGTTTTCAGTAACAACAACATCAAACTGAGCTGGATCTTTAACTAACTGCATAGCAGCATTATCTACTAACATATGAGTAAGTGTAACTTCTGGATAATCCTTTGCAACTTCGTTTACAATCTTATCCCAAAGTCTTGATGAATCAAGAACATTTGATTTATCAACACTAATAACATTCTTTCTTCTCTTCATAGCAATATCAAATGCTTTCTTAGCAATTCTTCTAATTTCATTTTCATTATATGTAAGTGTGTCTGTAGCAGTAAGTACTCCATCCACTTCCTTAGTTTCTCTTTTACCGAAGTAAAGACCACCTGTAAGTTCTCTTACAATAATCATATCAAAACCTTTATCAGCAACTTCTTCCTTAAGTGGGCATGCCCCCTTAAGTTCCTTATAAAGATATGCAGGACGAAGATTTGCAAAAAGTCCAAGTCCCTTTCTAATTGCAAGAAGACCAGCTTCAGGTCTTAAGTTTGGAGGAAGTTCGTACCAGCTATCCTTACCGACGACACCACCGACGGCACCTAGAAGTACAGCATCACTTGCTTTAGCTGTTTCTAATGCTTCATCTGTAAGTGGCACACCAGTCTTATCAATCGAGACGCCTCCCATAAGGACTTCAGTATAATCAAATTCATGTCCATATTTAGCTCCGACTGCATTCAAGACTTTTTTTGCCTCGTCAACGATTTCCGGACCTATACCGTCACCCGGTATAACTGCTACTTTGTAATTCATATCAAATCCTCTTTTCTATAAATAAGTATCGCGTATCAGTTATTTTTCCATTATGCACATATATTTATAGCATATATTTGGATATACTCCGACACGTATCTATAAATATAACTCAAATTAAAAGATTTTTCAACATTTAACACTTATTTAGTTATATGCTTATTGAATTTTTTTATATTTGCTGATATTATTCTATTGATGCTCACGATGCAAAATCGTAAAAGCTATTTTTATTTAAATTAAGGGGGCTGTCATGGCACTAAAATCTGAACTGAAAGAATTATTTAGAACACTTTCTAATGATCATAAAGAAAACCTTAATAGTTCTGTCTTTAAAACATTTAATGTGATTTCAAATACAACTAAAATAGATGATACATCTAACCTCGAAGTAATTACCTACTCTTTAGCAAATGACAACTTTACATTAAACATTACATATTCTTGCGGTGACGGTCGACTTATCTACGAACAATCCGTATTAGATAGTTACATTTATTTCACAAAAAACAATAGTGAATTAATGTTTTCAATCTATGATGTATTAAGATTCATAGATAAAGAAAACTTTAAGTGTTATACAATCTACAATGTTAATACAGAAGATAGACTTAAGGATTCATTTAAGTATATTGTTAATGAAATTGTGGCATACGCTAAAAGAATAGACGATTTTACGCAGAATGGTAATGAACTTAACACACTATTTAAAGATAAATGTATAGAACTACAAAATTTCTTTGGACCACACATTTTCAGTGCACCTGAAATCAGAAAGCTTCCTAATTACTCAATCGAGCATTACTACTATACACGATTTAGTAAGTTTAATGATAAAGCCTATAATTGTTATTTAGATGGTAACTATAATAAAGCATTAGCATTATTTAAAAAGCGAACCAGACTTAACGAGTATGAATATGGTCTTCTTAATCACTTAAGGCAGTATTCAAACATGCAATCATATAAAACCGGAAAGCAAAGTTATGAAGCTATACCATCCAATTTAAGATATAAAAACGAGCACATAAAACCACAGTGTAAAAACAAACCACTTTACTCATTGGTTTTTCCTGCTTCATTTTTATTCTTTACATTTATGTATGCATTATTGTTTAGATTTTTTAGATATATATCATATAGAGGATCATATTTCTTAATCAGCGATTCCTTATCAAACCGATTAACTATGTTAATTCCTGCTTTTTTCACAGCTGTTTCTATTAGCACGTACATAAAGCAAAACATGTTAATTAAAGATGATGCAATTCCATTAGAACTAAGAACAAAGCTTGGAAATCTAATTGACGCTGAAACAATAAAAAAACACAGACGCAGATCTGTGACTTCAATGTTTATTGTATCAATTATATGTATTGCACTTGGTGCGAATAATTCAGTTGCATTTTATGATATCGGAATTAAGGATAGTACCAATCACTTATTATTAAAAAATGATTTTTATCTATATTCAGAAATTGAGACTGTGTATATATTAAACACTGATAATACTTCTTCTGCCGATGAATTACTTGGTAAACTATCTGGAATAGATAATAATAAAATGTTGAATGAATCAAAGTACGTTGTAATAAAACTAAAAAAAGATGAAAAACTAGATTACACACAGTACGATAAATTATCAATTAAAGATTCAGGCAAGTTACAAGATATTTGTAAAGATAATAATATTGAATGTAAAATTGTATCAAAAATGTCAGAAATCAAATAACATTATATAAATAACACCTCCACAAGATTTACTTATGGAGGTGTTTTATTATGCTATTAACTATTTAACTGTTGCTTTGCAACCAGCCTTCTTTAATTTCTTAACAAGCTTTTTCTTAAGTTTCTTATTAACACTAATCTTACAAGATTTCTTTACGCCCTTAAATGCGCCCTTAGCAATCTTATTAAGTTTAGTTGATAATTTGAAATTAACTGAAGTAAGCTTTGTATCCTTAACAAATGCTCCCTTATCGATTCTAGAAAGAACCTTAGATTTACTAACAACTGTTGTTAATGCGCTACATCCAGCAAATGCATTAGATTTAATTCTTTTAACATTCTTACCAATAGTAACCTTAGTAAGTTTCTTATTACCCTTAAATGCCTTAGCACCAATTGATGTTACTTTATACTTAACACCATTAATTATTACTGTTCCCTTAATAACAACTTTCTTTACATTCTTCTTATTAGCTTTCTTTACCTCAACTTCGCCAACTTTCTTATCTGAGCCCTGTGTAATTACTTTATATGAACAGTTTTTATCTTTTATAGTTGAACCAACTTTTGGTCCCATTTTTTCAGGTGCAGGTTTAACTTTACCAGCATCAGGTTCTTTCATGCTAAACTTAAATGTAGCTGTTAACTTCTGTGATCTAGAAGCATATGGATAATATTGAGGTATCAATGGTAATCTCATAGTCTCTCTATATCTACCATAATAAAATTTGCCGTCAATTTCGTAATCTCTAGCACCTTTATCGCCTGTCAATGATGAGTTAATTACGAGTACATCATCATCAGATGATAATTTAAATCCATCGCCATTTTTAGTTAATTCAGCATATGTTGTATTAGCATTCTTAACAATTCCATCTACATAATTAACTATACCATCATTTACATCCTTTTTATATTTTTCCTCAAGGATTGGAGCAACAATGTCTTTTAAACCAGCTTTAATTTTTTCTCCACTATTACCTAAATTACTATACCAATTCATAAGGATATTTTTAAAATTAGTTTTATCCATCTTAAATGAATTTTTACCACTATTTGATGTAGAAGCACTTGCATATGTTGAATCAGCAACACCACTAACTAATGAAACAAGTTTTTCTACAGCATCTATTGCTGCTTTACCAATAGGCTCTGATCCTTCAGCTTTAGCATCTTTCTCAATCTTTTCAAAAATAGAATTAATCATTTCAAATCGAGCATATTCTTCACTAGTTTCTGACATATGTGTCATGTATGTAGCAAGCAAAGTTCTAATAAACTCAATAATATCTGTCTCTTTCTGCATAGCAATCTGAGTCATAGGATTACTCATGCTATCATCATTAAAACGAGCTTTAACTACTCTTGGCTTTTCATCAAGATAATAACCTAATGCTTTATAATAATCGTCAATACTTAATATTATTTTTCCATCTACTACCGATACAAAAGCAACTTTTTGTTTTTCAGATTCAAATAGTTTTAAATATAGATTCAAATTAAAATTATATTTATTTTTAAATTCGCCATCAAATGAAATAACTGCCTTCATCTGTTCAGGTCCATAATAATCATGTAACTTATTGTTTTCCTTATTTGTGACAACTTTACCAATTCCTATTTTGGCTAGATAATTTAAGTAAGCAGATGAACCCTCTACAAACTCTTTTTCACTATCATACTGACTAAGCGTACCAAATTTTGCGTCCATAAATTGATTAATAATAGCACCAGCCTGTTCTATCAATTCGTCTTCCTCTGGAGCTTCTAGAGAAGAATAAATTGGTCCAACGACTTCTTCAACAGGATGATCAAATCTTATCCATTCATATGGCTTTTCTTTAGCAAAATCCAAATTTACTTCACCATTAAATTTTGCATTCTGCATATCAAATATAGTTGTAACTCTACTTGATAATTTTGAAGTATCTGCTGCCTTTACACTCGTTGGTGTTGCTACATTAAATGAAAATGCCATCGCCGCAGATAAAGCTATGGCTGTAGCTTTTCTTCTTACTTGTTTAAACCTCATACATTACCCCTTTCTCTTAAAAAGAAAAACATTTATTTCAGATTAATCTTTATATTTCTCCCATTAATAAGCCTCAAACTCCTTCGTGATATAAAAATCAACCCATGGTGAAATTTTAACATACATCCATAAAAAATACCATACTCTTTGTATAATTTATACAATAAATTTTCCAAAAAATTATAACAAAAAAAACCTTCTATCACATGCATTGCATATCATAAAAGGTTTTATATCTTCATCCAAATATCAACAAACAAATTTTATTAAATATTTATATTATTCTTCTTCGTTTTCAACTGAAACAATATGAGTTTTTTTCATAGGAATTCTACAATTCTTATTATTACCAAATTCAACAATTGCAACTTCATCTTCAAGACCAATAACCTGTCCATAAAAGCCTGCTGAAGTACAAATATATGAACCAACCTTTAATTCATCTAAAAGAGCTTTTCTCTTAGCTTCTTCTTTCTTCTGTGGTTTAATTGCAAATAGATAAAGCATACCACCTAAGATAACAACATAAAATACAATCATTAATATAACATTGCCACCTGCAGCATCTGATGCTTTCTCTGCTAAAAATAAATTATTAAACATTCTGTCCTCCTACTATTTAGACTTTAAATCATTCTCCTTAAAGCCTTCAAGTTTTGATTTTTTATATGCAGAAAAACTCTTATTTCTTATAGCTTCTCTGATTTCCTCCATCATTGTATTATAAAAATACAAATTATGCAATACGCAAAGTCTCATTCCAAGCATTTCTTTTGCTTTAAGTAGATGTCTTATATATGCCCTACTATAATTTTGACAAGCTGGACATCCACAACCCTCTTCTATTGGTTTACTATCAAGTTCATACTTTGCATTAAATAAATTTAATTTACCCTTATTGGTATACACATGACCATGACGACCATTTCTACTTGGATAAACACAGTCAAAGAAATCAACACCTCTTTCAACTGCTTCTAATATATTAGCTGGTGTTCCTACACCCATAAGATAAGTTGGTTTATCCTTTGGCAAGAATGGAACAACATGTTCTAATACATCATACATTTCTTCATGACTTTCACCTACAGCAAGTCCACCAATTGCATATCCATCAAGATTCATTTCACTAATAACTTTAGCATGTTCAACTCTAATATCATTAAACACACCACCTTGATTAATTGCAAAAAGCATTTGCTGCTTATTAATTGTATCTGGAAGGCTATTAAGTCTAGCCATTTCATCTTTACATCTTTGAAGCCATCTAGTTGTTCTATCAACCGAATCCCTTATGTATTTTTCATCAGCTCTACTAGATGGGCACTCATCAAATGCCATTGCTATTGTTGATGCAAGATTGCTCTGAATCTGCATACTTTCTTCAGGACCCATAAAAATCTTTCTACCATCAACATGAGAATTAAAATAAACACCTTCTTCTTTAATCTTACGTAGACCTGCAAGTGAGAATACCTGAAATCCACCAGAATCAGTAAGAATAGGTTTATCCCAATTCATAAACTTATGAAGACCGCCAAGCTGTTTTACAATCTTATCACCAGGTCTTACATGTAAATGATATGTATTTGATAATTCTATCTGTGTTTTTATATTCTGTAAATCAGTTGTAGCAACAGCTCCTTTAATAGCTGCCGCAGTACCAACATTCATAAACACTGGTGTTTGAACAACACCATGAACTGTAGTAAATTCAGCTGATTTAGCATTACCATCTGTTTCAATAATTTTATACATTAATAATTTATCCTTTCTCTACTCCCACATATACACTAGTAGAGTTTTACTAATTTTCTATTTATCATCATCGACAAATTTGCCTTCTCCGTCTATTGTACTATTTCTAATAGTATCACTCATTTTTTTAGACATTGAATTAACTGTATTTTTAAATTGCATAGCAATAATAATATCACTAACACCACTATATAATACACCAATTCCAAGAAGTCTATATGCGATACTAACAGCGCCAAGAGGAAATACAACTAATAAAACACCAATAACAATATTAATCACTGCTGCTATTAATATCTTCTTCCATGTTTCATTCTGAAATCCCTTACTATTACTTCTTGCAAAATCTACAGCATTCTGAAGTTTTAATACACCATTAAAAATAATAATGATACCAATCACTGTTGGAATAAATGACATAATAGATTCTGATTTAGCTATGAAAAATATAGCAAATATTAAAAGTGTAATTCCAAACACCAAATCATATCTAAAGAAGTCTTGAACAAGATCCTTTTTCATATAATTAACAATAAATCTTGCGCCGAATAATCCTAATATAAGTGCAATACCAAAACATACAAAATCAGCAACTTTAAGTGGCCAAATTACCATAATAAGACCAGCAATAATAAATATAACAGCTCTATAAATAACTGATTTTTGTGCTTCCTTCACTCTTTCTTTAGCTTCTTTTAAAAACTCATCCATTAATTCTTTCCCACCTTTCTTTAAGTGATGCCTTTGTTTTCTTTCTAGTAAACTCGCATAAACCAAGTCTGGTAAATCCAACATAGGTAATATCACTCTTCATGTTTTCAATTAGTTTTAATATATCAAATTCTAACTTTTCATATAAATCTTTATTAGTCATATTAATGTAATCAACAATAATAATACCAGAAATCTCTCTAAGCTTAACTTGTTTTATAATTTCTTCTGTTGCTTCTAGATTAACTTTATAAAAAGTCTCATCACTATTATTACCTCTTTCAAATTTTGCAGAATTAATATCAATACTAGTTAGTGCTTCTGTCTGTTCTACCATAATGTTAGCACCAGATTTTAACCATACTTTTCTTTCTAAAAGTCTGTTAATATCTCGTTCTACATTATATAACTTAATTAAAGAATAATCATCATCATAAAATCTAATATTACATTTATCTTTTAAATCTTCAAAGATATCTTCCTGATCTGTTACAATCACGCAATCAAAGTTTTCATATCTTTTCGTATTATCATAAATTCTTGTTCCAGCTTTTAAATGTAGACATTTGTTCTTATATCCAGTGTATGTATTAATTAAATCATCAATAGTTTCATTTAAGAATTCAAAACTTAAAGATTCTAAATACTTTTCATATACACACGTTCTAATTATCAACTGGAATTCTGATAAATCAATATTCTTATCCATCAAATACGAATTAATATATGCTTTAACCTTTATAATAAAATCTTCATCATTAATCTTCTTTGAAACTCCAATTCCAGTAGCTGATGTTTCTAAAACAATATAATTAAAGTTTATATTAATTGAATCCGTAACAACACAAGCTTTATTATATGTTTTCTCCTTCTTAACCTGTACTAAAATCTTCTGTCCACATTTAATGCTTGATTTAGTTCTTAAGAAAGCCTTTTCTTTATCATTAATCTTAACAAAATAAGCATCTATATTCTTTGCATATTCAACCACTTCTCCTATGTAAATGTCTCCGGCATTTGCATAATAGTCGTCTATGTCAACAGATTCTAATTTATCATTTTCATAACCAAGTATCAGTTTTCCATTCAAGTACTTAGTAATTACAACCTTATCCAAATCACCCTCCACATAAACTTTCGACAAACCATATATATTACATATATTTTTGCATATCTATTTATCATATAAGTATTTATTGTATATCAATTAATTACTCAACATCATCAAGACTTCTAAATTCATTCTTGGTCTCATCAAACCATAATGTATCTTCTCTTGTATATTGAAAAGCATATTCATTATACTCAACGCCCGAGAACTTACATAATTGTTCAATTACAAGTTCAGGTTTAAGATTATTCTCACTACCCTGACTAACTCTCATATAAATAACAGGATTACCATCCTCATTCGTAAAACCAAAATCATGAATCAAAGGTTTAATATCTATTTCCCTTTCACTCTTCTTGGTTTTCTTTAATACAACAATTTCAGAAAGTTCATAAAACTTCTCTATGTTTTCGCACAAAGTTAAAGGATTAATCTTTGTATACTTAGTAGCATTTTCACTACTAACTAATTCATTATAATCATCCTTAACTACGACGGTATAATCAGCGCCACCAACTAGACTCATAGCCTTTTTAGCACCATCTGGAAGCAATACAACAGATAAAACCTCTATTTCATCATTCATTGTATCATTAAGTCTTTTTAATATATCATCTGTACTAGTAAGTGAATTTACTTCAACATCAAAGTATTCACCATTACTATAAAGTCCTACACCTAAAGGCGCAGCAAATGACATCTTCTGATGAGGTGAAAATCCTTCAGAATATGCTACATCTATTTCACTTCTTCTTATTGCTTTTTGAAAATATCTCATAATATCAAGATGGCCGATAAATTTCATACTGCCATGCTTTGAAAATTTAATTCTAAGTTTCATATCAAAATCTTTCTAAACATATTACTCTAAACTTAAACTCATACTAACATATATAACTACTTATCAAGACTACCTGGACAATAAACGCCACTCTTAAATACTGTAATTCCACAGCCCTGACACTTATCTCTACAGTTATTAGTAATTTCCTCGCTCTTTGCTTTTAGCCATTCTCTCTTATAAAATTCCTTACTAACACCAACATCAAGCATATCCCATGGAAGAACCTCTTCTACATCCCTTTCTCTTGAAATATAGAAATCCATGTCAATTCCAGTTTCTTCAATAGCCTCATCCCAACGAGTGTTATCATAAAAATCACTCCATGCATCAAAAATACATCCTTTTTCATATGCTTTTAAAATACATTTAGCAACTTTTCTATCTCCTCTGGCTAGTAGTCCTTCTAAAACTGATACATCTGCTTCATGCCAGTTATAGCGAAGGCTCTTTTTATTAAGCATTGCTTTCATTTCATCATTAACTATCTTAGCTTTGCCTAAGAACTCTTCTTTTCTATTCATAGAAGCCCACTGAAAAGGAGTAAATGGCTTAGGTACAAAGAATGATGTACTTGCAGTAACCTGAACCTTACCAATACGCTGATCCTTTGGAATCTCATAATATCTTTCAGCAATCTTTTCAGAAAGATGAGCAATCCCCTTCATATCATCAACAGTCTCAGTTGGAAGTCCTAACATAAAGTATAACTTAACCTTATTCCATCCACTTTCAAATGCCATGCCAGCACCCTTAAGTATAACTTCCTCAGTAAGGCCTTTATTAATTACATCTCTAATTCTTTGAGATCCACCTTCAGGAGCAAATGTCAACGAGCTCTTTTTAACATCCTGAACCTTACTCATAACATCAAGTGAAAATGCATCTATACGAAGTGAAGGAAGTGAAACATTAACTCCTTTACCCTTAAACTCATCAACAAGGAATGTAACCAGACCTTCTAAGTCTCTATAATCACTTGAACTTAATGAACTTAGTGATATTTCCTCATGTCCTGTTGACTTAAGCATTTCATAAGCTGTCTTTTTAAGATGTTCTAAACTTCTTTCTCTAACTGGTCTATAAACCATACCAGCCTGACAGAATCTACATCCTCTAATACAGCCTCTCATAATTTCTAAAACAACTCTATCCTGTGTAACTTTAATATATGGAACTAAAGGTTTTGTAGGATAGAATGTATCATCCATATTTGTTTCAATTACTTTTCTAACCTTTTCAGGAATCTTATCAAAATCTTCCTTAGTTAAATTTGGATAATCCTTTATATCTAAAGAAAATCCATCAAATTCTTCCGCACTTAGTTTTAAATTGCTACTAACTTCATTCTTATTTTCTTTTAAACTATTGACATCATCACTAGTCGTTCCTGAGTTTGCATCATTGTGATATATCATATATTTATTAATATTATTTATACTTCTAACTGTACCATCCTCATTATATGATATATTATATAACGCAGGTGCGTATATACCTGGAATAGAACTTGCCTTAACTAAAAATTCTTTTCTTGATAATCCCTTAGCCTTACACTCTTTATATAAATCAAGTAATGCATAATGACTAACTTCACCTTCACCTATGTAAAACAAGTCAAAGAAAGGTGCAATAGGTTCACCATTATATGTACATGGTCCACCACCTATTACTATAGGATCATCTTCTTCTCTATCTTTCGCCAAAAGAGCTATCTTAGATAGATCAAGTACCTGTAAAATATTTGTATAACACATCTCGTACTGAATTGTAATTCCAAGAAAATCAAAATCTTTAACCGGATCTTGTGATTCTAACGCAAAAAGAGGTATATCTTCTTCTCTCATAATCTTATCAAGATCTGGCCAAGGAGAATATACTCTTTCACAATATACATCGTCTCTTCTGTTAAACATCTCATAAAGAATCTGGATTCCAAGATGAGACATACCTATCTCATATACATCCGGAAAACACATTGCAAATCTAACATCCACATTCTCCGGATTCTTTTTAACCATATTTATTTCATTACCGATATATCTTGCAGGCTTTTCAACCTTAAGAAGTATCTCGTCACTAAGTGCTAATTTTCTCATATACTTTCTAACCTTTATTTAATCATATTATTAAAAAAGCATGTTTCAGCCCCAGTATGGCAAGGAACACCAATCTGCTCGACCTTTGCAAGAATTGTATCCTTATCGCAATCTAAGAATAATTCTTTTACATACTGAAAATGTCCAGAAGTAAGTCCCTTTTCCCAAAGTTCATCCCTACTTCTACTATAATATGTCATTCTTCCAACTTCTAATGTATGTTCATAAGCTTCCTTATTCATGTAAGCAAGCATTAAAACCTTATCTGTTTTATAATCTTGTACAATAACAGGAACCATACCATTACTATCAAGTTTCAAATCTTCCCATTTAAAAACTGCATCTATTTTCACATCCGCTCTTTTTACAAGAATTTCATTTGGATTATTCATATTTAATCTCCTAAATTATATATTATTATTCATTTATTTGTTATTTCTAATATAAGCATAATCACATATATTCTACCATTTTTTTATATGATTTAAAAGTTATATTTGCTCAAAATAATACCGATTTTTAATTTAGAAAACCCAAATCAAAAATCGGTAAGTTTCATTTATAAACTACCTTTAGTAGATAAAACATCTTTAATTCTATCATCTTTTTTTGTAGCATTATCAAGTGCCTTAGCAAATGACTTAAATATTATTTCTATCATGTGGTGATTATTACCGCTCTCTAACATCTTGATGTGTAAATTCATACCAGCTGTGTAAGTAATTGCATAGAAGAATTCACGTGTCATCTCTGTATCGAAATAACCAACTCTGTCAGTAGTAAAATCAGCGTTAAATACTAAATAAGGTCTTCCCGATAAATCAAGAGCACATAAACATAGGCTTTCATCCATAGGTAAGATTACTGAACCATATCTATTAATACCCTTTTTATCTCCAACTGCTCTTCTGATAGCATTACCAATTGCAATACCTGTATCTTCTATGGTGTGGTGACAATCCACATAAAGATCACCTGTAACTTTAACCTTTAAATCAAATAAGCCGTGTCTAGCAAAGTTCTTAAGCATGTGATCAAAAAAACCTATACCAGTATCAACTTCAGCCTTTCCACTACCATCAAGATTTATCTTAACACTTATATCTGTTTCATCTGTTTTTCTTTTATATTCTGCTACTCTTGCTTCCATAACTTCTCCTTATATTAACAATATCCAGGAATCTTTCATCCCTGGATATCATTATATCAAAAATTCTATTTATCTTCAAATCTAACTTTGATTGAATTAGCATGTGCAGTTAAACCTTCAGCATTAGCGAATTTAATAACATCGCTGCTTACTGGTTCAAGCGCTTCCTTAGAATAATAAATGATACTTGATTTCTTCATAAAGTCATCAACATTAAGTGGTGAGAAGAATTTAGCTGTACCATTTGTTGGTAATACGTGGTTAGGACCAGCAAAATAATCTCCAAGTGGTTCTGAACTGTATTCTCCAAGAAATATTGCACCTGCATTTCTAATCTTTGTCATAGTTAAAAACGGATCTTTTGTTACAATTTCTAAGTGCTCTGAAGCAATTTCGTTCGCTACATCAACAGCTTCATCCATTGTATCAACAAGTAAAATGTATCCAAAGTTTTCAAGTGATTTTTCAATTATTTCTTTTCTGCTTAAAATTTCAACAAATCCATCAACTTCCTTTGATACTGCTTCTGCAAGTTCCTTAGATGTTGTAACTAAAATACATGAAGCAAGTTCATCATGTTCTGCCTGTGATAAAAGATCTGCAGCAACATATCTTGGATTAGCTGTTTCATCAGCAATAACCATAACTTCGCTAGGGCCTGCAATTGAGTCAATACCAACATGTCCATATACGGCCTTTTTAGCAAGGGCTACAAAAATATTACCAGGGCCTACAATCTTATCAACCTTTTTAATGCTTTCTGTACCATATGCAAGTGCTGCAACTGCCTGAGCACCACCAACCTTAAGGATAGTGTCAACACCTGCTTCTTTAGCAGCAACTAAAGTTGTTGGATTAATCTTTCCATCTTTTCCAGGTGGTGTAACCATAACAATTTCATCAACGCCTGCAACCTTAGCAGGTACAACATTCATAAGAAGTGATGAAGGATATGCAGCCTTTCCACCAGGAACATAAACACCAACTCTTTCAAGAGGTGTAATCTTCTGACCTAACATTACACCATCCTCTCTTGAAGAGAACCAGCTTTGCTTAAGCTGTTTTTCATGGTGATCTTTTATATTTGCAATTGCTTTTCTTATGATAGTAACAAGTTCTTTATCCTCGATTTCATCATAAGCTTTTGCAATTTCTTCCTCTGTAACTCTAAGTGTATCTGCTGTAAGTGTAGCACCATCAAATTTAGCTGTATATTCAAAAACAGCCTTGTCTCCATTAGCTTTAACATTTGCTAAGATTTCATCTACTGATGCCTGATAACTATCATAGTTATTAGGACTACGCTTAAGTAAATCACTAAGAATATTCTTTTTGCTCTGTTCATCAAGTTTAATAATTCTCATCTCTTACCTCCAATATATTATTCAATTACAGATTTTAAATCTTTAATTAACTTACTAATTCTTTCATTTTCCATTTTAAGACTAACTTCATTAACAACCATTCTTGCAGATAATGGGCAAATTTCTTCTAATACTTCAAGACCATTTTCCTTAAGTGTTGTACCAGTCTCAACAATATCAACAATAACTTCTGATAAACCTACAATTGGTGCAAGTTCAACAGAACCATTAAGTTTAATAATTTCAACAGTCTGATGCTTTTTATTATAAAAATAATCCTTCGCAATCTTTGGATATTTTGAAGCTACTCTAATCATCTCATGAGTTTCAAGTAACTTTTTAGCTGAAGCAGGACCACATACACACATACGACACTTACCCATGTTTAAATCAACTACTTCATATAATTTTCTATTTTCCTCTAAGATTGTATCCTTACCTACGATACCAATATCAGCTGCACCATATTCAACATATGTTGGAACATCGCTTGCCTTAGCTAAGAAGAACTTAAGACATAAATCTTCATTTACGAATAAAAGTTTTCTTGTATCCTTATCCTTCATTTCTTCGCAAGTAATACCAATTTTTTCAAATATACCAAGACTTGTTTTTGCAAGTCTACCTTTTGCTAATGCAATTGTTAAATATCTCATTATTATTTCCTTTAACTTTCAAATATTTTATCAATATAGACTTTCATCTAATTCAATTACTTTTATAAAAAACCTATTTCAAATATGTATCAATCTTAACTTCTTCTTTTTTATCATTTGCTAAATCATAGATGCACATATCTGTATTATTTAAAATATAATATGCTTTAGTATTACCATCTTCCTTAGCACCATTTAAATAAACTTCATCATCAATACTACTGCTCTTTCTAGTAAGACTTACGTTTATACCCTTACTTCTAAGAACCTTAGCAAGATCAATTGCAACTTTTCTATTGAAATGTTTAAATAATACACAAACATTTTCATCATCATTTTTAATTTCAATTTTCTGTCTCATAAGAGCAGTCATTAATGTATCAACATTAATAGCGAATCCAATAGCTGGTGCATTCTTACCAAACTGAGCAAGAAGATTATCATATCTACCACCTGTTGCAATTGCATCACCTGTCTTATATGTATAAGCATTAAAAATAATACCTGTATAGTATTTATAGTAGCTTATCATACCAAGATCAAATGAAACATATTCTTCAAGACCATAAATTTTTAAAATATCATATACCTTACGAAGTCTTTCAAGTGATTTTTCTGACTTTTTAACATCAGTAATATCATCAGCCTTTTCTAATACTTCAATACCACCGAATAATTCTGGTAATTTCATAAACATATCCTTGTATTTCTGTTCAATTCCTTTACCATCAAGAATATCTTCCATACCAAAATTATTCTTATTAACTATCATCTGTGTAAGTTGATCTTCTGTTTCCTCATCAATATTACACTCTTCTATAAGTCCTTTATAAAATCCAGCTTCACCAATTGAAATCTTAAAATCACGAAGACCAGCTTCTAATAAACTTTCAACTAATACAGCAATCATGTCTGCATCAGCATCTGATGAATTATCAGAAATAAGTTCACACCCCATCTGTGTAAACTCTTTAAGTTTACCTTGATGTTCTGCGTTATTAATGAATGTATTTCCATTATAACAGAATCTAATTGGTGACTTAGTATCAGTATAATACTTAGCAGCACATCTTGCTATTGAAGGAGTCATGTCAGGTCTAAGAACTAATGTATATCCTTCTCTATCAAAGAACTTATACATATTCTTAGAAGCAACTGAACCTCTCTCCTTATTAAATATATCAAAGTATTCAAACATAGGAGTCTGAATATCTCTAAATCCATTTCTTCTAAAAACTTTATGGATATTATCAGTTATAGTAACTTTCTTTTCCATTTCACTAGCGTATATGTCTCTAACGCCTTCAGGGGTATGTAATAATACTTTATCCATATCTAACCTCATTCCTTACTTCGCTCTTTCGCTTTACCGTAGTAAAGTAGTAATGCGATAACACGATAAATTTAATAGCGCAATGATAACATATTAACAATGTCTTTGTCAAGCATTTTCATAAATAATTTAGTATAATACTCCTTAAACTATAATAATTATAGTGTAAAGATTTTGTCAGTTAAATAAAAAAATGAGAAAGGTCCTCTTTTTGGTATAATGGTTTTGACGAAAAAATCATACAAAGG
>OCTX012099086.1_pt1 | contig 63758 bp, 87 predicted proteins | sample 1539691 | NCBI WGS metagenome assembly OCTX01 (sample SAMN02144231, study PRJEB22623) | gut metagenome | biome: sheep rumen | host: Ovis aries | place: New Zealand
AAGTGGATTATTGCAAAATCCGGTGGTAATGAACGTGACAGTTATGAAACGGTAGGCAAAGGCTACGACAGCATGAAGAGCATACTTGACCTTGGTTGGGTCAATGATGAATCTCTTAATGCTTATCTTGATTTGCTACTTAACGCTGAAGCCAGAACTGGTGACGCTTATGCAGATTTTGAAAAATTAAAACAAACGATTGATGGTACATCTCATAGTCTGATGGATTACTGGCAGTTTAACGATGACGGTGCATTAAACACTGATGGATTAGCAGCGTTTATGGATGACGTTATCGAGTTAATGGGTGCAGACTACGCATCATATACTGATGATATTGGTTATGCCTTTGACTTTACTGGCAGTAAAATAGATGACGTTGCTGCAAAATTTGGCACTTCAACTGAAATGATTCAACTGTTTATGAGGGCGATGATTGACGCCGGTGCATCAGTTGAATTCGACCATGAATTTGAAGTTACAACAAACGTTGATGATACTGAACTGACAGAAACAGAAGCAGCAGTTGACGAGGGCGGCGAGTACAACGTCACAGCTAGTGTTGACGTACCAGAAACAGAGCAAGCTAAGTTAGACGAACTTTCAAAAGATGAAAGTAAAAGTGTAACAGTAACTACCAATCAAACTGGTAGCACAACTGACGCATCAAGCAGTATCGTTGCGCCAAATACCATAGACATTTCTGCAAGGATTAGATTTACAGAGCAAGACCCAGATCCTTTTAAACCTAAGACAGAGACAGACCCGTTAAAACTTAAAGGCGAACTCGAAGAGGTTGAAGAAAGCGAACAGGTCAAAGATCTGAAAATCTATGCAAAGGCAAACATAGATGAAGTAAATGTTGATGAGTTAGACAAAACTAAAATTCCTGCAACCGCTGTCGGTGATGACTTTGATACAAGCAGACTGGATGGTCAGCAGATAGAAGTCACTCCTCTTCCAACTGTTGGATACGACTACAAAAATGCACTTGGTATATATGTTGAACCAGTGTATGGCAGTGATGGTTCAAAAGAAGGAATGATTATCACTTCTACCAGTGGTACTACTGACAATCCTTACCAAGCGGTAGTAGAAGCAGCTAATGAAATAGATCCTCTTTTGCTACAAGGTTACGAAGGTAATCCTGTTCCAGTTTTTATCGAAGCGCAGGACAAAATAACGCCCGTTTTAACCGAAGGTGAAAGCGCAGCAAATGCTCTTCTGGTTTATTTGAGTCAGGGCGGCGAGTTATCTCCTGAAGTAACTACTGGTGCTTCTCCGCAAGACCCAGTGTATGTGTACTTATCACAAGATGGCGAACTTACCGTTAAAGGTAAAGGAATTGACGGAAATGGCGTTGTCGGAGTAATGACTCAGGTTATCTATCCTGATGGTGCTACAGAATTAGTTCCGAAAGTAAAAACTAATATACCGATTAGTCTGTATCCAACTTATGATACGAATGGCAATTCAACAGGATTGGAAGTCAGACTTCAGCGTGGTAATTCACCGGACGATGCTATTTCTGTATACCTCGATGGTGAAGGAATTACGCCTGAGATCCTTGAAGGTAAAGATCCAGAAAACGCAATTGATATCTTTCTTGAAGCAAATGATATTGACCCGAAACTGACAGAAGAAGAAATTTCTGTATCTTTAAAAGCAGGAAATACTATCACTCCTGTGTTAACGTCTGGTGGAGATGCATTACACAGATTACTTGTATACCTTGGTCAGAATGGTACGCTTGATCCAAAGTTAACGCAAGGTGCAACAAAAGATAATCCTGTAAAGGTAAACATTGAAGCAAACGGTGATTTAACGATTACTGGCGCAGGAATAGATGGTGCAGAACCAGTTAAAGTAACTGTATCCGCAGCAAACCTTCTTAATGTTGATGTTGATGGTCTTGACGAAAATAAAGAGTATGGCGTACATGTTAAAGCTGTTTATCCTGACGGAAGTACTGCATTAACTATAGATATTGACGAGGAAGAAGATGGTAGCGTCCATGTCACGATTAATGGCGAAAAGGGTGATATCTCTACTGCTATCACAGAACTGCAAGCATTAGCCGATGCTGAAGACTTATCTGTATTGGTTGATGGGTCTGCCGGAAGTATTGCGTCTGCAATTGCAAGATTAAATGCATTAGCAAAAATAAAAACTAATCATGTGCAAGTTCCTGCGGACGCAACTAAAGGTGATGTTACAACGGTAAGGGATCAGATTCAAGCAGAACTTGACGCAAATCCTGTAACTGTTAAAATTAATCCTCTCTGGACAGCCGGAGATATTACTTCTGGTTATAATCAAGTCTTTGCTGATACTGGTGGTAACGCTGGATTCAATATGAATCCAAACTATCAGGCAATGACTGATGAGGAATTAAAGCAGGAATACTCTGCCATTGTAACATTCCAAGCAACATATAGTGGTGGCGTTGACGCAGACGCATTCCTCACAAACCTTCAGTCTCAAATTCAGACAGAAGCAAATACAAGAAATATTTCGCTTGATGTTGAAAGTGAAATGAGCCTGAATACAGATGCGTATGACGAGTCTGTAGCGGAAGTTGAAGCAAAAGACGAAGAACTTGATAATACATTTGTTGAGCCAGGTGTTGGTTTAGGCTCTGATGAATATCAGTCAAGGTTTAATCAGGTTGTCAGTCAAAACGAAGAACTTGACAACGCACATCCTGTTACAGAAATCGGTGCTGATACAAGTGGCATTGAATATGGTGCAGCTGTAGCAAGAGCAGAGGCGGCATCAGTTCCAACAGAGGTAACGACAACATTCCGGTCGTATCATGTTGATACTTATGTGCAGGAGAATGTTGGTGGTGGTACTGCAACAAGAGTTATGGATACCAAAGCCTCTGGTACTGCATATAACGCTCCTCTCTCACTCCATAGCGCATATGCTAATGGCAGAATTGACCTTTCAAAAGATGAATTAGCTTTGGTAAATGAACTTGGTACAGAATCAATTATCAGAGATGGTAAGTGGTATCTGCTTCCAGGTGGAATGCACCAGGAGCATCTGAAGAAAGGCGATATTGTTCTTTCGGCTGCACAGACAAAATCTTTGTTAACCATTAATTCCGCAAGCGGCTATGGCAAGGTTTATGCTGCTGGCTCTTTAAGTAGCGCATATGCATCTAGCACATTTGGTGGTCATGGTAGTGGAATGCGCCGAAGAAGTGACTATGTTGCGGACGCTGTTGATGAGTCTTATGATTATGACTATAACGCTATAGATTATAGTGACTACAGTAACTATGTAGCACCAATGGCAGAAGCAATCAGTGAAACTGTTTCTGAAACCGTTGAAGAGGAAGACTCAAAGGTAATTGACTTTATTGAAATAATGATTGACCGCATCAAGCGTGGAATCGAGTCAATAAAGAAAGTTGCAGAAAACGCATTTAACCTTTATGAGAAACGTACAAATGCGCTTGAACAGGAAATTTCTATGGTCAGTGACGAAATATACATTCAAACTTCTGCTCTCAGGCGTTATCAGCAAGAAGCGGATAGTGTTGGATTATCTGACGACCTGAAAGATAAAGTGAAATCTGGCGCAATTGATATATCAGAGTATTCTGGCGAAGTTGCCGATTTAATAAGTGAGTATCAGGAATGGTATGAGAAATCACTTGACTGCGCCGATGCTATCGAAGATTTTTCAAAGACGTTGCAGGAACTTGTTAACCAGAAGTTTGATATGGTTATCCAAAAGTATAGCGATTCCTTACAGGATATGATACACGCAATCGAAGCGGAAGAAGGACTCATCTCTCGCCGATCTGCATACGCAAGTGATTACGTTAAAGCTGGAGAATCATATGAGGCAATTGCGAAAAATATAGAATCCTATCAGAAGTTGGTTAATGCATCCGAGATTGAAGTTGCAGCGAAAGAAAAAGAATTGATTGAACTTCGTGAGCAATTAGCATCTGCTATCGCTAATGGTATGGACGAAAGTACCGAAGGTTTCAAAGCGATGGAACAGCAGATGTATGATGTCGAAAATGAAATCGATGACCTGTACGGAAAAATAATTGATTACTCTAATGAGATATCAAAAGGATATGTCGATTTATTTGACACGACATCGAGAGAATATGACAACAAGATGCTTGAATCTAAACATCTGGCTAATGCTTATTCCAAAGCGATGGAAATTGCCGAAGCACAAGGTTATCTTGCTACGACTGGTTACTATAACGAATTGATGTCACTGGAAGAACAGAATATCGAACTGCTACAGGAAGAATATGAGAAACTTGTGGCAATCATGCAAGCGGCACTTGCAAGCGGAGAAATTGAATATGGTTCTCAGGCATGGTATGACATGTCACAGAAGATATATGCTGTCTCTGAGGCGATACAGGATGCCAGACTGAAAACTGCGCAATATGCAAAATCCATACGTGAAGTCAACAATGAGATATTCGATTTTATTCAGGAACGAGTTTCAACGTTAACTGACGAAGCTAACTTCCTTATTGACCTTCTTTCCGGTAAGACGCTGGTAAATGACCGTGGTGGCTTTACAAATGAAGGAATGGCAACGCTTGGTATGCATGGTATGAATTATAACACATACATGCTTCAAGCTGATGACTATGGTGCAGAAGCGCAAAGAATGAAAGCTATGGTTGATGCCAGTCCTGCAAATAAGGATATTTTGGAAAGATACGTTGAACTTATCGGTAAACAACGTGAATTTATTCTTGCCGCCGAGGATGAAAAAGAAGCAATCAAGGATTTGGTCAAAGAAGGAATTGACGCTGAAATTTCATCTCTGCGTGATTTGATAGATGAGTACAAAGATGCGCTAAGTGCGCAGAAAGAACTGTATGACTTCCAGAAAAACATTGAAGAACAGACAAAGAATATCGCCTCTCTTCGTAAACAGCTTTCTGCATACGAAAATGACTTAACCGAAGAAACTCAGGTAAGAGTACAAAAGATTAGAGTTGAACTTGAAAAAGCTGAACAGAATCTTGAAGAAACACAGTATGAGAAATACCTGAAAGACCAGGAAAAACTGCTTGATGCTTTATATGCAGAATATGAAACCATACTGAATGAAAGATTGGATAACATGGATGCCTTAATTGAAGACATCATTTCTACAATCAATTCTAATGCTGATATTGTATATAATACAATTACATCCGCATCAGAAGCAGTTGGTTATACTCTGTCTGAGGAAATGAATAATGTATGGGAATTACAGGCTCAGTTAATCGGACAGGAAAATGCTGCTATGATTGAACAGACAAAGCAACTCCTTGATGGGCTTGTAGCTAACGGAAAGTTATCTCAGGAAAACGCTCAGAAAATTATTGATGCACTCAGTTCTGGTGACGCAAGTGCGGTTAAGAATGCTCTTGACATTGTTAATCAGTTGATTAAATCTGGCGATCTTTCTGCTGAAGATGCAAAGAAAATTATTGATTCCGTGACGAAATCAACTGACAGAGAATCAGTGCTTGGCGTTTACTCTGATAACTTCGACCAGAAAGCAACTACTCTTAATCAGACAGTGAATGACATTAAAGGATATGCAAAAGCTATGGCAGCGGCAGCGGACGCACAGGCAGCAGCGCAGATAGAAGCAATCAAAGCGGAACAGGAAGCAAAAGCAGAAGCAGAAAGAAAAGCACTTGAAGAAGCTAAACAAGCAGAATCTACAAAACAAGCTGCAAAAGAAGCGGCAAACAAAACTGCTTCTACTGCTACTCTTAATCCTGATGGAACTGTCAAAAAGGATTCTGTTGCTGATGAAGTAAAGAAACCTAGTAGCGGTACATCGTCATCTTCTTCCAGTTCTAACGCTTCGTCCTCTTCGGCATCCTCTTCCTCTTCAAAACCAAACCGCTCCGAAAAGGAATACTATGGTGTTGCTTTGGCTATTTGGAATGGTAATCATGGATGGGGATCTGGTGACGAAAGAAAACGTAAACTTGAAGAAAAAGGTTTTGACTACAATCATACTCAGGCGATTGTCAATCAAATGGGTATTGACGGATTAGTTCCAGGCGTTGCATGGATTGGTCATTACTATGGAATCAGAGAGTTGCAACCTTACGCTTACAGCAGTTACGCTTCTGGCGCAAGACGAGTAGGACGTAATACACTTGGTTGGACAAATGAGAATTGGGATACCCTTGGTGGAGAAACAATTGTAAGAAGGTCTGACCATGCTGTACTGACTCCTCTTGGTGCAAATGATTCTGTTTATAATGCGTTAGCCTCGTCTAACCTTTGGAATATGGCTAACAATCCATCTGCGTTTATCGCGCAAAATATGCCTAGGTTTGTAGCATCTGGAAGGTCTTCTTCTGGTTATGGGACTGTTGTTAACAACCTTAAGAATCTTACCTTTAATCTTCCTAATGTGCAGAATTATGAAGATTTTGTAACCAAGATGAAAAACGACAAAAAGTTTGAAACTCTTGTACAGAATATGACAATCGGCGCAATGATGGGAAGAAATGAGAAACAAAAAATAAACTGGTAATCATGTGAGAGGGTGGGACTACTACCCTCTCTTTCTAGTTGGTTATGAGAATGAAAAACGATATATTAAGCAAACTTAAAAAAGAAAATGAAGAACTTAAAAGACAGATTGAAATAAAAGATATACAGATAAGGACTTTAAAATCAATTATTGACAGGCATAAAGATTTGGAAAGACAGTTTCATGAAGCTATCGTACAGGCGAAAGTTTCAAAAAATGCTTTTGATAATCTGATTAAAAACTTTAGAAATGAAAATAAATAAGGAGGGATGTTATGATTGCAACTGACTTTATGTATGACAATCTTTATCTTTCCGATTTTGGATGTATAATTTGTGAATTTGATGATAGCACAGGTTTTGATACCATTGGCTCTGGCTCAGAAATCACTTTTGAGAAAACAATGATTCAAAATGGAAAGCGATTTTTAGTCGCAGGATCACAGTATCAATCATGCATCGAAGCTGAATTTTCTATCTGTAAAAATCCAGATAATATTTTTGAAAATGAGGATAAATACTTCACGATAGATGAACAGCGAGATATCATGCGTTGGTTAAATCGTCAGGAAATGCGAGAATTTATGATCCTTGATGATGAAAATGTAGATATATATTTTAACGGAAGTTTCAATGTTGAAAAAGTTGAACATTGTGGAAGGATTGTTGGATTTACATTACGGTTTCAATCAGACAGACCATTTGGATATGCATCGGAAGAGGAATACAAGACAACAATAGAGTCTGCCAATGGGACGTATACAATCTATGATTCGTCTGACGATATCGGTTATGAGTTATTGACAGTAACTATCACACCATCAAGTGCAGGAAATCTGACAATTACAAATGCATTTGACGGAAAAGTAACAGCTATTAACAATTGTGTAAGTGGCGAAACTATCACTTTGGATAACCAGTTGATAACCACGGATAACTCTACACACGCAGAAACGATTATGGATGATTTTAACTTTGTATTTCCGAGAATATGCAACTCCTTTAACAATATAAAAAATGTATACACATTTTCACTTCCATGCGAAGTAAGTATGAAGTATAAGCCGATAAGGAAGGTGGGCATCGTATGAGCGGAATTAAAATTGAATTTGACGCTAATAACAATCCTATTACCCCATCTTTCATATTAACCAAAAAAGACGGAACAACTATTGGATGCATTACGCATGTCACAGCTATACATCTTGGCGATAACACAGACGTTGCGCAAGTGTCCTTCAAAGTAATGAAAAATGGTGATGGCGTTTGCGCTGTTTGGGACGAACTTACAGATTTGAAACTGATTTACTGCCCTGAATGGGATAAATGGTTTGAAATCGCTGTTAACGTTTATGACACAGCATCGCCGTATAAAATGATTACAGCCAAACATTTGCCACAGGCAGAATTGTCTCAGTATTTATTACACGAAGTAGAGATTAATACAGAAGATGATATCGCCAGAGAAGAATATACAGAACCGACAACTATATATAACACAAATGACAAAAGTATTTCTCTCTTGGATAGATTAATTTCTGAAAAAGCGCCACACTACTCTATCGCCCATGTTGATAATTCTTTGAGAAACATTCAGAGAAGTTACTCTTTTAACGGCATAAGTATCAAGGATGCATTTGATGAAGTAGCGGAATCAATTGAAGGTATTTTTATTTATGGCGAAAGTAATGATACATCCCGTACACCAAAAAGAACAATATCTTTATACGATTTAAACTGTTCATGCAATGATTGTGGTTACCGTGCGAAAAGTTTTAAAGTTTGCCCAGAATGCGGAAGTACAAATGTTACTCCTGGATATGGCAAGGACACAACTATTTTTGTTAACAAGGATAACCTGACAGAAGAAGTTAATTTTTCTGTAGACGTTGACTCTGTTAAAAACTGTTTCTATTTGGAAGCCGGTGACGATCTGATGACTGCAACCGTTGTTAACTGTAATCCGAATGGCAGCCAATATATGTGGTATATTTCGGATGAAGTCAGAGCGCAAATGCCATCAAGTCTGGTTTCTGCGCTGAATAGCTATGACGCATTGTACAATGATTACAATGATACTCATGAGTTTACAATTACTGCATCTGATGTAACTAACTATAACAACGTTGTAATTAAATATTATCCTACAGATTATCAAACAAGATTACTTCCATCTTCTTTTGTTGGTTACAAAGAAGTTACAAGAAATCTGTATGAAGTAATTGATTTCCAGATTTACCTGAAAGATGGAATGCTGCCCGATTATGAGATACCGGAAACAACTGCTGTGCAACAGGCCGCACTTCTCACAGTTGCAAACCTCTCTCCTATCTCAGTATCAAACATTAATACCGCAACTTTGGCAACAGTTAATAACTATGCTGAAGAAATGGCGAAAATACTTGTTGACGGAAGGTACAAGGCAAAAGTCAGGGAGTCTTCATATAATACAAATTCTCACGTTTGGACTGGCAACTTTACAGTAACAAGCTATGCAGATCCTACGGATTTTGCGATAAGCAATATCATAAGCGTTATCATTAATAGCGATTATGAAAATTATATCTTACAGAAAATCAAAACAATCATCAACAAAAACGAGGTTGAAGATTATAGCATTTCAACGATTCTCGCAATGAGTGTAACTGAATCTGGTGGCACTTACTCAGGTGAACTTATCGAGGAACTTGAAAAGTATAACTATACATCGTTGAAGTATATCCACAATTGTTGCCAATCTGTTTTGGATGTACTTACTGACGAAGGTGTTGGTAATGAACGATTCTGGGATTCGGTTACTATGGATAATTTATATGACCAATTGTACTTCCCTTATTACACAAAGTTAAAAGCGATTAAATATGAAATGGATTTGCGCCAAGCCGACATCGATGTTGTTACATCTGTTTACGATGAAATAACTGCTCTCCGAATCTGGATTCAAGGTGAACTTGATATGGAATCGTATCTTGGTACTGATTTGTGGCATATTCTTTGTAGCTTCAAACGTGAGGATACATACAGTAATCGTAACTTTATATCCGATGGATTATCTAATGGGCAGTTAGTTGCTAATGCGCAGGAATTTCTTGAAGACGCAGCAGAAGAAATTGTGAAATCTGCGACAATGCAGAGAAAGATTACTTCTACATTGAAAAATCTGCTAGTCATAAAAGAGTTTGAAAAACTTGTAAACAATTTTGCTGTCTGGAACTGGATTCGAATTGAAGCTGACGGAGAAATCTATAAACTTCGATTGATTGGTTATGACATAAACTTCGACAGTTTGGATGAACTTGACGTTGATTTTTCTGACGTTATTAATGGTGGTGGAATATCATCTGATTCGAAAAGTCTGTACCAGAATATGAAGTCTATTACTACTTCTTATTCCGCTGTAGAGAAACAGTCTGAAGAAGGATTAAAAGCAAAAATTGCGCTGGATGACATGTCAACAAATGGTATTTATGCGCAAAGTATGCCGATTATTAATTCAGATAATCAATCGCAGACATGGGACGAACACGGAATGCTTTTTCGCAGATATGATGATATTGAGCAATCATATGACGATACGCAGTTAAAAATCATCAACTCGACAATTGCAATAACTGATGATAACTGGCAGACAATCAAAACTGCGATTGGATTATTTAAATATATTGATCCACAAACGGACGCTGTTGTAAGTGCATACGGTATTAACGGTGAAACTATACTTGGAAAGATTATTCTAGGCGAGTCTCTTGGCATCTATAATCAAAACCTAACCATGAGTTTTAACGCTAATGGTTTGACGATTACCAATGGTACGAACAGTGTTTACATCAATCCAAATGATACTGATTCTGTTTTCAGGTTAAATGATGGTGTCAAAGACGTTATCTATTTTGACGAAAACGGAAATGCCGTGTTTGATGGCATGTTAACTATCGGCACTGGCGCAAATATCTATAATCATGGATATGACACGTTTGACCAGATAACAAATAGTACATTGTACTTATATACAAGTGATAGTAATACTACTGCTTCATTGTACTATGCTTCCGCATTTATCGGCACAAAATGCATGAAAGTTACATCTACAAATGCTAATGGTGGATATGCATACCTTGGAAGTTCTCAAGGTGGTAACGGTGCGGTTGTAGTACATAATGGGTTTAAATACAAGTTATCATTTTACGCAAGGTCTGATTCTGGGATTGCGCAAATACACTCTGTTGTTGCCGAAAGACCATCTCCAAGCGCAGCAAATACCGCATGGCATAATGAGCAGTTTGAAGTTGGTACAACCTGGACAAGATTTGTACAGGATTATCAATCAAATGCTGAACAGTATATTGTTATTGGCATTGGCACATATGATGCAAGCACAATTTACTTTGACGGATTCCAGATAGAAATCGTTGATAGTTTTGACCAGAATGTATCTCCTCTTAGTCTTGCAGGATCAACATTAATTAATGGTGCAAATATCATCACTGATACGTTGAAATCTACGAACTATACATATGTAAGTGGTTTATATTCAACAGCAGGAACATATTTCAACCTTGCTGATGGTTCAATAACAAGCAAAAATTTTGCGATTACTTCAAACGGTAACGCTTACTTCAAAGGTACGATTTCTGCTGATGATGGTGATATTGCTGGATGGAGTATCAATGCAACTGGTTTATCCTCTTCTTCTGGAAGCGGTGCTACTACTGTGGCTGTTTCGGTAAATCATCCAACAACATCAAGTGATTATATAATTTATGGTTCGATTGGTGGTCATACGTCAGCATATCTGACAGCTAATGGCGATGCATATATTAAAACCATAGTATCTCCCATCACGTTTGAAATGAGCGTTGGCGTTGAAAATGGCAACATGGTATTATTTCCGTCTACATCTGCATCAGAAACTTATTTGTTTAACTGCTGGCGTCCTGCAAACTTCACTGACGTTGTTACATTTTCAAGCGATGTAACATTCAATGACTTAACTGGTTCTACCGCTGTCACGTTTAATCCAGAAACAACATTTAATAATGCTGTATATGCCAAAAATAACTTAGATGTATCAGGCACTTTATCTTTATGGCCTACTGGCACCTCCGGTCAAGGCACATCAATTTACATACGGTCTGGCATTTTATATGTTGGATGGACAAGACAAAATAGTGGAAGTTTTGTTCCAGCAGCGAATTCATCGATGAATCTTGGTTCAACGATAACTCCTTGGAGTACACTTTATGCAGATGATGGTGTTTTTAATGATGATGTTGGAATATCAGGCGATTTAACTGTAGGTGGTAGTATTGGTGTAACTGGCTCAATCTGGTTAGGGAGTGTATCTATTGCGTCAAACGGTTCAACGCTATATATGGGAAGCGTTTATGCAAGTACAGGAAGTTTTACTCCAAATAACGGAACGCTCGATCTTGGTACAAGTGGCAGTCCTTGGGGAACTGTATATTCAAGCAATGGAGTTTCACAGACATCTGACGCAAGGTTTAAACATGATATTGTTGACTTGGATGATAAAGCGATTGATTTGGTTATGGGAATCCAGCCTGTGTCCTATCATTACAACGATATCGAGCCAGAACAGGGACATTACGGATTTATTGCGCAAAACGTAAAAGAAATCATGGATAAATACGATATCTATCCAGAGGATTTTGCAGGATATGTAGACAATAATGACATACTTAGTTTGCGATATACAGAATTTATCGCTCCGATTATATACACAATCCAAAAACAAGAAAAACGAATTAAATACTTAGAAAGTCTAATCAAAGAGGTTAATTGAAAATGGAAAAATCTAATATCAAACTGACAAACTATGAATTAGTTCAAGCAGTTGACAAAATCAAAAAGTTTGCCGACAAGCGGTTTCCGCAAAAAATCGCATATGCCATCATAAAAGATACATCTATTCTTGTGTCAGAATATAAAGATTATATGCAACAACTAAATAAATTATTTGATTCGTACAAAGAGCATACGGAACACGATGAGAAAGGAAATCCAAAACTGAATCGTAATGGAATTCCTGTGGTTGATGAAGATGTCAAAGAACAGTTCTTCGCAGAAATAAATGAACTTCTTAACATTCAACTTGACATTGAAGTTTACAAAATCTCTGAAGAATTGTTTGACTATGATGATTGCGGTGGAATGTACGATGTAATGACACCAAACGATCTTGAATTTCTTCATCTTTTACTAACGTGAGGTAAATATGGAAAGCATAAAAAACGTATTACAATTTATATACAATAATTGGGCAACAATTATAGCAATTATCGGCATTGGTATTGGCATTTATCAAAAGGTAAAAGCAATAATTACAGCATCGTCAGACGAAAGAATTGCTATTGCCCGAAGAGCGATACAGGAATGCATACTGAAATTTGTCACTGACTCTGAAATTGAATATCAGAAATGGGCGCAAACTGGCGAAATCAAACGTGCGGAAGTTATAAACAAAATCTATGAGCAATATCCTATTCTGAAGTTGGTTAAAGACCAGAATGAACTTATTGCATGGATTGACGCACAGATTGATGGTGCGCTCATTGTATTGAGAGATATCATCGAGCAACAGGAAACAGATGTAATTGAAGGAGAAACAAAGGATGACGAGTAAAGAATTAGAAATTTTGACCAACATTATTGGTGGCGTTGAAAGTGGTAGCCAGGTATACGGCAATCAGAATTATGCTACATATTCCGGCGCATACAAAAGCAGTCCAAATGAACATACATGTACACTTGGCGCATTCCAGTTTTATGGCGAAAATGCAAGAAGATTAATCCTTAACATTTACGTTGAGGATAAAGAAACATTCAGAAAGTTAGACACAGCTAACATTGAAGCTATGATGAATGTCAATTGGGAAGAAGTAAAATGGAACCCTACAGAAGAAGAGGCAAATGCGTTGATTGCGATTATCAGTTCCAAACCTGGGATTAAGTGCCAGAATGAACTGTTTCACCGTTACATGAATGTGTTTATCGATTCTGCCGAAAGTTTTGGAATTTCCGATGTTGGTTTACAAATGATGTGGTGTGAGATTGAGCATCTTGGTGGACTTGCAGCTGCGACAAGAATTTTTGCGAGAATTGATAAACCTATGACATTGGATAAGGTATACGCTTCTCTTCTGCGTGACCAAGATGATAAATCAAATGATAATCAGGTTGGCGATAAGATTTATCAGAAGAGACATGAATGCTGTGTTAAATGGATTAAGCAGTATGTTGGCGATACTGAAATTCCCACAAATTCAAGTGGCATCACAGGTGACATCAATACTGATACTGTAGAGAAAGCTATTCGCTGGATGGAAGATGCTGCAAACGATCCTTCCCACGGATATGACCAGATATACAGATGGGGACAGCGTGGTGACTATGACTGCTCAAGTGCAGTTATTACAGCTTGGGAAAATGCAGGAGTTCCAGTTAAATCTAATGGCGCAACGTATACTGGAAACATGTATCCTGTTTTCATGGCTTGTGGATTTAAAGATGTGACTTCTCAGGTTAATCTTAATACTGGCGCAGGATTAGTTCGTGGCGATGTACTTCTCAATATTACATACCATACTGCTATGTATTGTGGTTCTGGCATGGAAGTTGAAGCATCTATTAATGAGAAGGGAACTGCAACTTATGGTACTCCTGGTGATCAGACAGGTTATGAGTTTTTAATAAGAAGTTACCGCAGCGACTATTCTTGGGACAAGGTACTGAGATATCCGTCAAATTATGATACCTCCTCTTCTGCTCCTGCAAAGACAACGCTTTCGATTGGTGACACTGGCGAAGCAGTAAAAGAAATGCAGAACATGCTGATTACTTGCGGATACTCTTGTGGTCAAGCTGGTGTTGACGGAGTTTTTGGCGAGTACACGGAAAGTGCGCTTATTAGATTCCAAATTGAAAACAATCTACTGGTTGATGGTATTTATGGAAATGAGTCAAAGACAAAACTGACTCAAATTTACAAAGAAAAAACTGCACCAGTCAAGTCAACAGGAATCAATAAAGAGAAACAGAAAGATGGTATTGTAATTATTAAATCACTTCCTGTGCGTACATACGCAGGAAACAATTACAGTGCTTGCAGTTTTAGTCCTCTTACAAAAGGAGAAATTGTTGAAGTTTGTGATACGGTACAGGATGTTAACAAAAACAACTGGTACTATATCAAGTATAAAGGAAAATACGGATTTATTGACGCAACATACGTCCAAATAAAGTAAGAGGTGTATAAAAATGGAGACATCAAATGTAATATCTACATTATCGGAAATACCTGTCGGCACGATTATCGCATGGGTTATAGTTTTATCAAGTATAGTATCTTTAGTTGTTAGTGGATTAGTTAAGCTATATGGCATATTTAAGAGAGCAGACAAGATACAGGATGATAATGCGGAATTTCGCAATATGGTTAAAGACCATGACGTGAAACTGAAAGATATCATACAGATGCTCGATATCATCAAAGACAAGTTAGATACAAGGGATAAGGCTGAGTTGACTGACATGAGATATCAGATAGTCCGTGCCGGCGAGGAGTATGTCTCCAACGGTCATTTGACTATACGTCAACTTAGAGTACTTGAAGAAATGTTTCAGGAATACCATAGCAGACAGGGAAATGGGTATGTTACTACTCTGATGAAGAAAGTGCGTACCCTTCCTGTCATTGGTAGACTTGATGAGAATGATGATGATATTGATGATGAAGATTAATATCTGATTGATAAATCAGTCATATGAGTGATATATGATTGATATTTAAAAGTAACCAATAATTAAACAGTCGCTATCGATTGTTGTTTATGACATCGGGAGAAGATCGAAAAATGGATGTAATGGTAAATGTCGTTAACCAAAAATTAAGGATAGCGACAAATTTAAAAACATTTACAGAAGGATCTCAAGAGTTTATACGGTTTGTATTTAATCTGCCAAGCGATTGGGATAACCTTACTGTTTTTGCGCAATTCGTCCAAGACGGAACAGCATACAGCGTTTATCTCGATTCTAACAACGCTGTATGTCTGCCTCCTGAGATTGTTGCAGGGGATGTAGACATGCTGTTATATGGCACTGGTGGTGACATTATTGCTACTACAAACAGTGTCAGATTGAAAATTGCGGAAAATCCCATTATTCATGATGCAAGCAGTACGGAAATCACACAAACACTATATCAACAGTTGGTTAATATGGTACAAGGTATTCCTACTCCACGGCTTGATGATAATGGAATTATTCTTTTTGAATAGGAGGATGATGTATGAGCAGCGTTAAAGGTTTTAACTTTAATGGTCAGACATACAAATATGACTACAATGAGTTGGATAACATACCCGAAACTGATCCAACACTAACCGAACAAGGTTCTGCTGCTGACGCAAAAGCGACAGGTGACCAGGTAAACGCTTTGTCTTCCAGAATGGACTCTTTCACGCACTTGTCCGAAGGTTCAACTACTGGCGATGCAGAACTTATTGACGGACGTACTGGTGCTAATGGCACAACGTACAATAACATCGGTACGGCTATCAGAACACAAGTAACTAATTTAACAAATGCTGTGACAGCAAACACAAATGCGATTGCTGCGAATACGGCGCAAGTAGCAACAAATACACAGGATATCACTAACGTAAAGAGCGATTTACGTCAGAGTTATCCAAAGATGGTGGAGAGTGATGCGACAGAACCAGACCTTGATATTACTGATCCATCTGGAAATGTCATCATGAGATTACAGGACGGTCACATTCAGACGAAAGAGTTTGATAGTGCGGATGTGATACAAGATATCGCAGATATTCAAGATGATATTTCAGAATTATCATCAGGAAAGATTAATATACAGCAAGCGGTTAGTGATGCCGGAAAAGCACTGGTAATCGGTGTTGATGGTATGGTATCTCCTGCCGATGTATCAATTTCCGTTGATGCTACTCTTACCCAAGAAGGCGAAGCTGCGGATGCAAAAGCTGTTGGGGATGCGATAGCCAATACCAATACTGCGAAAATCGTTGATTCAGATGCCACTCATGTTGATTTAGATATAACCGACAATCAGGGAAATGTAATTCTTAGGTTGGAAGGTGGACATGTTAAGACGAAAAATTTTGACAGTTCCGATACCGCACCACATGGTGTTGGGAATGTCGATGTGATGAACAGCGATAGTTTGGCAGATATGGTTTTAACGGATGCGGTTGGAAACGTAATAGTCCAGTTTTCTAATGGGCATATTCAAACAAAAAATTTTGATAGTGGTGATATAGACGAATCGCTTGAAGTCTTTCACAGAATCAGCGGTGATGATTATATAAAAACTTTTTCTTACAATAACTCAGAGTCTACTTCACAAACAATCGAAGGAGATTTCAAACAGGGAGACACTATTCTTTGCCACTTTTCCAATAGTGATAATGACTTGACTGATACATCTTCCGCAAAATATATCCAATACTATTGTGTTACAGAAGATGGTGCAAGTTCATATCTTGGTAAGAATTATGGATATTGTTTCGGACGATTCACACTTCCAGTAGATGCAAAAGCAATCAGAGCAGATATACCATCTGGGATGCTTTCTTCAGGTACGTTTACCTGTAAATTCATTGTTTACAAACTCGGTGACTATGAGAGAAAACCGAATATAATAACAGTTGGATCGGAAAATAGATGTATGTTTACATCAATTCGTGACGCTATGGATAGTTTCACAGACAATAACTGGTACAATAGGTATCAGATACAGATATATCCCGGCACATACAATGTTATGGATGACTATACGGATGAGGAAATTCGTGAAAGTGGATTTGTTGGACTGTGGGTTAAAAATGGCGTTGATCTTGTTGGTGTCGGTCACAGAGATGAAATCGTCATTCATGGAGAATTAAGTACAGCGGATTATGACCTTACAATTAGAAATGCAATTTCTACGCTTAATCTTTCTGGTGATTGTGGCTTGAAAAATTTGACAGTCACGAACAAAAACTTGCGGTATGCTGTGCATGATGATCACGCAAGTGGTATCTATCAAGCACAGACTAAAATGATAGAGGGATGTAAATTTGTTTCGACAGATGCCGCATCTGGTGGATTTGGGCAAGCGGCATATGGTGCGGGTGGAAATAGTGGGAAAACGCTTATTATACGCAACTGTGATTTAGGTGACAGGCTAATCATCCATAATTATCAAAATCAAAGTGTACCTATGACCGCAGTCGTAGAAAACAGTTTTGCAAGGATTGTGAACCTTACAGATAATAACAACGTAGGATTCACCGCAAAAACAAGAATTTCTTTTCATAACTGTGATTTTACACTAATACGACATATGCTGACATCTCACGGAACAGCTCCGTCTATGCGTCTTGAGGGAACAGGGACACATGATGCGATGGTGATGACAGAGGAAGGAATTGTATACAACTTCGGTGATTGTCATGAATTTCTTGGAACGTCACTGTTAGTCGGACAGGCTGTAAAGCTAAATGGTTCTATGATGCCTGTGGCACAGACAGACATAAGTAACGTATATGGAATAGTAATTGGGAACGATGGAACGAACACATTTGTCCAGACGAGAGGTTATATCAGTGATATTTTGCTTGGTTTATCTGGTTTGTCTGTTGGTAATTATATAACTTTAGATTCGTCTGGGATCGTTACAACTGTAGGTGCTACAGCATCTAATGCCGTAGGAATTGTTGCAAGCGAAGACACTACTGATTCCTGTTTATTCATTAAACTGTTGATTTGATAGGAGGTATTATAATATGGCTAAAAACGTATTAGTAATTAAAGGCGCAAACTTTTCTGTTAATAAACTCACCACAGTTATACTTGACGGTGGAAGTGATATACCATGCACAGGTATTACCCTCAACGAAACGTCAAAAACAGTAACCACATTAGGTAATTTCACGCTGACTGCAACACTCTCTCCTTCCGACACAACGGATACGCTGTTATGGTCTACTTCTGACAGTTCAGTCGTAACTGTTTCATCTGGAGTGGTATCTGTTGTGGGACTTGGCACAGCAACTATTACGGCAACCTGCGGGACACATACTGCAACTTGCACAGTCATCGCCAATGAACTTGAGATTCCTGTAGATTATGGATTCTTTGAGTGGCAGAATCTGAGCAGTTACCCGAATATGTACGGATATAAAACATCAAAGAGGAAACTGCTTGTACACTCTCTCACAGGTAACAAGACTTTAAAAAATCAGACATCTGATTCAACCTTACGTTATCCGATTAAAGTACCGAGCAATGCCAATGTTGTACTTGTAAGTTATGGATCAGATATGAGAGCAGGAACAATCGATTTCGGTTGGCTAGATTCTGGAAATTCTGCATATCCGTCACAATATCCGACAGTAGCCGAACTTGTATCATTAGATCAAACAAACAGCACGACATACAATGTTGCTACAACATGGACATATACCAAGCCAGATGGTGCAGATAGTTTCGTAGTCACGCTTGTAACAAATAGCGCAGACTTTGCAGAAAGTGACACTCCAGAAGGAATCGCAACAGCAAAAGAAATTTCTATCAAGTGCAGAACTGTTGAGTAAACACTAACGTAAAGGGAACTTTTTTTGAGAGTTTTAAAGATTTAGATATAGCAAAAATAGCGTATTTTTAAATGTCTAAAATCGTGAAAACCATTGAGAATACGCTATATTTAAAAATTTAGATGGTATATATTTACTGTGATCAAAAACCGAAAGGTTTTCCAAGAAGCTGATGCCTGCATTGGTTTCTTATTTTTTTTAAATAACTATTGAAAGAAAAATATTTCTTAAAGGGAGCATACAACTGCTGTGGCAATTGTCGATGCTCCCGATTTCTTTTACCAGTTATGGCAAATCTGGCGATTTGTCGGCAACCCCACATTTCGGTGTGGGGTATTTTTTACCAGGTCAATTATTAACCGCATTAAAAATGCGTTTACATTGTTCATCATTTATGCCATGCATAATAGGATTTAATGTTACAAGTTCCCTGATGTCTTCAACATCTGTAAGGATGTGGTTTTCATAAAGGGAAACAATTTCCTCGATAACTTCTACGCTTGTGGTTTTGCAAATACGCCATAAGCGCAACGGAGCGTAATACTTGTACCCACGATTCTTAAGTGAATCTTTTATTTCATAGCTATTCCTAAATTCAAGAGAATACTCACCATTTTCATTGATGTATACACCAATATTAATCCTTTTCATTGTTTGTCTCCTTTGTGTGTGGTTATTTATTTCTTATGCCAACATAGTAGCATACATTTATTTAAATGTCAACAGTGAAATCAACATTTATTTAACCGTTCGATTCGATATTGCTTTAAATAACGCAAAATATTTATTGACATGCTATAAACGTCATGATATTATGATGTTGGAGGTGTGTCTATGGATGATTGTCGTATGAAACTCATTGAAGAGATTGAACTTATACTTTCGCAGCATGTAGACGATACAGACATTTCACCAATATCAAATGCAATAATCAAAATATTAGGAGATTACAATATAACAAAACAGGAAACCGGAATCGTGGTGTACGATGACCACAACGAAAGAATTTTGAAAAGATATGCTGGATGCTTAGTGATTGACGGGAAATCCAAAACAACAATCTCGCAGTATATCAGAGAACTAAAAAGAATGACGGATTTCCTTGGCAACAAACATTACGAAGAAATCGGAACATATGATATCAGGTACTATCTCGCTTGCAAGAAAGAAAACGGAGTTTCAAATGTTTCTCTTGAAAACTCAAGATCATATATGTCAGCTTTCTTCCAATGGTTAACCAACGAAGATATCATCGCAAAAAATCCTATGCTTCGTATCAATCCTATCAAGTGCGAGAAAGAAATAAAGAAACCGTTCTCCGATGTTGAAATTGATTCTCTTCGCTGCGCTTGCAAAAACAAGAAACAACGAGCAATAATTGAAACACTGTTAACGTCTGGCGTTCGTGTGGCAGAACTGAGTAACTTAAATAAAAAAGATGTCAACTTTGACGATTTATCTGTCTTTGTCAGAAACGGCAAAGGCGCAAAAGACAGGATTACTTACATAACGCAAGTTAGTGCGAAGTACATCAAAGATTATCTTGACAGCAGATCTGACGATTGCGAAGCATTAATTATCAACCAGTCAAAAGAAAGAATTGATTCCGGTGGTATTCGTTTTATTTTACGTGAAATCGGCAAAATGTCAGGTATAAGCAATGTTCATCCGCATCGATTTCGCAGAACTTTCGCAACAAATCTTGCAAAACGTGGCATGGAAGTCCAGGAAATACAAAAACTTCTTGGTCACTCTAATATTGCTACAACGATGACATATGTTTACACTGATGACACAAAGGTAAATGCTTCTTACAGGAAGTTTATTGCATAGCAAAAAAGTAGAGTTTTCGCTCTGCTTCTTGCTTAGGTATTAAATACCCCTTCATATTTCAATCCACTGACAGGGATAACTCCCTGTCAGACAAATGGATTATATATTATTTTTATTTGGATGTCAACTGCTGGATTGCTTTGTCGATGACTTCTGATTTTGTGCATTTCCATTCAGCGGCCAGATCCGCAATCCTTGCAATCGTGTTTGTCTGTAGACTAAAAGTGCAGCTTGACTTACTATTGTCTTCAGTGACTTCACCGAAAATACTTTCGTATTCGTCAGCATCCATGTAAGTCTCTGCCCACTTTTTTGCTGCGTCAATCGACAACGGAATGATGACTTCATCGCCTGACCATTCATTGTCGCCACAGGATTTTGAGTATCGGCTCATTGCACCACCAATACCATGCAGGAAGAACTCACCAGTCTGTTTACGATAAAGTTCCTCTTCCCAGAAATTAAAGTCTGTACGGCTGCAACCGTTATTTGTGTCGGCAATAAATGTAGCTGTTTCGGTATCATACCGCTTACCATTAATTATTTTTTTCATTGTTGGTTATCTCCTTTGCAAATACTTTCAATCCTCTGCGAGGTCTGCAACTCATCGCAAGATATGTGATGTCGCTGCATTCAATTGGCTCTGCTTCAATTTCTTTGATTTCGATTAACTCTTTTGCACTTGGCGCACGTTTGGATAAATCAACTGCGCCAGCACGTATAGCAAACAGTCTGCCATCAATCTTGGCAACTGTGCTATTCAGTTTATTTGAAAGATACAAACCATCAACAAGCAAGTTACCGTTTTCATCGTATTTCAGATTAATATTAGCCATATGATTACTCCTCCTTTCTTTTTCTACCACAATAGCAGCGGTAGTTGCCAAATTCATCATAGTCTTTCGGCAACATTGCGTACATGCAAGTGCTACAAGTTGCATCCAGGTCACACTTGTCTTCAAAATCAGTTGTTGCCACTGGAAACAGTTTACTGATTTCTTTGGTTGTATATTCTGTTACCACCATAGTATTTGCTCCTTTACTGAAATGTTGTTTCAATCGACATGTATATACTAACATACATTTATGTATATGTCAACTCTATTTGCACTAAAAAATAAAATTAATTAGGAAGGTATCATTTATGGGAAATGTCACAGTTGAGTATAGCGATTTTGCTAAAGAAAAGTCTATAGTAGAAAAGATTTCATTTGAATTAATACCGAATACAACATTGGAACTGCTTCAGGAAAATGAAAGTGATTTAAGCATGACAATGACTTCAACAGATGGTACAGTGCTTTCCGGTACTCTCGATCTGGAAACGATAGCTGCTCTGATTAGAAGTCTTGTTATTTTTAAAAATCAGATAGTTTAGGGTATAATTGGGTATAACAAAAGGGTATAAGATTTTTGGTCTTATACCCTATTTTTTTACGATTATAAGTTGGATGTTTGAAAAGTTGCGTAAACTTATCCGCAGATAACTTGATTTTATTTTACGCAAATCTGTACGCATTTTCTACGCAAAAAGATGCGATAAGATACGATAAGTTATGATAAGTTACGGCATTTTACTCAACACATATAACCAAGCAATAAAACCATGGAACGCTGATAAAACAAGGTTTTGCGCCACTTCTCAGATAATACTTAGCCGAAGCAATTAAACACCCATCTGATTTGCTAATTGTTGCCCGAAACATTGATATTTGCTTTGGCTGCAAAAACCTGTACGCAACTTTTACGCAATTTTATACAGATAGTTGATAATTCCGCTTCTGTTGTTTTTACGCAATTCCCGTTTTACGCAACTTTTAGTCTAGCAAGTTGCCAGCTTTATTAACTGCTTCTTTTGTTTTATCGCCAAGTATATGTGTATAAGATAGCGTTGTACTGTAGTTTGCGTGTCCCATAATACTTTGTACAACAACTGGGTCTAGTCCTTTCTCAAAGCATCTTGTTGCAAACGTATGTCTGAAACAATGCGGATGAAGATGACCAAACTCTCTTGGTTGTCTACCTTCGATATGCGCTTGCCGTGCTTCTTTCAAGCGAATATTGTTCTCAACTCTCTGCAAGTCATGAGCAATATTGTATTTGGTTACTGGCGATCCCATAGTTGTAGTAAAAACAAGATTTCCACAACTAGCATCTAATCTCCATCTGCTACCCAATTTCTTTCTATACTCTTCCTGTTTCTTTCCCCATGACTTAAACAGTTCTTCTACATTGCCGAAAAATGGTATCTCTCTGTATGAATTGGATGTTTTCGGCGTTGTTAATTCCATAATCTTTTTGCCGTAAACATATCCTGTTGACATACTTCTGAAGATTTTGATTACCTTCCTATTATAATCGATGTCTTCCCATTGTAGTCCAGAGAATTCACCAATCCGCATTCCAGTTAATAACAGGATAAGATATGCTTCTTTATAGTAACTTCCCTCAATTTCATCCAGAAACAAATCCTGTTCCCATTTTTCAAGAACTCTTCTTTTCTTTTGTACTTCATTTCCATCATGAATTGTAATACCAACGATTGGATTTACCTGGATGTGCTTATTGATAATCGCAATATCCATGCATGTGCGGAAAATACTTAACGTTTCCCGTAATCCCCGAATATTGTAATTATCTTGCAGTTCATTCACAGCTTGCTGTATGTCAATCTGCGAAATATCAGCAATCTTCTTGTCGCCAAGAATCTTAACAAATGTATTCCGCATTTTTCGGTCATACGTTCTTCTGCTCATGTCAGATTTTAATTGAGGAGATTTACACGTTTTAAACCATTCATCATACCAATCTTTCAGCGTTATCTTTTTGCCTGAACTTTCACCCTGTAAAATTTTAGCTTTTTCTATCTCAAATGTTTTTCTTAACGTTGTTAAGAGCATATCGTAAATATCAATTTTCTTACCCTTAACAACCGCCCTGGCCTCATACCTCCCGTCTGCCCTTTGGCTGAATCCTTTTCCAAGTTCTTTTCCTTTCAAGTCTTTTCCCATAGTATCTCCTTTCAAAATACTACAGCATCCAACTTATACACATATTTTAATTAAAAATTAGCCGAATGTCAACGCTAATCGACATCGGCTAAGTGAGGATTGCATCGCAGAATATTTTCTATTACATTAATTAATGTAATGAAGTGCATCAAAATCTAAACAAATGCGGATCGTCAGTAATTTCACTACGCTTTAATTTATTAAGCGCAAAAATGGCAACATCACAAGACTTTTCCATAAGCGGCATTAAAGCCTCCTTATATGTTTGGTCTGTGTCAATTTCTTTTAAACTACGTTTAATTACCTTCTGTACAATAATCGCTTCTTCTATCGTCATGTCAAATACCCAAATCAAATTTCAACTGCGGATTTTTCTCTTTAATTTCTTTAAGAGGATATCCTTTAACCTTAATATCATCAATCGTCATGCTATAAAAATCTCTTTTATCTGGATTGATCCAAAGATAAGGTGAACACGGGATACCTTTTCTTGCATACAAAATATGCGCTTGCTCAATATGCCTGTCATATAATTGTACGTTGTCTGCAAACCATGTAAATACGCCTGGGTTATACCCAAGATGCCTTGCCACTAAACAAAGCAAAACGGAGTATTGTACGCAGTTAATTACGCCAGCTACCGCAAAATCACTCGATCTTTGTATCAGGCACATGTCAAGATAATCTCCGTCCCTCGCATGTCGCACATTCCAGATTGTCATAAATGCGCAAGGTTTCAATCCGTGCGGTTCTTTAAAATCTGCTTCTTGCCACAAAGACATAATATGTCTTCTTCCGTCTGGGTCTTTTTTTATTCCATCAATCAGGTTGTGCATCAAATCATATCTGTTTACTGTTGCACCATAAACCTGACCAATTGTTCTTGTCTGGTTAACTTCCCATTCATCCCACCAGGTTACACCATATTTATCTTTCAGCACATCAAGATTGTTTGACGCATCCTGATAAATCCACAGCAATTCACCAATCGCCGATTTTACCGCTATCGGTCTTAATGTGATAATCGGAAACTGCCCATGCGCCAAATCATATTTGTGCATTACATGATTAATAGATATTGTGTGCGCCGGTTCACCGTCTTCATAATGTGGTCTTGGATTCTGATCGAGACAACCATAATTAAGTATATTCCTAATTGTCTCTTTATGGATTCTGTCAGCATAAGTATCTTCAGGATAATCGCAATTTCCCAAACAATCTTTTATATCATAGTTATCAAAATACTTCATTTGTCGTATGTCTTCCTTCTGTATTTTACAAAACGATATTTGATTCCATAGTATGATTCTTCTATGCCTTTGTCCTCAATTTCCCAGTCGTACTTACAATCAAGGCATGGAAACCATGTGTCTTCTATATATGTCTGGTTTATTTTGGTTACATATGCAGTATCACAATACGGAAGTAACTGCTGATAAATTGATGCACCACCAATTACAAAGATATCTTCGCTATTCCATTTATTCAGTGTTTCAAATAACTCTTCAACGCTATGACAAACAATTGCCCCGTCAGGATTATAATCTTTGTTTTTGGTTAAAACTATATTTGTGCGTCTTGGCAAAGGTTTACCGTTTGGAAATGATTCCAGCGTTTTTCGCCCCATGACCACAACTTTATTCATCGTCATTTTTTTAAAAAATGTCATATCAGGTGGTAAACTGACAAGTAAATGATTATTACATCCAATACCCCAATTTTTGTCAACAGCGACAATCAGATTCATAGCATCACTCTCCTATGAGATATACATCTAAATATTGTATTCCAAAATTAATACAGCTATCATAGTCACCAAGGTAAAGGTCAATCCATTTATCTGGATGATATGCGCCGCCTCTATCTTCTACTACTCTTTCGCCAATACCATCTATGTAAACCTTTGTACCAAATGGTAAACTGTTACATGCAATCGTATAACCAACAGCTGGATAACTTCCATTTGCGCACGGAAATCCTGTCCATTGATACGCAGTTATTTCCCATTTCCCAAGGTAGTTTCCAGTGACATTTTCTGTTTCTTCTATTAAATAATCACCGTGAACAAAAGCATGTTCTGCACCATAAACAATCTTCTTCCAATCACCGGAAGTACCAAGTACTTTTACTTTGGTTCTGTTTTGTAATACGGTTAGTATTTCATATTTTGTTCCTGCGCCGGATCGCACTCTTAATCCATTATTGCTATTAACATACGCATCTTTTGCAGTAACACCAGTTATCATAATCACAGTAAGTATTAATGTTAGTATTCCTTTTCTGATATAATCACCTATCCTCTATTTTAATATTTCAAGCACCTTTTTAGCTTGGCGATAATCAATTTTCTTTTTGTTGTTTAAGATATTTGACATTGCGGTTTTACATTCTTTGATTATATGTTTGATGTGAATTTCAGCTGCTATTTCGTCCGTCATAGGTTCTATGCGTCTTTGCATAAATCCATATCCAAATGATAATCCGTTTGCATCATATTTTTCAATGAAACTTCCATAATCAACAGTGATGTCGTGTCTTTTCTCGGAAATGTTTATAATTTCGCCTACGATAGTTCTGTCTCTTGCGACTTTATCTCCAACTTTAAAATTATATTTGTATCCACCTCTGTCAGTATCACGTTCCATTATTGGGAGATATTTATTACAACAGCAAATGTTATCGTTTCCTGTTCCATCTCCAAACATAATGTCATCGTTGTCGGCATCACAGTTCGGAAATTTTTTGTAGCACGATTGGCAAAGGTGAATATGGTTATTGCTGACTTCTCCCATTTTTTAATCTCCTACCCTTTCAATATTTTAAGTATTTCTATAACCGTTTTGATATCATCCATTACATCTTCAATTTTTCTGGTTTCAGTTTCTTCATGAGTATCTTCGATTTTTCTGGTTTCAGTTTCTTCCTTATGAGTATCATCAATGAGTGTTTCTTTCATCATACTACATCTCCTTTAATGTCGCATTAGTTCATCTGTTGTAAACTCAAGAGCCTGTATCCCACCACAAGGATTAACGATGTAACCAAGGTTGAAGTGTTCTCTTAAATCTTTTACGCATTTAGCTATTCTTTCATGTAACGTACCATAATAAGGATCATCATTCATTGGAACTATTTTAGTTTTTGCTACTTCGTAAATCATATTGTCAACAGATTTTTCGATTTTTACTTCACCAGTCCTCTTGATTTTGATAAAGCATTTCTTCAAATCCCAATCATCTGGGGCTTCGAACATATACATCATTTTTATTTTCTCCTAAATATTTTAAGATTCCTGATACAATCTTTTATATACTGAGCATGGGCTTCCGGCGTAGCAAAACTGTCGATATGTAGTTTCGGGGCACATAATTCCAACTGAACAAGCACATCATTTCTTCGCTTATAGTCGGACTCAACACTGACCACTATCCGTCTTTCCCAATCATTAGGAAATCTGTTCTGCATCCGAAGGATATCACGTCCAAGTTCATACATACAAATTGGATGGTCTGATTCTCCACCGCAGAAATATATGCTAAAAATATCCATTTTTTCTAATCGCTCATACTCCCAGGCAATCTGCTTTATTGATGCGGTCTTATCCGTAATATCAAAAGTGGCTTGTCTTGGATTAAATACTGTAACATCTTCAAATTCCAGTTCCTTTATAACTTTATCCTGCCAGTTTTCGCAATTTGTAATTCCTCCTGCGAGAAATACAGAAACGAATTCAGCTTCACTTTTATCTGGTGCTGTAATTATTTGACACATGATTATCCCTTTCTAAATTGTAATCTTATATTTAATACATCTGTCTAAATATTTATCAAACTTCTCTTTATCAATGTATTGGCGAGATCCGATTTTCACCGTAAACTCGCCAAGTCCATTATGCATAATTTCTCTTGCTTTGGTTTTGCCTAAACCAATATATGTGCAAAACTTGTCTATGTCTAATAATCTACATTCATTCATTTTCAACAACTACTTGGTCTGTCAACTCTGTTCTGATTATTGTATTTATGTTGTATACACTGATTCCTGGTTCAACATACGTTTTATCAAACCGACATCCTCTTGCATCTGTTGAAATAGGAACTGCAACTATTCGTGTCCCATCTTTTAACTCGATAAAGTACGGTGCAATGCCACGTTTAACATATCTTAATACGCATCTGTCATCGATCTTTTTCAAAAAATCTTCAAACCATTTTTCTGCCCATACTCTGGTTTTAAAAAATACACCAATTTTTAATCCGTTATATAACATGTGTTACCTCAATTATCAGCAAATTTCCTTTAACTCTGTGGTTCTTTGAGTTGTATAACTATCTCAAGAGCCGTGAGCATTGCGGATTTCCAACCTCGTATATACTCCTCGTCCTCGCTGATAGCCTTGTCTGCGTCTTGTATATATTCCTCGATTTCATCTATAGCTTCTTGTATATTCATAGATAGTTCCCTTTAGGTAAGTCGTTTCGGTTATAGTCCTATTTAATCGAGAACCGCCTTAGCAGGCTTTTCCAGCGTAACCTTTTGTCCACAATTGCAGCAATAGTTTGACATCTTTGGTGTTGGCATTTTGCAGTGAGGGCAATAGTATTTGTGATTATCAAACAGCAATTGTTTACTTGTGAAACGCTCCAGAATGCGTTGCTTTTGCTTTTCGGGAATACTTGTGCTTTCCTTCGCAATCGCACGAATATACATATCTTCTACCATTGTTTTTCATCCTCCTTAGGTTCCCTTTAAGTTATTTATAACCGCCTCGTTCATAGTCATGCTCCATTAGTGGCTCATACTTGTTACAACAACAAATGTTGTCATTGCCTTTGCCATCGCCAAACTCAACACTGTGATTCTCATCGGAACATTCTGGATAGTAATTACAGCATGAGTTGCAAAGATGCACAGAATTATTTTCCATCATCCGTTCCCCTTATAAATAACACACCACAATTTCTATTGAACTATCGGCAAATATCTCTTTTATTGCCGAAGATACATCACTCCAATTTAACTTATCTAAACCACATCCTATTTTCGGCATGGCTATTTTATCGATATGATATTTTTCACATCCATCTTTCATTGCTTCTAACGACCTGCGCATCGAATACATTGTTGGTTTATGCCAGTATCTTGTTTTGGTTATTAGGTCAATGATTCTCTTTTTGCCATGCAGAAAAGCACGCCCAGGTAATTTGCTGTCATAGTCCAGATACCACTTTGAACCAAATGCATTGAATAAATCATCTCGCAGACGGAATCGTTCTTCAAACTCTTTTGCGATTCCTGCGCCAAGTTTAAAATCTGCGCTTATACAGTGAACAAGATAATATCCTTTGTCGTAATAACTGAATAAATCAGCTTTTATCTCTGAGTAATTCATTATTTATCTACCTTAGTTGTTTTTATCGTGCCATCGCATGTAACAGGTGGAACAGGGATGGTATCACCGAAACTGCGATATGTAATATTAGGTACTGATTTTTCGTTCTTGCCTTTGTCGTATCCTTCGTTGTATCCGCTATCATAAGCATCCGATATATATTTTTTTAAATCTTCTGTTTTTAAAGTAATAGTTTCTTTTTCTTCTGGAATGATAATTATTGGACTCATTTACCGTCATCCTCTGTCAGTTTTTTAAAATTTAACATTTCTGATATTTCTTTATCTATTTTTCTTTGATTCCATCTCTTTACAGCATCTTCTTTAAGTGTTGTTGGCGTTCTAATTTTACATGCGATGCATGCTATATACCATTTTGGAAAACTAACAGGTTTAAACGAAAACCTCTCGTCTTCATACATCTTTGCACATGCACCACAAAACGGGCATTTCTTCAGTACTCTATTTTCCACCGTTTGCTTCCTCAGAAATAATCTTAACAACATCAGTTTCCATATTCTCTTTGTATGCCGATTTCAAGATGTCAATCATTTCATAGATATCATTCATATCGTAAATCATGAATTTATCTTTTTGGGTATATACACTCATATCTCTATCAAAATTGATATATTCATCATCGACATGGGAAAGCAATATAACGCTTCCATCGTCCCTGGATATCATTAATTCTTTTGCTAAAATATTTGGATGGCATTCAGAAAATACAAGTCCACCTTTCGGGAAGTCTTCAATCAACTTAAACAAAACATCCCTGTTAACTACTTTCATATCAGTCACCGTTCATCATGTAGTGGATCAGAAGGTCAACATCGTCCTGGTTGTAAGCAATAATCTCAAGTTCTTCGATTGGATTACCACCAGAAAAGATCTGAGCCAAGCTGACCATCTGAGCAATTTTGCTCTTAAGGTTAAGCCTAATATTTTCGCCTACAAGTTCAACCTTGCCTGAACACTTGTTTACAGTTTCAAAAAATTTCTCAATGTTATTAATGTTTTTAATCTTCATCTTTTTACCTCTCACCACCACATATACGGAAACATTTCGCCAAGTAAAATGCATATATCCTGCGGTATTTTATATTTATCCTCTTCGCCAGCTTTTAAATATTTGCCAAATTCTTCAATAATGATTTCAATTGCTTTTAATTGCGTTATCAGCTTGCCATGATACTCAAACTTGTAGTATTCCAGATTGATTGCGTTTGACGCAAGTTCTTTAAATGCGCTGAATCTTGTATAAATAAACTGCGCAAGTTGGTCATCAAGATTCCATGTTTCTCTTGGGTCAACTCCTGTTTCGGCTTTGAACTTCAACCATTCTTCTGCTCGATTATCAAAATCGCTTACAAAATTTGTGAATTGTTTGTTTGACTCTACTCCAAGTTCATCAAGATATTTGCTTGTTATCATTATTCTCTTTTCCTCAATTCATCGGCATCAAGAGTTTCTTGCTTGGTAATATACTCAGTTCCTCTTCGTCTTCCCACTCGGAAAGTTCTTCAAAATCATCTGTGCTGTTTTTAAATCCACGCCTGCAATACTCCAGGCCACCATCAACAAAGCACGATCCGCAAGAACACTGTACAAAATCATGTACAGATTTACTTTCGATTACATCGCCACACCATTTACATTTGATAGCATTCCGCAAAATCTTTTTCACTCTTTTACCTCTCCGAAATCTCTTTGAATAGACCTCATACATTTATCCACCATATCAGGTAGTTTATTAAAATCCCAATTGTCTGGTACAAGTACTTCTACTCCACGCCCAAGGTACTTATACCAGTAAACAGTCATATCTTCAGTTTTAAAATTTGGAACTTCTGGCTGTTGACAGTCTAATCCCCAATAATATGCCGAAACGCTGAATGTATCATTTGAGTATTTCTGCCCAGTATTTGCAAATGGAGATGATATTTCTTTGTGATACTTATTCCAATAGCACCTGGCAAGTTCCCTTTCTATCTCTCTTAACACAGCAATAACCACGACAGCTTCTTTACTGTTCAACCTCTTCATGTACAAATACCTCGGTCATCGATAATACTTCACTTTAACTTTGTGCATTTTATTTCTTCTAAAGCACTCTTCTTTTGCTTTATCTAATTCATCATGAAGAAAAATAGTGTCTCCTAAACGCTTGACATCAAATTCTATTCCATTGGAGAATCTATACCACCAACCATGCCGGTATACAACTTCGTTGACTCTTACTTCTTGCACGTACCATTTGCCTCTCCAATTTTGATTGATGATATAACATAAAGAGCCTAAACATGCGCTGCCTATAACTCCTGGTATTAGCGGAGATTCAAATGTGTTATTTAACTCCTTGTGCTTTATGGCAACTCCCATATCAACTGATGTATACGCATCCCTATGTGCATTAAACGTCATTCCCATTTTTCTTCTTCCTTGTTTCCCTTGCCTTTTGCAATCTTTCTTTAGCTTGCTGTTTCTGTTCTTCTGTTAATTCTCTGCCTTTTCTTGTTGGATTAAGTTTTATCCATTTCATAGGTATATGTCCGAAAATACTACCATCTTTATTTCTGTCCATAATCTGGCATTCGTCTGGATACTTTTTAGCCAAAGCAATAATCCTATTTGTCATCGCAGTTCCGGCAGGAAATGTAAAACTTGCCGTTTTATCGCCTTTAATCCAATCAAATCCACACTCGCACATATCAGTCATCCTCTATGTTTGATATCGCCGCAAAAACAAATACCAAAATCGATATAATAGCACCTACAAGTAACAAATTCATTTCTAATACCTCACGCCCTTAACATCATATGATTCCTTGAAATACTTAATCGCCGCCTGTCTCTGAAGTTCAGGAAGAAGTGATAATTCAAGTTCGCAATTCCTTCCATATGGGCATCCTGCGCAGCCAGTTCTTGGCACAAACTTATAACACTCAGGAATTTCAATATCATATGCTTCGTATATTGAATTAACCAACTCATCAGAGAAATCAAATATCGGCGCAAAATTGCCGTTTTTCTGTAAACAAGTTTCATACTTTGCTTTCCTGGTTTTACTCTCAGGCCTTCTGACTCCAATAATCGCTTTCTTGCCAACTTTCTTACCATACTTCTTCATTGGCATTTCTTTGTTATATACGCAACATTTATTGCTGACTTTATGAAGCGTACCAGACAGTAGTCTTTCCCTTGCGCTTTTGTTCAGATTAAAAATCGCATTTCTGCCAAGTACCGCATTCATAGTGTTCTCTGTTCTGCTTCCATTTTGATATCTGTATATGTATTCATCTTGTTGTTTTGAATAACATGGAATACCGTATTGTTGTTTAATTTCACATCTGTTTTTGATTGGATGCAATACAGTGTCAGAATTATTCACGATCCGTCTTCTGATTTCAGGAATTTCAAATCCTGTATTAACTCCAACAATTTCAATAGTTGTATCTTTTAAGTATTCTTTTATGAACCAAAATAAAAGATGGCTATCCTTGCCGCCAGAGTACGCCAGATAATACTTGTTAAAATCAATCTTGTTAAAAAATCTTTCCTTTAAAATATTTAAGAACGGATTTACTTGTTCTTGTAATTGAGAATTCACGCACCATAACTACGTTAAAAATCGCATAGTTACGGATTATATTTTCAATCTTGTCTGTAGAGAAGGGAGTAATTACTGCTATCCGATGGATTTTGCTTTATCCCTGGCGGCTACATCATGTTTGATTTCGGCGACAAGGCAGTGAGGCAAACCTTCTCATTTCTTTCATCAATTCATCATTATTTTAATCGATTGGTTCTGATTCAATCGAAACCGGATCTATCCGGTATTTAGCGTTTTCCCCTTTCTAAAATTGTGTTATTCATTTTTTTTGCTCCGTTTCCAGATGTTATACGCAGCGACATAATCTGTCGTTGCGCACACCTGTTTACCATTTGTCCAGCCAATAAAGACCGGAGTTTCATAAAAATAATTATTATCAATGAGTTTTTCTTTGGTTACTTTATAAAGCGCATTTTCACCACTTCCTTCTAATAAGAAGAGTAAACTCTTGTTTTCTTTGCAACCTTTAACCCATAAATCAAATATGCTCATCTTAGTTCTACCAGGTATTTGATTGTGCTTTGCTCTTCCTTGTAAACGATGACTTCATCATTTCGCAGCATCGCACCGGCATGAGCATGTACGCAATTTGCGCCTTTACATGCCATTTGCAATTTATCATAATTAAAACTTGTGTATTTGCCGTCAAACGAGTAAACATCAAATGGAGTGCCGTATGCCACATCCATTAATGCCATAAAAGCAGAATTCGAACTCCCATGCGCCCAATAACTTCCAGAAAGACTTGTGTACCCAAGCGATTTCCTTGCTTTTGGTGAGTAATAAGTCCCATATCCAAACATTTTCCCTGTAATTACAACGTTTGTTGGACGTAATACTAAACCAGTATTGATAATCGACCACCAGTTTTCGTTTCTGCTACCATGCCAGAACAGTTTTGTTACTTTGATGTCTTCAGCTTTTATGAAGTCATCAAATCGTTTCTGAGTTTTTGTGTTGGTTACCTTCCATGCCTGATAGAACTTATCCTGACAATCACCAAGTTTTGATTTAATCAGATTAATCTCTTCTTCCGATACAGGTTCAATGGTTAATCCCATCGCCTCAAGAATAGTTTCATTGTGAACAGGGTTATCATCGTCAACCTCGGAAGTAGTGTCTTCTACCTCATGAGTAATTACCTGGCCACGCATAACATCCAGCAAATCCTGCTCGTCTTTGATAATTCTTTTAAAATTATCTTTATTTCTTGCCAGATAATCATCTACATTACTCATTTTTCTTGGGATCACAGCAAACAGTTTCAACAGCACATCATTAAATTTTGGGACATCTGATATGTTAAGAAGTTCATCAATAATTTTTTGCGCTTCATCAATCATAGCCTGAGTTACGGCATTTGATTTAACTTTATAGTTTTGCTGAATCTTTTGCCTTGCCATTGCCATTAATCTATCTACAATCTCAGCAATAGCTTTGTCTTCAATTTCCTTATATTCACGCTTTTCTTTCTTTGGTTTACTCACTGAGATAAGGTCTTCTACAAGATACGTCTGATCTGCATAACCTTTCTTGATTTTTTCTTTGTATTTCTTATCCCAGTGAGACATTGGATAAATTCCCTTTTGTGGTTCAGCACCAACTCTTCCAAATTCAACTGTGAAGTGTGCGCCATCTGCGTCAGGGATCATCCTGTAGTATTTGTTGTGATTTGTATCACCTGTTACCATGACCAGGTACACAGGTTTTCTATCTTCGCTCATGCTATTCCTCACATACTGCAAACAAGGATATCTCCGTCAATTTCATTAAAATGCTTTTCAATCAATTCACGTACTTTTGTCCATGCGATCCCATTTTTGCCAGTGCAAATTTTCGGCATTGCTAATTTTTTAATTCCGTAAGTGTTTACAACGTTTGCCAGTATTCTAAGAGAGTTATCCAACATGTCTATGTTTGGATTGTCATAACTACTGTCTTTCACAATGAGCATATACAGATTATCGATTCTGTATACATTACCTACAGTGACATTATTCATTCTGTATCTTTTCGTTATGTCAAACACCTGGTCAAATGCTTTCTGAATTCCTACATTGCAATTCAGGTCTGCGCTGAATGCGCCAACAAGCGTATATCCCTGTGGTACTGATAATACATTTGATCTTACTTCTACAATCCTCATATGTCCTCCAATTACTCAACAATCGCCAGTTCATTACAAATATCTTCTGGTACATTTCCTTCCCATATGTACGAGTTGGTTAAAATGTAATTGTTGTAAGTGTTTGCTGTTTTATTTGCTCTCATCTTTGCCTGTGCTGCCCATGCTCTTTGTTCATCGGCATCATAGTCTTTAAACTGTTGATAAGTCAGCACATCTGATTTGTATGATGCAATCATCGCTCTGCAAGTATCTTCTACTTGCTTTCTGGTTGTGTACGATGTGTTTTCATTCGCCTTTTCTACTTCATGCCAGTAATTGTTCCATTCACTTCTCCCTTTTGCGGTTGCTCCGAAATATGTCAGAGGAACTACAATCATCGCCAAAACAATAAATGCCATGAAATATTTCCATCCATCGCTCATTCTGCCACCACCTTTACAACAGGATTGTCTACTTCAAACGGGATATCGGAGTAAAGATAAATACCAGTCCATTCGATGTACTTTCCATCTGGGGTGAAGAAGAAAATACCAGAATCATTTTCGCCGTAACTCCCGTCAACATCTGACAACCAATTATTTGTGACATGTGTAGTCTCATAATAATCACTATCTGGCGTTAAAAATGAATTCAAGCTACTAACTTTACCATCAACAATAAAACTTCCGACTACTCCACCACCTTCTGTAAAAAGAACAATATATCCAAGTGGTTTTCCAATTTGGCATACAAGAGCATCCGCTTTTTCTCTTTGACCATTAACCCAGTATGCCCTACGGATTAAATTGTATCGTTCAAGTGAGTAATCAATATCTTTTGGAGTTGGTTGTGCTGATTGCAGTTTGTTTGCCACTTGTTTAGTAGCATTAATATCTATCTGTGAACCAGCTTTATCACAACCTACAAGTGCAATAGAAATTGCAGCAATAACACTTGCTATTGCAAGTTTCTTTAGTAGTTTCAAGTTTATCACCTCTGTATTATATATTTAGTGTTACTCATCAAACGGAACTACTCTATTCTCAAACTTTTTATAAGCATCCAGGTAAAATTCTATCTTGTCGCCGTTATATGTTACTTCATAATACATTCCGTCAAGTAACGTGCTTGAAATCAACCATTTCCAGTTCTGTAAAACTTTAGCTTTCCAAACGATAAAAACATCAAATGTTACTGGCAAGTCTGTTTTATCTAAATGTTCTTCTATATAGTCTCTTACGATCCGTAACGCTTTATTATCCATATATATCACCTCTTGTAATCAACATATTTACCATCACTAAACTGTATTGTGATTTTGTCTGGATATGGTTCTTTACTTCGATATCGTCGCTCATTTATAACTATAATTTTCTTATGCGCCGCCTCGCAATCTTTAGCTATGCTCTCACTCGCAAATCTTGTCCTGCAAATTTCGCATTCGTATAGTTTTACTTCTTTCATCTTTTACTTCCTTGTAGTGATTAATATACGCCTCATCGCTAAATTTAACTCGGATGGATATACAGCAATTAAGAGTACCATTTGTATTCTTTCGGCAGCCCTATCCTCTCAGCTATGGAGTCCTGCATAGCATGGATGATTGTCTCACTGTTGGTATCAACCCACTCCTGCAACATATATGTAATATCATCAAAATGGATAGCCTCGGCTATCTTCTCTTTCATTACGGATTTAATGATATATTTTATATCGTCATCTGTAATCTCTTTAGCAACACGGCTAAACCTCTCAGCTATAGGTTTCAGGATTAAATAATTCTCGGTGTATTCAGTCATTTACGCTTTCCTTTCAATATATCCTTTTGTTCCACATCTGAATAACTTCACTTCTGCCTTTAATCATATTTGCTTTACCGTATGTAAATATTGGTTTTGATATTTGCGCATAACACCCAAAACATCTAACGACCCATGTCCCGTCCTCATATGAGTAATACGCTTCGCTGCCGCAAAATGGGCATGGTTTAATTTCTTCTGTCATGTTTTACTCCCACGGATATTTATCTATCTTAAGTACATCGTCTATATATCTCGTTTTTCTGCTCCCACACAATGGGCAGTATGGATATAATTTATCCGGCGCAATTTTTATACTAAACGGCATGATTGCACTTGTATAACACGGATAATGGAATCCGCATCTACATTTTGCATAAAATGCTATATCTCCTTTGTACTTCACAAACTGCCAGATGTGATCTTTTCTTCTACCTTTTTTCATATATTGCAATCTCACTCTAACGGTATTTTTAACCCAGAAGTCAACGTCTGGATCATCTGCAATACATCGTTGTTACTAAACACAACAAATAACTGATCATCTGTAAATTCTCTAATGTTCCAGTCAAAATCAAAAACTTCTCCGTGATGAGGGATTACTAACCTAGCTCCGAAATCACCGTCCGTAACCATCAATTCAGTCATAAGTACATCTGGCTCATATTCCGCAAAAACAATTCCACCATCTGGATAATCTTCCATTAGTTTTTCGAATTCTAATTTATTATATACTTTCATCTTTTACTTCCTTATCTGTTTGGTAGCGTTTTATGCATGGCATATGCCGTATATCCACTCTCACGTCCTTTTTGTGCAATCCATTCTCCCATCCTTCGATACCTCGATCAGCGGACACATAGGCGATCTCCTCTTTTTGTATTCTTTGCTATAATCGTCAAAGCACGCCTTGTATTCGTTTATCTGGCAAGACGCTGTCTGATGAAAATTAGACCAAGCTGAAAACATACACACAGCACAATTCTTTGGCATTTTCATACCTTTAATCAACACGCTCATTATTCACCATCCTTCGTCACTTCCATCAGCGGACACGCAGCTGGTCTTCCGTCACCGTCCCATACCCATTCTTCCGGCTGGTCATCGTCAAGAGTGTGCATCGTTAAACCGCAGTTATCAAACCATCCCTTGTCCGGATGCGGTCTGCATTCAAACCATACGCACTCGGCACAATCTTTTGGCATCTCTTTCATTGCCGCACACTTGATCACCAACATCATTCTGCCTCCCTCACCTTGTTGACATCAATTCCAGTGCACTCCTTGAAGATCCTTGCGTCAAAGTTTGGAAGACTCATAATCACAGATTTCTCATACCCACCAAGACCGTCCCACCAAGATTGCGCACATTCGTTTTCGTCAATAATTTTCAAATAACCCCCCGTTGTTTCATACTCCGGGTGCGCTACCCTTTCGTCTTCAGTCATATTAGTCGAACACACCCATTCAATAGCATTCCTTGGCATCTGGTTGAGGTAATACCGTGCAACACTGCGCAGCCATTCTCGCAATGTCCAACGTGATGGTTTGTTAAACATCATAATAGGCTGTTCTACCGTATTGAAGCACCCGGAAGAACCGAAAGTGGCGTTCCAATCCCCGCTGTTCCGATTCCCAATGTTATAGTTCCCAATGTTCCAGTCTCCAACGTTACAGTTCCCGGAGTTCCAGTTCCCGCTGTTCCGGTCCCCGGAGTTCCAGTTCCCAGAGTTACAGTTCCCGGAGTTCCGGTTCCCGGAGTTCCAGTACCCAGTGTTACAGCACCCGGTGTTCTGATTCCCGGTGTTACGGTTCCCGGTGTTCTGGTCCCCGGTGTTACATACGCCCGTACAGTCCTTTCCTGTGTTTACGATCTTTAAGACTTCCGCCCACGGAATTTCACGAACAATTTCCAGATCGTCTGTACAACATTTGTCATCGCTTGCATCAATCCGTCCGTGTGCAATCACTTCTGCCATATGATACGTGCTATCAGCGGGGTAATACAGAAAACAATCTTTGATGTCTACACTAAAATGCATCCCCGTTTCACACAATTTCGGCTCAACATTTTCATGAAATAAGCCCGGACACTTATACTGTTTACCGCGACATGTCCAGTCTGGGTTAAATATCTTGTATCCTCTCACCATAACGTTATTCCTCCTCCGCTTCGTACATCTCGCATATATCATTCGCCGGGCCTGTCCCAGTTATATGTATGACCAACCCTTCATCTATAAAAGCAAGACATGCAAAGCCATCGTATCTTGTATGCTTACATCCATCTATCGAGTAGTCATACTTGTCAAGCCTCATCTTACGCTTACATGTGTCGCAGCACTTGATAAGCACATCATGACTACACACAAATTCTTCAACGTCAAGATTCTGGGGGCATGATATATAAGTCTCTTTTGTATACAGACACGTATGCAAATGAGAATCCATACTTATCAAGTTCTTTAGTGTCTTTTTCTGTCTGATTTGTTACTTCGGCATACACAGTGTTACCATAACCGTATTTAAAATACCTAATCATAAATGCATTCTCCCGGCGGTTCTCCTCTCTCAATATGTTCAAAATTTAGCGGACACTATGTCACCACGTTTTGCTACTGCAAAATCCATTTACCTTCAGACCTGTCTACACTTTCTCTTATCCATGTGCCAGGTTTGTCAATCCAATCGTAAAACTCGCACCACCCACAAGCGTTTGCCAGCCAAAGCAAATCTTTCAACTCATTCTCATTATGGACAATTATTTTTTCACTGTTGTTGTACGTGCTGTCTTCATATATGCGATTTTTATCTATACGGAACGGATTTCCTTTTTTGTCGAAGAAGTCAATATTTGTAAGACTCCAATGTTTGATTCCTTCCTCATATTCATAACATTCGATTTCGTTATCGAACTTCTTTCCGTCATCTGCGATATATACAATCTTCATACAAACCTCACAGTTTAAAACTCACGCTGTCAGCAGATACCCATTTACCAAACTCGCCGGTCTTCTTTACGTGGATGTCATCTGACCACAACTCGCCGCTTTTCGGATCACGATGTGTAAACGTATAAATTTCACCATCGTACATTCCTTTTTTCGCAAAATACACGTTGTTTTCGTTTGCTACTTTAACCATCTTTATCTCTCTTCCTTCCTTTACTCATGAACTCTTACAAGAGTACCAACATCAACCAAATCAAAAATCTGTCTTGCCGTGTCATAAATAACATTGACGCATCCGTGCGATCCGTTGTTGATATATGCATCTCTGCTGAAATCATATCTCCATGTAGCATCATGGATTCCGCAGCCTGAAGCTGTAAAAGGCATCCAATATGAAACGCCGACTTCATATGTATCGCCACGAAGTATTGCGTCCATTTCTTTGCTTAAAATGTAATGGTCGCCAACAGGTGTATCTGTTTTGTTGAATGTGCCAGTCACGCAATATGTACTGAAGATATTTTCAGTTCCGCTGTTAACCGAAATAATCTGTTCAGAAAGGTCAACGTCAACCCATACATTCTCGTATTTGGTTGTGACTTCCGGCACTGGCTGAACAGCTTGGTAATATGGCTCATAGCCATATGTCGGTTCATATGATTCGTAACTTGCCGAAAAATCGTTTGAATATAACGTTGTCTCATATGAATAATTATAAGAGTCATCATATGTGGAGTAATCGTATGAATAGTCATATGAGTATTCATATGTATTTTCATATGTGCCATCATACGAGTAGTCATATGAATTGTATTCACCGTACATTCCGTCATACGTGTAATCTGTCAGATAATCGCTGTAGTCATACACCGGCAGATTTGAATAATCGAAATAGTAGTACACAGGATTTTCATACTGGTACTCTGTGCCGCCATAGATGTAGACAGCGGCCACATTTCCTACAACGCCGGAAGAAGTTGTAACCCAAATCCTTCCGCTTGATGCGTCATATCCATTCACAGTTACATATTCACCTTCATTAAGATATCCAATGACTGTTCCTGTGATGTCACGCATAACCGCCCAATGCGCCATAACTTCTGCTGAAGCGTTTACTGACATTCCGATCATAGCGGCCAGAGTAAGAAGCACGATTTTGTTTTTCATAGCAATCACCTTTCTTAATATATATTTATCGTTATTTATACTGGTTAAAATTAAGTTAGCTTTTCGCTAACACATTTTCTTTTAACAACCAAAATCTTAATTGGGTCTTTATAATCTCTTGAGGTAATGCACGGAGATGCCCCCCCAATGCTATAAACCCTGTTTTCTCTTTCATAACCTGGCATCGTGCCAAGCAGGATATTGTCATTATTCCCCTTCAATTGCCATTACTCTCTCTTCTGCCTTGTCATGCGTGAAGAACACCCTTTCATATAAGTCTTTTTCTTTCGATAACATAAGATGTGCTTCTCTTCTTTTTGTATTGAATCTTGTTGCTTCCATGTTTAAACTGAAAGCATAAATTCTCATTTTCGTTCCATCTCTTTTTAGTGTTTCGTATATATGGAAGAGTTTCATCCTTTGTATGTACGGAATGTTTTTATTACCATCCATATACACGATGCAGTAATATGCCCTACCTGGCAATATCATGGATATCTTTTCTGCCATAATGACCGGAATTGCATCTTCCAACCCTTTTATGTATCCATCCTGCCATGCGCTTTCTGCGCCCATTTTGCATATTTTAATCTTCTTCCTCAGTACGTCTACGACATCCATCTCTTACCTTCCATATGATATCATGTTGTGCTTTTCATGTCAACACATATTTAGCGTTATTTTCATATTTTAAATCAAAATATTTTTCTGCGATTTCCGGCAATTCTCTTTCAACCTGAGTAAGATACATCCAGTTCTTACATACCCCAGATTTTCTGATACTGTTTTCCATAGCTGCATACTCCCGTAATGACTTCTTCTTGTATAGACTTTGTTGGTTACACCATCTTGCAACAGTAATGTATATTCCCTGATATGGCGATTCTACATACCGGTTAAAACGCATTATGTACGGAACACAATGATACTCCATAAGTAGTTTAATCCGCTTGAACAGGTCTTCCAGATCCTGCTTCCAGAAATTCAGATCCCATTTGTTGTTCCTGTCAAAACCAGTAAAGACGTAAAATCTCATAGGTTTATCAGTATACTTTCGGATCAGTTCCAGCTTATTTTTGATTAGATCATAGTCAGCAACATTATCAAACGCAAAAGTAATATCGCCATCGTACTTGCCACTAAAAAGCAGTTTGCACTTTTCATCAGTCAAAATTCGTTCATCTAAACCTTGCTTAAAAGTAAATGGTTTACCGGTATCGATTACTTCCTGGAGCAACCTTTTCCATTCTGGATGCCCCAGGAAATTATCATCTAACATACATATCTTTTTACGGGATTCATCAAGAAATTCATGCAAAGGACTATGCAGATGCACTCGGTCATAATTTTGATTGACGCAGAACGAACATTTTCTAAAACAACCTCTTGTCAGGAATCCGATAGAATAATCAGTATAGTATTTATAGCCTACTTTACTTTCACCGGCGGCAAGTTTGCTATTTACATAATCATCATACAGATGATAATCAGGCATATGATGCTCAATCTCAGGAGATAATCTTGGTGCTTTATCATAGTAGAAACCTGTGCCACCATAACTCACATTTGGCATTTCAAGTATTTCCGGCGCAATATACGTGTCCGTAAAAACCTTTGATATAAACACCTTATCATAACCAACTAAATCATCATAGTTGGTTAATAATTGTACTTGCCCCCCTAAATTCTTGTAATACGCCGACAATTTCATACTCACAAGATTTGGAAACCTATGATTCTTTCTTCCGATTAAATCTGCGTCAATAATGCCGATTTTCATGATTCGCTCTCTTTCTTTTGCTTTTCGTTCATCATCTTTTGAAACTCTCTGTATCGCCTTGTATATTCATAACTATCTTTAAAAATATGATTCACGGCGACAAACAATTTCGGTTCATATCTTTTTATGATTTCTAGTTCCTCTTCAAATTTTCTGCCAAATGGACAGCCAGCGCAGCCAGTTCTCTTTAATCCGTATTCTGTATAACATCTGCTATGGATTATACCGTAGCAGTTTTCGTAATCTATTTTATCATTGTTGCTGTACCAGAATAATGGTCTGTACTCATCGCATTTATTACTTCTATTATTAGAAAAACAACTGTGATAGACGCTTGTCCTTCTGCCGCCTTCAGCTTTACGCACACCAAATATATTTAATTCTATTTTGGCTTGTTTAATATAATTATGAAGTACTTTTTTCTTTGCAAAATCGCAACATTTATCTGATATCTTAAATAATGGTGGATTTTCTATCATAAATTGTTTCAACCACTTATTCCTGGAGATATTAAACATACTGCCATCTCCCCATTGATTACACCACCATCTTAACTCAGTTTTACTATTTGGATATTTTTTCATTAACTCTTCATACGGCCTATCGTCAAACGGTATATTTTTGTTTTGCATTCTTTCAACCATATCACTAACTCTCTTTGATAAGAATGGTTGACCATATGCATGACAGCATGTTGGTATTGGTTTGAATGCTTTTATCCTTTCAATTTTAATACCGTATTTTTCTTCAAGGTATATGAGATGTTCTTTTGTAGCTTGGTATTCTAATCCTGTATCATACCATACATAACGAATCTTGTTATCATGATCACACTGCTTACAAATATCCAACATTATATCTGAATCGCTCCCCGGACAAAGAGCATATAACGTTATGATACTTACTATCATTAATAACGCTATATGCCTTTACGAGGTTATCAACAATCGTTGCGTTTTTTGGAGCAGATTCGATAATACCTTCTAATCTATTATCCTCTGCCATATTTCTCTTCCTCATTTCTTGGTTGTACTTCCAAAACCACCATTTCTGATTCCGTCAGCGTCATCGTCAACTGTTATTCCAAACGGAATGAACAAACCTTGCATGTATCCTGCGCCAGAAGGAACAAATATTACTTTACTTTCACGACTGTCATTCGTAAATTTTGCCATGATATGTCCTTCATTGTCGCTGTTTGAGTAATCACTGTCGATGATCCCAACAGTATTGTCAAGCTGCATCCGATATTTAAATCCAAGTCCAGATCGTGGGAAACACTGAAGTACCCATCCTTCATCAATTATCGCTCTGATTCCTGTAGACATCTTGAATGTTTCGCCAGGTTTGATTGTGATGTTGAATGGCGCAAAAAAGTCATATCCTGCGCTGCCGACAGTTGCTCTTCTTGGTAGTTTAATATTGTCATAAATCTTTCTAAGTTTTGTGTCAACGGCAGTTTTATCCTGACCGCTCATTCTTGCTGGAAGCATTTTTAATTCGACAAGATAATCCTCACCAAGTGTGTTAAGAAAGGATTCTTTGAACTGTTCGTATGATACTTTTTCAAACTTGGCAATTTTTTGTAGTTTAGTCATTGGTTACCTCTTTTATATCTTCAATTTTTACTGCGTATTGGTTTGGTGAAGCCAAGTTAACGCCAAGAATTTCATCAAAATGTAGTTTTTGGTTTGGAACATATCTGCCGAATTTGATAATGACGTTATTATACATCCTCTGTAAGTAATCAATTTTGTCTCTGATTTCTTCTTCCGTGTAACCAGTATAGATAACAAAAGTATCAAAATTTGCTTCATGTATTCTAAAATGGAATAACAGGCTGGCAAGTTCTTCCCATGAATCAAAAGGTTCAAGCCCTTGGCAAACAATAGCTTCTGATATTGGATTGTTGGCATATCTTTTATATAAATCTTTAATCAATATCTTTATATCTGGTTCATTAGCCAATCTTGAATTCTGGCAATAATTGCTTCCATTTGTCTCGCACTTAAAGTTACAATATGGAAACATTATCGTCATGGACGGGACTTTGTAGTTAACAAAGTCCTCATCCAGTATCCCTTTAACTGTTATGTATTCAGTCATGATTGAATATGCTCCGATGTTTCGTTAATCTTTTCCCATCTGCGCATTTTGTATTCACTTGTGCGTTCTGATGACCATGTTTTAATAGGTGTATAAAACCCTACAATCCTTGTGTACTCCGTATCTACAGGTTTACCACATTCCGGGCATTCATTTCCGTAGAACGCATGATTATCTTCACAAGATTGTATTTTTGTGTTAAATGCAAAATATGTAACACCTTGGTCTGCTATGTATTCAGTCATCTTCCATGCTTTTTCAAAACTATCGAACGGTGCATCGATATTTGCATGAAGAATAGAACCACCGTTACAATAAGCGTCAAACATAGCTTGAATTCTTACACGCTCTTGTAATGTTGTTTTAATTCCAAGAGGCACGAACTGATTACCATAAAGCGGAAGGTCATATATTTTTGCCTTTGGATAGAAAAATTTGTCTTTCTTCATAAGTTTTGCAGCTGCGCTTTCACCAGGAATTTGTTCCGTGTTAATCTGATAATCACATTTATTTTCTTTAATGAAGTCATCTGCTGTTGTCCTCATGGTTTCAAAGATTTTTTTTCCAAATTCAGACGCTTTCTCTGTGTAGAATGTATTTCCAAATTCATCTATCTTGGTATATCCAAACTTTTTCATCGTTTCGTAAACACCAATAAAACCAATAGTGTTATAAAGATGTTCAAAATCAATCAATCCATACGTGAAATTGGGGAGAATTCCTTTTTCAACGTTTCTTCTGATAATATGTCTTACTGCATCTAATGCACAAAGACAGACATATACACGATATTTAAGATTTTCTAAGTATTCATCCTCTGTCTTTGAATCAAGAGCGACCCTGGCGAGATTAACTGTATTCACTTTTACAGATCCAACTTTTAATGCCGTACCCCCGATACTGTTAAAATAACCCAGGTTTTTTATATCACTTTTTAATCTACAGCAATTACTCAAAGAGTTAACCGTACTGTCAACAAACAAATTACTGTCAGACCATTTCCTATTATGTTCTACCGCCCATTCAGCAAATTCATTATCAATAAATTTGCGATTCTGTCGCAAAAGTGATATTGTAGATACCGGAAATGTAAACATATTACTTTTCCTGATTTCTGCCATTACTTCCATATATATTTTCTGGAACTTAATAATTTCTTCTTCATAGTCAATCATAAAAGTTCCATCAGGAAATTCCGAACCGCCAAATAACGCTTCGAAATATTCATGGTCAAACATGGATGTGTTTGTAAACGCCGATTGTGACCCGTCACGCACATATGGTTGATTTACTGCATATATAAATCTTTGAAAATTTTGTCTTGCATAATACTCTTCATTATGTGTTGTCCTTATGCCAAGATAATCACTATCAACATCTCTTTTCCAAAAGTAGAACATATACGGAATAATATTAGGAAGGCCAACCGCTCCGCTTGTTCTATTACAAGCAAAGCTAACAAATTCTTTAACAAAGTCAACAAATGTTATAAGATGTTTTGCTGGTTCTGGATTTTGTCCATCAATGAAATATAATCCTTTTTCTGCAAGGTCTTTTAAATCATATGCAAAACAGTATGGTCTAAATGTACTAGATGGTGCGTCATGCATATAAAGCAATCCCATCCATTCAAATCTCAACCAGTCATTAGCTATCTTAAATCCAAACTTCTTCGATATTTCATAATATATCTTATTAAATGCAAGAAGTTTTGAGTGCGGTTTAGGCATTTCTCTTTCTAATGTAACAATATCTTTATGACTTACATTCGAATTACCATCAATACTTGAATCCGCAACAACATCTTTGTCTACAAAATTATCAATAAAATCAGTATAACTTAATTGGTTGTCATCAAAACCATTTAAACCAGCTATTTCAGTACCGAACTCTGATTGCAGTTTGTTATACTGCGAAACAAAATTTTTAATAAGTTTAACGTCAATTCTCATACGTTACCTGTAACTCCTATTTGCTGTTTACCCAATCTACAGCATTTTTGAAGCCCATCACTTTTCCATCAACGTCTAACATAGGCGCAGATGTAAATCCTTTCTCTATCATCACATCAGCATCGTCTACAACAACATATCCGATATTCGCCGCAGATAGTTTCTTTTCAAGAATGATGCATTTTGGGCAATTTGTACTATATAAAATCACACTCATGTTGCACTCTTTACCTCTTCTCTTTTACATATATTTACTCGCTTAACTGCTTTTTGTAATCTTCAGAATGCTTACCTTCCATCTCGATTACAGTCATTAAGCAATAATTTGCCATATCAAGCAACGTATCGACAATACTTTCTCCAAAATCGTCAACCTTCGGCTTTGTCGTAAGCGTTACCAAGCGATTATACTTATCTGTAATCCTGGTTACAGCTGAAATTATTCCAAGTTTCTGATAAGTATCACCAAAAGAGTTGCCATATGCAGCATTCTTCTTTATATACGTTGCGTGAATCAATTTACATAAAACTTCATGAAATTCTACGTTGTTCATCTTTTTCACCCCTCTATTTTTCGCCAACAGGTTGCGTTAATCACAATCATATATACCACCATCTCCTTAATGATATATTTAGCGTTATGTTTAATTTATTATTTTTGGCGAGTTGCGATAACAACAAGCCTTATAATATAATACCACTATCTGAAATATGCGTCAATATATATTTTATGTTATTTTTATAACTCGTTTATGACTTTATAGTTGGTTAACCAAATCTCTTTCGTACCTGGTATAGCCTCATAACCACCACTCTCAAGTCTTCTTGATTTCGGTTTAATCGTATTACTGATGATCCTTACTACATCCATCTTTGATAACCTCGTTTTTGCGAAAGTTCGTTTATCAATTTTTACGTCAACCATGTTTCCATTCTTCAGTGAGTACAATTGCAACTTTGGCGAATATTTTGTATCAATATTCATGACAACCGCCATATTCGCATATTCATCTCCGATGATATCAATATACCCAAGATGCGTCATTTGCGCATTAACTCTTTCCTTAAACGTTCTTTTGTGCGTCTTCAGATTAGAACATATAACATGCAAAAGTTGTGAACTGTTAATCTGCGAAAACATCTTTTCAGTCTCTTCTCTGGCGCAATTTCTGACAGATTCCTCTGGAATACCCATCTTAGAAAGCATATCTTTCCTGACTTGATGTCTGCCGTAAAACTTGTCAAAAATTTCATATTCTGCGATTAACCGATTTGCATCACCAAACTCTTCGAAGAAGTCAAGTTCAATCAAAATATTAAGCTGCCGTGCATTAATTGATGTATTGTGAAGGTCAATTAACATGTCAATGAAGTCTTCATAGTGCTTATCTCGCAGTTGATATAATTCATTCGCAACGTCCGCATTCATATATTTAATTGATGCTAAACCCTTGAAGATCTGATTCGTTTCTTTGTCAAAACTGTAATCAGCAATTGAGTGCCGGAACTTAATTGATGATATGCGAATGCCTTGCTTTTTCGCATAATTGATGATTGCCAGAGATTTATCTTCTTTGGATGCGAAGATGTTGAGCGCAGTTGTAATAAATTCAAGCGGATAATAATAGCGCAGATAGCCACATATATAACCAATCCAAGAATAAGGATCAGCATGATTCTTTGAAAACAGATAGTCAGATGCATCAATTATGACTTGAAGGAAACTTTTAATTAATCTTTTAGCTTCCTCTTCTTCAACGCCATACTGGTCATGCATTACTTTGATAAAGCCATCAATATGATGGTTTTCATTAATGCTACCACCGTTTTCAATAATAGGAATCATGTTTTCAGTACCAAGTTTTTTTGCAAAACAATTATGAACAATGATATTGTTGGCTATATAATTGTGGTTTTTATCTACCTCTATATCATATACATGTCTTTTACCAAAAGGCGCAATATACTTGATTTTCTCTGTAAAACCGAAAGCTGTAAATATTTCGTCTTTTGCTAACAATTCAGATAAGCATTTATATCCGTTGCGTGTTAATATTTTATGATTTGCCGTACATACAATCTTACGATTGCTAATCGTAACTAACTTATAACATAACTGTATACCATTATCAAATACTTCATTTACTCTGTCTATCTCACAATGTCCATCGTCACTAAATGAAATAACGGAATCCCCAGGTCTTAAATCTTTGATTGGCATTTGATACCCAGAACTCGTTGTTATTAATGTGTCCTCATCAACACATCTTCTAACAATATCAGCTTCACCCATCGTAAATCCACAGAATTTATGCAGGAATTCGATGACCTCTTCCTGGTATATACAAAAACCAAGCGTTGGCTTTAAAAAATCGTCTAACGCTTCATTTCCATATGTCGCATATTCACCATTTGCAAGTTTATCTCTATATGAGTCTCCTGCCGGACGGATCGCACCATTTCCTATAGAAAACAAATCCATGTACGATACATTTGGATTCTTGCTTTTTATCTTTTCTATGGTGCTTTCACTGAACAATTGCTTAAGGTAAGCAGTTGCGCTTGGTGATTCCCATTGGAAAATCATTGTTGTATCTTCTTTTATGCTATCCCATACTGCCTGGTCATCAGGTGGAATGTTGTCTGGTGTAGCATAAGGTATTCCTGCCAGATCACATGTTTTATAAATCAAACCGACATTATCTACAATTTTGTTATACGCAAATAGCGCAGGCAAGTCATTTCTGCTTGCCTCACATGGAGTTACCATGTGTTCAGAGCGCACCATTTTCGTGGGGAGTCATATATACATCACTATATATATGATCAGATATTCTGACGCTCGTTGAGGCTGAACTTATCGTGCCTGCTGATTAGACAATACTTCCGGCTGTTACGATTACAATATCTACCAGGTATTGTAAGTGTGCGAAAGTCTCTAAGCCTTTCCCAGCATATTACCCACTTTAATCAGGGCAAGAGTTTACCCTAATATGTCCAGTTTGACAGCTTTCATGGCGTCTATTTCTTTCATGTTGAGCATAGAAATTGGTCTAGCATTTGTTGATGTCGTGAACGTACCATATGCTTCATCCACAGGAAACGGTGATACAACACACGCAGACGGATGATTACCAACAGAAACAACTACACCAATTACAAGGTCAACGTAATAAAACACTTCTGGATATTTCTTTCTTGCCGCTTCTTCATTTTCTTCGGCAAGTGCAATTACTTTATTTGAAAATTCCAGATAATCAAATGGAACTTCTTTATGTATAGAATGTAATTCAATCTGTTTCTGTAAATCTTTTGGATATGGTTCTGATTCTTTACCGGAACTAACATTTTCTGCTTGCTTTTTATCCCATTGTTTTACTTTCTCAAGCAAGTCTTCCGGTAGCTTATCAAGATTATCCTTATTTAAACCACGACAAACATCTTTAATCGCACCTTTAAGTGCAATAGTATTAAACGTTACAATATCGCAGCAATACAATCCTTTTTTACTGTATAAGTAATCCCTTACTTTATCTCTGTCTTCTGAGTACCAGTCTGTATCAATCTTTTACACCCCTACTTTCGTAGTATTTAAAAGGGAATAGACTATCTCTTTACCCTATGTCAATTCACAGGAAACTTTGCGTTTGGGTATCTCCGTAGAGTGCGCTTTGAATTGTAGCTTATCCTCAATCCTAAATTATAGTCGTTACACCTTCTATATTAATAGCTTGGCACGGTATTATCTGCTATCTACATCAGTAGACCGTAGACTCTCTTACGAAGCGTATTCGCACAAAAATGTCTTATTTAACTTCTACCGTTAGCGGCCTTCGCCACACCCGTAAGCAATGCGGTTCACACTCTTATAATACACATCATTACTGACATGCACGACCATAGAAGATTTTCTTCCTCTAAAATCTGCCAGACTGACTCTTTCTTTATTCATAAACCTGGAGAAATTCAGGTTATACTTAATGCTGTCAACTTCAGTGATACCAAGCAAGTAAGCAATTAAACTGCCGGAAACAGACCCTCTACTGTAACCAAATCTAACTCCATGTTTCCTCATTTCTGACTTATAATCCTCTTCCAGCAGCATAAAATCTATTGCCCCATTATGCTTATAAGTCTCATACTCACTATGTATTCTGTCGTAATACTCCTGTCTATTCGGCAACTTGTGTATCCCGCGCCGAATTGTACCTTCATTAATCTTCTGCTTAAAAACCTCTTCTGAGTTATCATATAACTTTGGATACTTGGGAGAATAATCTATTTCAAATGGTTCAACACGATCTGCCATTTTGGTAGTTTCTTCCAACGCCCCGATAAACACATCATAAGGTAATGCGTTCTGCTTCTTATACGACTCTACAAGTTCCTTTGGAGACTCAAGAATCAAATTCCATGCCTCTTCATTTGCGAACCATACATTTTTTGCCTTTTGCATGATTGCTCTTGCAGCCATATGGTCAGCATTTAACGCATGTGTATCAGTTCCTGCGATTAATGGTACATCTATTACTTTACTTAACTCATACAGATATCGATTGTATTCTTTTTGCTCTTTCGTGTTGTGGTGCTGAACCTCAAGATAACATCTATGCTTGTTATGCGCCAAAAACGCTACCATCTTTTCTTTAACGACATCTGTACCTGTTCGCAATGCGCCGCCAAGACAAGCAGTAGTGACCAGAATATTATCAGATGTCGCAAATAATTCATCAAACGTAATTCTTGGCATGTAATAAAAATGCCCGTCTGTCCTGGTAAACGCTTTTGACGCTAACTTGTTTAACTCTATAAATCCGTCATGATTCTTTGCAATTAATACACAATGATAATTATCTCTTATCTTATTTGGTTCTTTATTTATCTTCAAAGAATCATAATCAAGAAAACCTGTAGCATACTTATCATCAATTTCATAATCCGCTGTAGCTATCCAATCGCCTTGTTCGCTCTGATGGTACTCTTTCAGTGGTACTTTTGTAAGTATCCTTCCATTCGGCAAATGTATATCGCCCGTTGTCGATACAACAATTTCTGAAATATCCTCTGTGAGATATGCCTCCATCGCATGGATATATTTCATACCAGCGGCCTCAATCGCTTCCTTTTTATGTAGCCACTCAAACAGATTCCCATGCTCACTCAGCGCAAATGCTCTTGATCCGAACTCTTTTACTTTTGGTATGTAATCTCGGAAGTTTGTAACACTGTCTATGTTGGTTGTTCCGTTACTTAAAAAACTGTGCATATGATAGTACACGACTTCCGGTATATAATCTTCTGCATATGGTTTCATCAGTCAGTATACCTCTCATTATATTCACAGGATGTACGAAAATCGCACAGATTATTGCAGTAAAAAAAATCACATTTCGCCTCAAATTCATCATCATTTTCAATCTCATGGATTTTATCAATAAACCATTGAATAGCTTTGTCGTATTCATCCTTGTCAAACGGAATTACCGCAACCTTCTGGTCTTTAAAATGATTCCAGATCAGTTTTTCTGGATACTCGCCATACTCTTCAAAGATTGCTCTTGCGTACAGGTACATCTGCATCTTGTACTTTGTAAAATCACTTTCGGATTTTTTCAGTACCGTCTTTCCGTCACGTTTAAACGGATATGAAGAACTCTTATGGTCAATGATATAGATTTTTTGGGTTTCCTTATGTCTTACAGCAAGATCTATGTAACCAATAAAAGGATATTCATTTCCATTCTCATCTTTTAAAACAACGTGAATTTCTTTTTCAACTCCAAGTATTTCAAAATCTTTCAGCCAATCAAAATCTAAGTTGCATAAATAATCCTCACACAATTCAAAATTCTTCTCCATTATGTTTTGTCTGGTTTTATAAAATATATTATCGTCATAATGGTCTAAGTAATATTGCGCAGCATTTTCTTCACTTAGTTCACCCTTTAGAACTTTCTCAAGTATCGAATGTACATAACTTCCTGATTCCGCATAAAAATTGCTTTCTGCCAGGTACATATCATCATCTTCAATAATATATTTCAAATAAAAAGAGTATGGACAGTGGTCATACGCAGTAATCCGTGAGTATGACCATGTCATATTTCTTATCTTTTCTTTATAATCACTCAAACTATTTTCACCCTACTTGCATACAGTTTTTGCCATATCTCCTTAGTTAAATCAACCGGCGCATTTTTCGTATGTGCGCCGCCAAGCAATCCATTTTTGTCCTCAATAACAAACACATTTGTAATTCGCTTCAATTTATCAATGTTTCTTTTTACTTCTGGTTGACTGTAACTGATGTCGCAGTCATAAGCAAAAACAACGTTACACTTCAATTTAACCAAAAGATAAATCTGCTCATCGGTCAATACATGTTTCTCGGCAGAAATCACATTTTTATAACCCCATGAGTATGCTTTCATTACGGATTTCATGGACTCAAATACAATTGCTTCATTGCTTTCCTTAATATACGGAAGCGTAAAGTTTAATCCCTGGAAGTAGTCCATTGTTCCAATCGGATAGTAATTAATGTATTTCGGGATTTTCATAGCTTTGAAATTTTTATATCTGGTTCTTGCCTTGATATTAATCAGATTCCCATCAATATCATATACAGGATAAATAATCCTGTTTTGCCACTTATCAATCCGTACTCCGAAATACTCTTGTATATCCGCAGGAATCCCTTCTTCTATCCATTCTTCTGCTGGTTCATTTTCATATTTATCGAGCAGAGATTTATCAAAAATCGCATGTGTAACTGATTCTCTTTTCTGGATTGCTGCTTTTGCCTTGCGCAGTTGCGTTATAGTTGCAGACATACACATCTTTGACATGTCTATGTCAGCAAGTTGTGCAGCTTTTTTAACTGCATCGACTAACTGCATATGCTCATAATCTATTAAATAACCGATTATGCCGCCGGATCTGCCACACGAAAAACAATAGTATGCATTTTTGTCAGGCGTAATTGAAAAGGAAGGAGTTTTATCAACATGCAATGGACAATGTCCAAAGTAATCCTTTCCTTTTCTGGTTAACTCCATTTTTGTACTGACATATTCAAGAAGATCTACACTTGCATTAATTTCCTGAAGGATTTCATCGTCATAAACCATATGAAAACCTCCATTAGAAAGTATTACTTCTGTTATGCTGCTTGCACTCGGAAATTGTCATCGTGTTTCCGTCAAAATACAAGTCTATGTAGTCCTCTTCATCGTCTTCTGGTTGGCATTCACCCAAACGATTCAGATAAATCTTTGCCCACATATTACCGCATTCAGCAGAATCCTTTATTTTCTGTTCTTGCGTTTTATGTCCATATTTGATACCAACTGAAAGATACCTGTTGATTTTTATGCTATCTGCGACTTCACCCTGTCTGTTTAGCTGGCATGCGGCAAGGACAGCCAGATTTAATTCACCGGCTATTCTGTTGTGCAGAAAATCGCATTTTTTGCCAAGCACGTTATAGTTAATGCTTGCATCGCTTTCATTACTTTTGATGTAATCAAAAACCAGAAACTCTAGTCCCATCTTATGAATCCATAATTTGCAGATCGCATATATCTCGTTATCTGAAATTTCCGGTTTATAAAGATGCTTGAACTTCTGCTTTTTAATCCATTCACGACTTTCTTTGACCCGTTGATTTTCTTCTTCTGTCATCTTGCCGCTTTTGATTCTTGTTACTTCAATGCCAGTCAGATGCGACAATAGTCTTTCAACGTATAACCTTGTCTGCATCTCTGTATCTATAACAAGCGTAGGCACACCACTTTTTAGCTTGTGAACTACCTCATTCATCATTATGACGGATTTACCTTCTTTGTATTTTGCCTGGATGACCACCAGTTCGCCATGTTCATAAGTAAAATACTTGTTAAACATGCTATACTTGGAAGGTAAACCGTATAATCCATTATCTGTTCTTCTTGAGCAAATATCGTCCCAGATTTCATCGATGTCATCACCTAAAGTCCGTGTGTCTGCACCGATGATGAAATTCTGAGTTATATTGTCGATTTCGCCGTAAACGTCATTATTCAGTTCTTCAAGCGAAACGCCTTTTTTGAAACAACGGGACGATAAATTTGTCAGTTTTTTATATAGTTCACGCTTAAAAGCATATTCCGTCACGGTTTTTGCAAGCATCATGTATTCTTCAATTGTGTTTCTTGCTGTTTCCTTATACAAATCTACAAATTCCTGTACTGACGGAAGGTTAAACTTCTCAAGTGTGTTCCATACACCTGTATTGCTATGCAGTTTGTTAGAAAGATTGAAAGCATCAATATTACTTATGCCATCTCTGTATAGTTCCTGTATTGCCCAGTAAATGCATGCGTTCTCCTGATTATAAAAATGCGATGGTTTTAAAAATGCTTCTGAATTCAGTATAAATTCTGGATGCATAATCAGCGATCCGATTACTCCGCTTTCAGACTGAATATCAGATAATTCGGAAATATCCAAATTAACCACCTCCAAATATATCGGAGAAACTTCCTTTCTTTTTTCTTTTACTCTGGAATGATTCAACCTTGTCTTCCGGCTTTACCATTTCCATCTTCTTTGCTTCTTCCGCAATTTTCTTCTTTTTCCACTCAAGTTTTGCGTCATCGTTTTTAACCGCATACTTTAATCCTGGTGGATGATGAAGAAACTTTGCACTTCTCTTTAATGCGAAAAATATGTATTCAAGATCATATCCATCAAAGACTAAATCTTGAATAACCTTTCTAAGATGGCTGAATTCTGCGCTATCCTTTTCAATGTCAGGATCGATATGGTCATTCCAGTAATCAACAATTTTTAATACCAGTTCACTTTCTTCCTTGCAGTCTTTATGCCAGCATCCATCATCCAGAATAAGATACTCATCATGCGCCAAATCAATCATTCCACCATGTTTGCAACAACTATAACTGCACTTCATCTTGCAATCTTTGTGGTAGTACTTCCTTTGACCGATTAACACATAATCATCTGTCTTAAGATTTATTTCTCTGTTTGGATGCTGACAATAAAGGTATCTGCATTTCTTGATATCGTTTGACATCAGTCCACCTCTATCAGATGAGTAGCCTCCATGTCTGCCTGATGTAATGCCAAAGCAAGCGGATATTTCTCATATGCCTGACCAAGTTCCGTCCACTGCGAACTATCACAGTACGCTCCCATATGGAAATTAATCGCAGCAATCTCTTCCATGCTCAGTTTTATATACTGCAAAATGAAGAAAACACTCTTATTTCCATGACCAAGCGGATACTTATTGTCAACGGTATAACATGGTACTGTTTCCCAAATATACTTGCCATTTGCGTCCGTCTTTACTTCTCTTGGATTTGCCGCATCAACCTTGCCTGGATCGTATGTTTTCTGGTTTTTAAAATCCTGCACATAGTAATATGTTTTGCAGATGTCATGCAGGAGTGAAACCAGAATCATTGTTTCTTCACTTACATTTGATAGAGCCTTTTTCCATACTGGGTTTTTAAGTTTATCCTTTAAGCAATAATACACATCGAGACTGTGTTGAAGCAGCCCACCCTCTTCCGAAAGATGATACCTTGTGCTTGCCGGGGCTTTGTAAAAGTCTGACTTTCTGATAAAATCGAGAAGGGAATCAATCCCCTCACGATTTACATTTTTAAGCAGTCCTTCGAATTCTTTTATGTTTACTGTTCTATCTTTTATCATCGTGTTTTCCTTTTTGGTTAATCATCTGTTATAGTAATCAGTTAAACGGCAGCGCATCACCCTCAACATCATCAGGAATTGCAACGAGTGAACTTGTGTCTTTAATCGGAGTCTGCTTGACATTTTCATCCTGTAATTCGATGCCAAATACCGTATAGTGTGGATAGTACGATGTTTTGCCATCCTTACCCTTGTAAATATTTGAAACATCGCATGAAGAGATTTTTACAGAAATACCTTTAGCACTGTCGATCTGCACACCCTGTAACGCTTTGTGCGCCTGACCAACAAATCTCACAAATCCATCCTGGAACTCTACATTATACTTTCCGGTATCCTTGTCCTTCCTACTGATTGAAATTTTACCAACTGAATAGTTACCCTTCTCTTCCACTTCCCAGATACGTGCATATGCGTCATTTCTAAATCCCATATTGTCTACCTCTTTTTATTTATTTTCTAACAGCAAGAAGCTGTTTTTTCAGATTTGTAAGGATGTCTACATCTTCGATATTGTTGTAATTACCGCTTATAAGATCTTCATCCAAATCAGGATTTGCAGCCTTTTCTGCGGCCTTGCACAGTTCCATAACCTTTTCTTTGGCTTTGTCTGAAACCTTACACTTCTTTGTTGCAATATCGTTGATTTCCTTTTTCAGTTCGATTGTCATCGATGCTTCTTCCGGCAAGTCTTCGTTCATGAAAAGATAATCACCAATTCCAAGCCTTGCAATACACTTTGTCAGACTTCTCTGCACTGTCTTATTTACCATCATTGAGTCAATCTCATTATATGCGACTGCCTTATTTCTAAAATCCATAACCGGAAGATATTCTGTTGCTGTGTGTTCATGTAAACCATCTTCTTCTTCCCATACGATTGTAACAGATGTTTTTACATGGCCTCCAATCGGGTCTTTCCATACAATCATTCCGTCTTCGGTTTCATGCACTGTCGCATAGGATAGCGGATACCTTTTCTTAAGTTCGTGCCACGCCCACATCCAGGAAAGATAATTCAATCCGTTTTTTTGCTTGACACGTTTACTCACATCAATTGCGCTTAACTCATTAAACCAATTTGTCATTCTTCTTCATTCCTTTTTCGCAAAACTCTTTGATTTCCTTCAGTTTCACATCATCTGTTTTATTGTCTTTTTGGCACATATCATATACAACTGCAAGTGCCGATCTCATTCCGGTTACTACAGCGTCATTCCTTACATTGGTCATTATTTCCTTCACTTTCTGAAGAACCTTCTGTTCCTGTTCTTTGTCCATCTTTTCTACCCCTTGCTGTTTCGCAATGCAAAACACCTATATCTGTTTTTAATTCTTTGTATCCTACCAGTGGGCATTCAATACAGCACTTTTGATTTCTACATATGTTTCCCGCATAATCAAACCAGTACATGATCCTATCTTGCTGCCCAAAATCTCCAAATTGTATCCTCATTTAGCACACCTATCAGCTTCATTTAATGCTAAGATTTCATAGTACAAATCATCTCCAATCTGTTTTCTTATTTTTTCGCTCTTTCCATCCTTCCATGAATACGGCATCATGTGAAAGTATACCAATGCAGCTACATGCAATATTTGTTCATCGGTGTAACCTTCATTTTTTGTATAGAAAAGTGACTCGTATGCGCCTACACATTCATGCCCATAATAGTGGCACTCGCCGTCACGTTTTCCGCTATGGTTGAAGCAAGTCATCGTATGTATTTTCCCTACGTCATGCAAAAGTGCAGCCACCTGCATCTCCCAGTTACGTGGATATGTATCTTCTAGCCGTAATGCAACCTTCCTGGAGTGTAAACCAAGTGTTAATGTATGATTGCTATTACATTGATTAAAGTAATCAATGCCCGATGCATCATTGTATAGAATGCCCATGTTATAGTCGGGCATCATAATATCTGGGGGTTCGAACTCTATACTTATTTCGTCCCATCCCTCGCTTTTGTGTGGTGGTTGAAAACTCATATGCATACGTTTTATTACATCTTCTGGAACTTTCCTTCTACGGAAATCGTTTCGTCCCAGACAGACACTATACGGCGTTGCAAATAATACGCATTTTTTGATGCAAGAGATATTTTCAATCTCTTTTAAAAAACTAATCCGTTTTCTGCGATTAATATTTGTCGCATCGTATACAACACTCTTGCCACTTTGCAAATCTCTTATGATGCGTTTATGTAATTCTTCAAACAGCTTTCTGTTGCTGTCTGCTGAATTCTCATTGACATCGCCAAACATTTCTTCACGCAGATCATCAGATGAATGTATGACGTATTCGTTTTGTAATGATTTGGCGTATGTGGACTTGCCGCTTCCAGGCAAGCCACACAGCATGATCAGTGTTGGATTCATATTGCGTCCTCTACAATTAATTCTTCCGCTTCTTCCATGTCTGGAGCATCGGATGTATCTTTAATTATTCCTTCAAGGCATTTAAAATTGAAATTTTTATGTTTATATGCGGTAAACGACTTTCTATTATCGATTCTAACTACCACACCTTCTCTAACATGCGTCTTGCCAATCGGGTCTGCGCCATCGTAGTATTTCTCTACTCGCTGCATCAAATCATCCCAAGTTGTGAAGATAAATTTTTCAAATGTTGGCACACATTTTGCGCCCATTTTTTCTGCCTCGATCTGAACTTGTTCCCACGGCAATTCAACCATATATCCATCTTCGTTCATCATAACCATTCGATAAACATATGCTTCGTTTTCGCCGACATCGCATCCATATGAAAACACGGTTTCTTCGCCATATTGTTTCTGAAATTCTTTATCTTTTACCAGTTTGTTTGAGCATCTGCCCATTATTGTCTGGTTTCCATCCGTGTATCCAACAACTTCATAAAAAACTTCAAAGCCTTTTGGTAACTTCTCTTTGAAGAAATCGTGATATTTCTGTCTGAACTTATTACTTCCGTAATAACCACCATCATACTCACGAAGAGTAGTTCTTCTTGTACCTGTGATAAACTGATATCTCTTTGTTTGTTTATCTCTGAGTTTGAACAACTTTTTTAATACCGGATTTCTTCTTTTTTTGGTTACTTGAATAGTGTTGGCAGTCCTTTGGCTAGTTCCGTGAACTTTAAGCGTTATATAACACGTATCGCCAGCTTTGAATGCATTCTGGTTAAATGCAAGTTGTTGCGTGTCTATATGCTCTATAAAAAGAGGATACGAAACTTCTTCTTTTAACTCTTTTTTATTAACTTTATACTTTCCTTCGCTATGTTCCTGCGGCCTTTTTCGTTTCGGAATGTACTTCCTGCAAATCTCATGTCCATCAATGACAGTAATCTGGTCGCCATCCCTCAATGTTGACACATCGATATACTTCGATAACGTTTCTATCGGAAGAACCAGGCCGTCAGATTTTTCGCCACGAAGTTTTAATGCTGTGATGTTGCGCTTTTCGGCATCCATGTATCCACCGACATTAACACAGTCAACGCCGTTTTTTTGCACAATCTGTTTACCTTTAATCTGTTCTTCGCTCAATTCAGATACAGGAACATATTTTTTTACCAGGTTATTGTCTGTTGCATACTCTTCGCTTAACTGACCGTCAACCGGAAAGTAAATCACTTGCTGACCTTCATGGTAACTGAGATCAACAATAACATTATTCCCAAATACAGAAACGCACTGAAGCCGATCTGCATTTGAATGTTTATGTAATTCTTTTAATGTTGTTATGTAAGCTGCGTACATGTTTCTTCCTCACAAGCTGTATTAACGTCCTCTTCATAAAAGGTAATTTTGCAGTCAGTAAAGATTTCCGATAGAATTGGTACAGTTTCTACCAACCTCTCAATGCTATCTACCCTTCCTCTTACCGTGTCTGTATACTTTCCTTCCTGTTTCACTTCTACCCTGTACATTTTTCACCTTTTCTTTCTTTTCTGGTTTATTTAGCGTTATTTCTAAGCTGCTAAATTTTAACCTCTTTGGTTTAGTCTCAAAGTGGCATTTATTGCAAACGTAAAGTTCGTAATTTCGCTCCGGTGTAAATCTGTAAGTATGAGTCATTGCGCCTTTGCACTCAGGACATATCATCATTTTTTATCACCTCACGCCTTATTATACATCACGTTCCGAAATCTTGTCAATACTTATTTAGCGTTATCGCTTCCTGATTTGTCATCACTCATTCTCCTGTTCCATGCTTTAATCGCATTTTCCTTGGCCTTTTCTTCGCTTCTGTATATAGAATCATTTTCATGAAAATCAATTCTACAACCACATTTTTTGCACTGTATGTCAAATTCGTAGCAGTCTTTATATCCATGACCATTTCCATACCACAGAGGAATTTTACGTACTTTTACTTCGTTTCCGCAGAACGGGCACGGTTTAAGTTCTTCCATCACTACCATTCCTTTCCCACTGATATTTTTCTGCTCTTTTTCTCTCTTCCGTAAAGATGCTTATGCCCAATCCTTTACTTCAGTAAAATGGGCATGGTCTTAAATACATGGCTGTTCCTCCACTGGTATATATGTCTGTTCTTTTATTTTTCCAAGTTCCCAATCATCGAACAGCATCCTCAAAGCTTTTTCTACAACATCCTTTTCAGCCTGATACATAAGCATCGGACAATCTATATCACGAATAACATTCAAAACCATCTCAGCCCAATGTGCATCTTTGTCCGTTACTTCAAATCTGCTTCTGTACGGTTTTAGTTCTCTTATTCTGCTCTGCGTTGTTAGTGCGCCTGTTTCCGCTGTAATATCAAGAACTTCTTTAATGCTTACTGGATGATCCTGATCTATTCCAACCCATCCCATATTTATACCTCAATTTAAAATCTTTGGTTTACAACAGTTATCACATCGACTCTCTTTATATCCATTTGTCATTACGAAAACTTGAGTTGCTTTTGTATATTTACCTTGTCTCATGCACGCAGCGCACAATGGATCAGCTTTTAAAAACTTCTTTTCTTTGATCTTCTCAAACATTCTTATTCATTTGTCGTATCATTAAAAATATTTCATCTCTTCAAATTCAAAATTTTTCAAAACTCGCAGAATTTGATTAAAAGATAAATTGCTTTCCTCGCCAGTGCGTTCGTTCTTACAACAAATATAAGCCGCATATGTACTTTTGTTACGTCCAGATGGTTTAATATCACAACTAAACAATATTTTGTCACCAATCTGGATATTCTGAAAAGCAGGAAAAGCACTCTTTTTAAATATCTTTGTACATTTAGCTATTGTTCTTAATGTCATATTTAATCACCATAAATCCTCAGACGTTAATACGCATCCTTATTATTTTTCTTCCTTTCTTCGTTTCCACTGTCATAAATTGCAAGCATGGACGGAAATGGCGCATTGTTTTTTCCGTCATCAAATTTTAGCCTACCTTTGATAAACCTGATTTCAGCTTTATGGTACACCCAATTATGAAACCATTTAGTGTCTGTTCTAGCATGAACAAGCATAACAACTATTGTATTAGGTTTCAAACTTTCCTTATACGCCTTTTCCATCCAATCGCCTATATTTCTTCCATATGGTGGGTTACAGAAAACTATCTGCCCCCCCAATCTTGTTTTAATCCGTCATCCTCTATCGTAAAATACTTTTCGCATTTATGATTTTTATCACTTGCACACGGATCGAGAGTAAAATGAAATTCTTCATTCAACTTATCATAAAAATCCTGTGGCGTACTCCAATCCTCTCTTTCTGACTTAAAAAGCACTTCCTTTTCGTGTTCAGTCATAATATCATGCCGTTTGGAGACTCATGACTTTAGTCGTGAGAGGAAAACGGCTTCTCCTTTCTGTTAAAACGTTCCTACTTGTCTCCACTAACCTTAGTTTCCTATAAGAAACAGAACCGTTATTTACCTTATCCCCATTTAATGTTCGAATATCAAAATACCCAGATGACCTTCTTCCAAAGATGTAATATAGCTTACCGTTGTATTGCACCTTATCGAAAAGCTGAAAATCCTTTACATACTTAGGCGCTTGGTTTAATTTCTTCTTACCACCTTTAAGTATTTTTGCCCTGTATATCTGTCTATTTGTCTTCCTTACGCATTTCTGATAATAGTAATAATCAAGTCTTTCTGCTTCAAAATTCCCAACAATACAATAAGCGTCAATATAATGTTCCTTCGGAAGATGGTTATTGATTCTGTTATGTTTCGTAATATATCCATATGTCATATAGACATTGTGATATATTTCTTTAAGCCTGTTGTAAAAAGTCCATCTCATAATTCCCATAAAGGTTGAATCTCTGAAAGACATTCCTCGTTTAATCTTCGATGGAAGTTTCACGATTCCTTTGTGGTATCCGCTATGACATGTCCGACAAAGCGTGATGAGATTACCCGGAGAATCACCACCAGTTTTTCTGCTTTCGATATGATGTACTTCTAACACATTATCTTTTGATTTACCTTTACAGCATTGGCATGTGTGACCATCTCTCCAAAGAACGTATTCTCTTACGTTATCGAATCCAAGTTGGTTGCCTTGTTGGTATCCAACTCCGCTAATATCTGGATTTTGGATCTTTTGAATATCGAAACTTGCAACTTCAACAACGATTCTGTTTACAGGAAGCATCTTATAAACATCCTTTATAACTCTAAAATGACTATTGATTTTACTTTCGATAGATGGTGCAAGCCATCCTTTATGTTTTGACTTTACACGGTTTTGGAATTTAGATTTTCTATATCGTGTTTTCCTGCTTCTTCGGCCTCGTCTATATTGTTTTCTCGTAGATAACTTATCTACAATGTCATTTCGGATTTCCACATCGGCAGCATACAGTTCTTTCTTCTTAGTGGTAGCAGAAACTCCTATATGTTTACTTCCTGCATCAATTCCAAGAGTTGTATCTTGTGTGTAGCCAGAACTCCCATAAAGAAGCTGAATCGTAAATGGTTCTGTTTTCTTTACTTTTGCTTTACCTTGTTTTAGCAGTTTCCTTGCTTTGCAAGGACTACATGGCATCAAAGGTCTGCCGTGTTTGTTTAGCACATACACTACCATTTAGTGTACCTCCTATTCCTGAGTTAGTTACTCTTCGACAATGTTATCTATACTTGTCGTAATCGACCACTTTAGGTTGACTGTTCCTACCCATCA
>OCTX014544713.1_pt1 | contig 63480 bp, 54 predicted proteins | sample 1539691 | NCBI WGS metagenome assembly OCTX01 (sample SAMN02144231, study PRJEB22623) | gut metagenome | biome: sheep rumen | host: Ovis aries | place: New Zealand
GCAGGTGAACCCTGCATTCGAAGAGAATGCTGCCTACTATGTGAAGGCGGTGAGTACCGAAACCCTTTCGCTGCGTGACATGTCGAAGCACATATCCAGCCACGGCTCGCCTTATACGGCAGCGGTAGTCATGGGTGTGCTGGAGGCATTCCGCAGCTGTCTGATCGAGCAGCTCCTGGAGTCGAAGAAGGTGAAGATTGAAGGACTGGGAACATTCTATGTAACCATCGCCAACAGGCACGGCGGCGAAAAGGAACTGGCTAAGTTCAACATTGGCAGCATGGCTGTAGGTCTGCGCCTTCGCTTCCTGCCCGAAACGGCTGCCGAGGAGAAGATCTCGCAGAAGGAGTTCCTGAAGAAGGCCAAGTTCATAGATGTGGCTGACCTGGCAAACATCGACGAGAATCCTTCCAGCGAGGACGATAACGGCGTGGTCATTGACGACAACGGTCAGACTACCGATCCCGAGACTCCGGGTACGGGTGGAAACACTGGCGGTGACAACAACGGCGAAACACCGTCAAGCGTAGCCGCACCCACAATCAGCGGCGCATCACCCTTCGCACTTCAAACCGAAGTGACACTCAGTGCCGCTGACGGAGCCGCCATCCACTACACAACCGACGGCAGCGTACCCACGTCCGAGAGCCAGACCTACTCAGCTCCGTTCATGCTCTCCTCCACAACCGTAGTGAAGGCCATCGCCATCAAGAACGGCGTAAGCTCCGATGTCGCCAGCAAGACCTTTACCAAGAGCTCAAGCAACGACGACTAATCCACTTTTACCATGAAAACGAGATTAGCATGGATAGCATTTTTCGTGGCGACACTGTTCGCCACGATTTCGCTATTCCTGCCCCCGCAGGGCAAGATAGACGCCTCCGTCCTAATGTGGTGTGCACAGCTGTTAATCCTATGCGCAACATTCCTCGGAGTGGAGAGCTATGTGAACTTTATAAAGGGAATGCATAATTCATAATTCATAATTCATAATTAATCTTTTAACGTTTTAACGCCTTAACATTTAAACATTGTATGCGAACCATCAAGGAAATAATCCTACACTGCACGGCAACGGAGGAAGGCAAACCTTTCACCGTTGCCGATATAGATTTATGGCACAGAAAACGCGGTTGGCGCTGCATCGGCTACCATTACGTCGTATATCTCGACGGAACCATTGCCTACGGGCGTAAGCCGACCGAGATAGGTGCGCATTGTGTGGGGCATAATGCCTACAGTATAGGTGTATGCTATGTGGGGGGATTGCGAAACGGCAAGCCGGCTGATACGCGCACGGCACAGCAGAAGGAGGCTCTGCTCAGATTATTGTCAAACCTAAAAAAGATATATCCAAATGCAAAGATTTACGGTCACAGGGACTTTGCTCCCAAAGCTTGTCCTTGTTTTGATGCTCGTCGTGAGTATGGCGAGTTGTAGAACTACTCGCATAGAGTCGGCAGACGTGCGAGACAGCGTGGTTGTCAAGCACGATACGGTATATTCCGCACGTCTGCAGTACGACTCGACCTACATCGACCGCTACCATACGATGATTGCTGTTGATTCAATTATATACATCCGCGACAGCGTGACGCAGATCCGCTACCGCAGGGTTCACGATTCAATATACATCCACAAGACCGACACCCTGTGGATGCAGCGTACAACGACCAAGACAAAAGAGGTTGAGCGCAGGCGTACCTGGTTTGACTATACCGCCTACGCAGCCCTCGCAATACTCGCGTTGATGGGGGTTAAGCGGTTAGCGGTTAGCGGGTTAACTTTTTAATTTTTTCCCATCAGAAATCGCAACAGTGCGGTGCAGCCGGCAAGGCAGTCGCGCCATGTGGCATCGAAATTGCCAGTATACCACGGGTCGGCAGACTCCCGGGGGTAACACGTGTAACCCCCAGGAGGTAACAAAAAGGGGGATTTTCTATTTCCCAATCTCGAAGGGTACGCGGAAGGGGATGCCGCGGTGCATAAGGTGGGAGAGGATGGGATAGATGCGTGTCCTGAAACTGTCCCACTGGCGGTTGTCGGGTGTGGACCAGCCTGCCTCGGCAAGTGCGAGGGCGCGGGGGTAGGTCATGTAGAAGGCGCGGTTGATGTCGCAGATGGCTTCGCCCCAAAGTGTGCCCATTACGCCTATGATGTGTTCGTCGGGCTGGTTCAGCTGGGGATAGCCGGGGTCCCATTGGTAGGAGTCCTGCAGGGTGAGGATGGGCATGCCCCAGTTGTTGGTCTCGGGGAGGTCGCCCTTGTACTGGGGATAGTCAAAATAGCAGTGCTCGCCGGGGGCCATGATGAGTTGGTTGCCGGAGGCGGCTGTGAGCTGGACGGCCTTGGGGGTGAGGGCGCTGCGCCATGTTACGAGTGTTACGTCCTGGGGGTATGGGAACAGGTATCGTGTTGCGGGTGGCCTGATATTATCCATCTCGACCCACAGGATGGGTTTCTTGCCTTTGGCCCGGAGCATGTCCCAGAAATGGGAGAAGAAGTATTCCATGATCTGGTCGTCGCGGGTGTATCCCAGTTGTGCCTTGAGGGCCTGGCACCGGGGGCATTGTCCCCAGTTGGTGCTGATAAATGACTCGTCGCCTCCCATGTGGATGTATGGTGAGGGGAAGAGTGCGGATATCTGGTTGAGTATGTCGCTGCACAGGTCGTAAACCTGGGGGGCGGATGCGCATAGCATTACGTCGGTGCGCAGGCGGCGGCCCCATGATGTTGTATCGACATTACGGCACAGGCATTCGGGGTGGTTGCGCAGGATTGCGTATGTGTGTCCAGGGATGTCTATTTCGGGAACTATGCTGATATGGCGTGAAGCAGCATAGGTGATAAGGTCGCGGATGTCGTCCTGGGTATAGTGCTGCTGTCCTTGTGTAAGTTCGGGATGGGTGGTTATCTGTATGCGGAATCCCTGGTCGTCGGCGAGGTGCAGCTGCAGGATGTTGAACTTGAAACGTGCCATTTCATCGATATAGCGTTTGATGGCAGGTATGGGTAGGAAATGTCGTGCGGGATCGAGCATGAGTGCACGGTATCGGTAGCGCGGTGTGTCTTGTATTTCCACTGGGGGGATGCTGGTGCCGTGCTTGGTGGTGGTGGCTTTTGTCAGGATCCACTGGTCAAGTGTGTTGACGGCATTGAAGACGGCGTGTGGGGATGCGCCGCTGATGGTAATGCCCTTGTGGGTGACGGAGAGGGTGTATTGTTCCTGGCTTGCTGTCAGGCTGGAGTCTATGCGCAGTGTGATGTCTGCCTTGGGGCTGTGTGAGATGGTGGTTTTGCAGTGTTGCGGGACAAGTGCTGCGAGATAGGCTGCTTCGCCGGCAAGGTCGTCCGGTGCTGATATCTGCAGGGTGTTCCTGATGATACAGGGCTTGGCGTTGCGGATGTCTACCTTGCTGGGGTATGGTATCAGTGCGGGCTGCTGTGCTGCCGTGCTTTGTGAGGCAAGGGCGATGAGTGCCAGGATTACTGTCTTGCACATGTTGTTGCAGTTGCAGCTGCAATTGCATGAGCCGCAGCCTCCGTTGCGTTTCTGTCGGCGTATGTAGCGGTATGCTACGATGGCTGCAACGAGCAGTATGATGGACAGGAGTATGATGCTCTGCAGGTTCATGTCAGAGGAGTGCGTTGAGTACAATGTTGGTGATATATGCGCATATCCATGCTACCAGGCACTGGAAGCACATGATGCCGATTGACCACTTGGCTCCAAGCTCGCGTCGGATGGTGGCTATGGTTGCTATGCATGGGGTGTATAGCAGGCAGAAGACGAGCAGGGAATAGGCTGTGGCTGTGCTCATGATGGTGGTAAGTGCCGTGCCGGCAAACAGTGTCGAGAGGGTGCTGACGACGACTTCCTTGGCAAGTACGCCGCTGACGAGGGAGGTGACGATGCGCCAGTCGCCGAAACCGAGTGGCTGGAACAGGGGGGCTACAAGGCCTGATATCTGTGCCAGGATGCTGTTGTGCTCCATTCCCTCGGCAACCATGTCGAGATGGAGGTCGAAGGTGCGCAGGAACCAGATGACGATACTGGCAAGGAAGATGACGGTAAAGGCTCGCTGCAGGAAATCCCTGGCCTTGTCCCAGAGCAGGCGCATGACATTGGATGCTACGGGCAGGCGGTAGTTGGGGAGTTCCATTACAAAGGGTACTGCCTCGCCGCGGAAATAGGTGTGCTTCAGGGCTATTGCGACGATGATGCCGGTGATGATGCCTATGACGTAGAGGCTGGTCATTACTGCGGCACTGCGTCCGGGGAAGAAGGCTGCGGCGAAGAATGCGTAGATGGGTATCTTGGCGGTGCAGGACATGAACGGTGTGAGCAGTATGGTGAGCCGGCGGTCGCGTTCACTGGGGAGCGTGCGGCTGCTCATGATGCTGGGTACGCTGCATCCGAAGCCAAGCAGGAGCGGTACGATGCTGCGGCCGGAGAGGCCGAGGCGGCGCAGGAGCTTGTCCATGACGAAGGCTATGCGTGCCATGTAGCCGGAGTCTTCGAGCAGGGAGAGGAAGAAGAACAGTATGATGATGAGGGGCAGGAATACGAGGACCGTGCCTACGCCGGAGTATATGCCGTCGATTATGAGGGAGTGGACGGCGGGGGCTATGTTCCATCGTGTGAGCAGGGCGTCGCTTTCCTGCGTAAACCAGTCGATGCCTGTCTGGAACAGGTCCTGAAGCCATGCTCCAAGGCTGTTGAAGGTGAGATAGAAGATGAGTGTCATGATGCCCAGGAAGGATGGGAGGGATGTCCAGCGGCCAGTGAGGATGCGGTCCAGGCGGCGGCTGCGCAACTGTTCCTTGCTTTCCTTGGGATGGATGACGGTATTGCGGCAGACGTGGCGTATATAGTCGTATCGCATGGCTGCCATTGCTGCCTGGCGGTCAAGGCCTCGTTCCTCCTCCATCTGGCACAGGATGTGCTCGATGGTTTCCTGCTCGTTGCGGCTGAGGTTGAGGGCGCTGATGACAAGTGAGTCGCCTTCGATGAGTTTCGTGGCTGCAAAGCGTATGGGGATGCCGGCACATTGGGCATGGTCCTCGATAAAGTGCATGATGGCGTGCAGGCAGCGGTGTACGGCGCCTCCGTGCTCGATGGGCGAGCAGAAATCCTGGCGTTGCGGGCCTTCCTGGTACCGGGCAACGTGCAGGACGTGTTTTACGACTTCGTCGACGCCTTCATTCTTCATTGCCGAGATGGGGATTACGGGGATTCCCAGCTGTGCCTCCATACGGTTGATGCGTATGGTGCCTCCGTTGTTCTCGACCTCGTCCATCATGTTGAGGGCAAGTACCATTGGTATTCCCAGCTCCATGAGCTGCATGGTGAGGTACAGGTTGCGCTCGATGTTGGATGCGTCGACGATGTTGATGATGGCGGTGGGCTTTTCCTCAAGGATGAAGCGGCGGGTGATGACTTCCTCGTTGGTATATGGTGAGAGGGAGTAGATGCCGGGCAGGTCGGTAACGATTACATCGGGGTGTCCCTTGATGTGACCGTCCTTGCGGTCGATGGTGACTCCGGGGAAATTGCCTACATGCTGGTTGGAGCCTGTAAGCTGGTTGAAGAGCGTGGTCTTGCCGCTGTTCTGGTTTCCGACGAGGGCAAGGCGTACCGTGCCGTAGCTGATGTCCTTGTGGTCCTTCTGCTCATCGTGATAGCGTCCGGGCTCACCGTAGCCGGGGTGCTCGGTCTTGTGCTGGTAGCCGCGGTTGATCTCGTATGAGTCATCGTCCGCAGTTGTCTGATCCTCCTGCACGGCGGTAGTTGCAGGGCTTATCTGTATGCGTGCGGCATCGGCCTTGCGAAGGGTAAGCTCGTATCCGTGGATGCGCAATTCCATGGGGTCGCCCATGGGGGCGTACTTGACAAGTGTGGCGGTTACGCCGGGGAGGACGCCCATGTCCAGGAAATGCTGGCGAAGGGCACCCTCGCCTCCTACGCCTGTGATTATGGCTGATTCGCCTATATTAAGTTCTGCTAATGTCATTTGCCTGCAAATTTACAAAAAACTATGTATTATGAATTACGAATTGTGAATTCTTTGTACCTTTGCACTATGAAATCATTAATTTTAGGTAGCGGACTGCGTGTAATCGTGTCGAACAATGACGGCGGAGTGGCTTACTGCGGAATTGCCGTGGACAGCGGTACGCGTGACGAACTGGACGGCGAGAGGGGGATGGCTCACTTTACCGAGCACCTGAGTTTCAAGGGTACGAAAACGCGTACCTCGCGCCAGATAATATCCCGCATGGAGAGTGTGGGCGGCGAGCTGAACGCATTTACGGGCAAGGAGGAAACGGTATATTACTGTGCCTGCCAGAGCCAGTACATGGGGCGTGCCCTGGATTTGCTGGCTGATGTCGTGTTGCAGAGTACGTATCCGCAGGCGGAGATGGACAAGGAGGTGGAGGTCGTGGTAGATGAGATAGAGTCGTACAACGACAGTCCTTCGGAACTGATATATGATGATTTCGAGGCGCTTCTGTTCAAGGGGCATCCGTTGGGGCGCAACATACTGGGGGATGCTGAGCGGCTGCGGGAGTACAGGACAGAGGACGTCAGGGCATACGTATCCAGGATGTATACGCCCGATAGAATGGTGCTTTTCTGCAGTGGTCCGGTAGAGGAGAGCGATGCTGCCATTATGAGGATGCTGCGCCCCGTACTGGCAAGACATCCGGAACTGAATGCGGGCAATGCAAGGCCGTTTGTGCGTAAGTCAGACGGTATCCCGGCACCATCGGGAAGTGCGTATCCGCTGACTGTGAGGATGGACAAGGAAACCCACCAGTCGCATATAATGATGGGTGCCCGTGCATATGCCAGGGACGATTCTCGCTATCTGGCGCTGTACCTGGCAAGCAATATACTGGGCGGAACGGGGTTGAGCAGCAGGCTGAACATGGCCCTGCGCGAGCGTACGGGCTTGGTATATACGGTGGACAGTTCGCTTGTGTCGTATTCGGATACGGGTGTGTGGGCAGTGTACTTTGGCTGTGACAGGCAAGATGTGGCGCGTTGCAAGCGTCTGGTGACAAGGGAGTTGAGGAGGCTGTGCAATGCTCCGTTAAGCGAGCGTGCATTGTCGGCTGCCAAGCGTCAGCTTTCGGGGCAGATAGCGCTGGCTTACGAGAACACCGAGAATGTTGCCATAGGCATGGGCAAGCGTCTGCTGCACTGTGGTGTTATGCAGAGCCGCGAACAGCTGATAGAACGTATTGCTGCGCTTACTGCACAGCAGGTTTGGGATGCTGTGCGTGAGGTGTTCAACCCTGATGGGCTGACCATTCTGGAATACAACTGATTTTTGTGGTTTCACCGCTGACGGGGTGCTGGAATTCCAGGTACGAGGCGTGGAGCATGAGCTGCGCGTCCGGTATTCCGTAGAGCCTGTCGCCAAGGATGGGGTTGTCTAGGCCCTGCGGATGTGCACAATGTACCCTCAGCTGGTGGGTGCGTCCTGTGTGTGGGGTAAGGATCAGGTGTGCGTGTCCGTTGATATTCTCCTTTACGGTATAATGTGTATGTGCCCTGCGGCCGTGCACGGGGTCTGCGACCTGGTGTGGCAGGTTGTCGAAATCGGGCCGTAGGGGCAGGGTGATTTCGCCTTCGGAGCCTGCCTGCATTTCGTGCTGCAGCAGTGCCTGGTATTGCTTGTGAACGGTGCGGTGCTCGAACTGGCGCTGCAGATTGGCAAGTGTAGCCGCATCGCGGGCAAGGAGCATGATTCCGCTGGTGTCCTGGTCAAGCCGGTGTGCCGGCAGGCAGCCTGTTATGCTCTGGACGGAGGGATAGAACTCGCGCCCTGGAACGGACAGCAGGCCGGATGGCTTGTTGACGACGAGGATATGTTCATCGCTGTACAGGGTCTGCATTTTGTCTGCCACGGCCATATATGCGGTCATGCGCGGGTCCGGCTCGTACTCCATCCCGTCGAGCATGTGCATGAGTATTGGTCGGCAGCGTGTGGTGCAAGGGGGTGTAAAGCAGTCGTCGCGGGAATTCCATTCGGCGACTGCCAGGGGGCGTATGCCGCGGCGGAATGCTTCCTGAAGCAGTTTTGGGGCGCAGCAGTCTCCTGCTCCCGAGGGGATGCGGACATTGCCGAACAACTGTGCCAATGTGGCCTGCCCGCCCTTAATATTTAAAAATATGTATTGTGAGAACAGCCATTGCTGCAGGGCATGGGAGCGCACCTTTCGCTCGTGACGCAGGTCGCATATCTCGCGTGGTGTGACCTGTTCGGATGCAAGGCGCCGGTTGATGGCGGAGATTGCGGCCTCCTCCTGCAGGAAATAGCTGCCTGGGTGCTGCAGGTCAAAGACTGGCGGCACGAAGCCAGGCTGTATGGTCTTGCCGCCAAGTGTCCCGCTGAAGGCGGCAAGGTATCCGCCTTCCCATATGAGTACGCCGAATGTCTTGCCTTCGCGTACGTCCTTCTCCCATTCGGGCTTGGACAGGTATAGCCGGCGTACCTGTTGCATGGCTTGTGTGCAGCGCTGGTCGAATGTGAAGATGCGGAATGTCATTATAGCCAGTAAATGGATTCGGGGCCCATATTGAACAGGAGGTCTGCGATGCTGAGGTCGGGAATGAAGCCGTGGCGCGGTGCGAAGAGCTGGTAGTAGGGTTCCTGGCGGATGCTGCTTACGTCCTGCATTGTTGCAGGGTCGATGTTGAGCAGGCGCATGACGGTGTTGTGCAGGTCGGTGTTGAAATCTGCGAGTTTCTCCCAGTTGTGTTCTTGGTAGAAGGGTCGGAAATCCTCTTCGTAATAGTCGAAATATGGTGTCTGCCGGTAGCTGCTGGCGAGTGCGTTCCAGTGCCGGTGCCGCCAGTTGCCGTGCTCGGAGATGAGTATCTCGCCTACGGGTGTTGTCCGGTGCGGGTTGACGACGGGTATGCTGAGGGTGAGGGCTCCGTTGGGCGAGTCAATACGGCAGCTGTTCATACCCTGCCCACGGTGGAAGGGGACTGAGAAATCAAAGGCTGCCCCGCTTCGGAGCAGCCTTTGATAGTATTTGATAGAACCTAGATAGGCACTTGTCATAGATTACTGAACCTGATAGCGAACCTCCTCGGTACGGAACTTCCTGACGGTCTTTGGCACCTTCTTGTACTGCAGGCCTGTAGCCTTGATGATTGTACAGCGGTTCTTGTCGTTCTCGGCAAATGGCTGAACGGTATCGCCATATCCGTCACCGCTGATGAGGGATGCATCAACACCCTCGGCAACAAGTGCATCGATGGCTGCCTGGTTGCGCTTCTTTGAAAGACGCAGGTTGCCGCGTGAGGAACCTGTGCCCTTGTCGGCATAGGAGCATACGCTGATCTTGCTCTCTTTGTGGATCTTCAGGAAATCACCGATCTCCTTGATCTGCTCGATCGGAGACTTGCCTACAGATGCGTCAAGGCCGCTCTTTGCCAGTGCGTAGTTGATAACCCACTCCCTGTTGGCTGGTTCGGTAGACTCGACATACTCAGTTACATCGTACCATACTGTGTCTATGCGTGTTGCCCATACCTCCTCGACCTTGGGTGCTTCTATTACGGGCTTCTTCTTGTAGCCGAACTTGTAGGCGACACCGGCCTGTACCGTAATGCTCCAGTCGTCCTTGTTGCTGAGCTTGCTGTTGTATTTGTCGCTGAGGCTGTTGGCAGATACCTCGAGGTTTACGCTCCAGTGTTTTGCAAGGTTGATGTCCAGCATACCGCCGATGCGTGCATTGTGGCTGAGCTGTGTGCCGTCCCAGGTATTGTTCAGTACGGAGCCATAATTAGCCTTCCACCAGTTGGCGTCGTTGTTGCGCCATGCAGTATTGAGACCGATACCGCCAATCAGGTAAAAATTAACGGGATAATAGTTCTTCTTGCCAAACATCGTCACCATGTTGAGCATCAGGTCCAAATTGGTCGTGATGTAGTTGTAGTAGTATTTGACCATTGTCCTGGCTGCATTCTCGCCTATGTAGAATCCGCCCTTGTTCCATGCTCCGTTGACGTGCAGGCGTGCACCTACAACGGGGGTGAAGAATGCACCGAAGCTGACACTGGCTGTTGGATTGATCAGTTTCCAGTTATTGACGTTGGTGATGGTGTTCTGTATGCCACCCTGAAGGCCGACAAACATATAGGGTGTCGGTTTGTAGTCCTTGTTGTCGTCTGTATCCTGTGCCATTGCTGCAGATGTACTGCATAGGAGCAACAGGGAGGCAATGAGAAAATGGATGTGTTTCATAATTGTCTTTATTTAGGATTTGTAAACATATTCGCAACAAAAATAAGGTTTTTTAGGAATGCAGCCAAACGAAATTGCAAAATTTTGGCAGTTGTAATAATAATAAATTGTAAAATCGCCACCTGAAGAGGTGTCTTTTATAAAAAAAAACTATCTTTGTGGGGTTAAATTGCGTGTTTATACGTATTAGTCCGATGTCTGAAGTTGTAATCAGGGCCGTAGAGGGTAAAAAGGATATGAGGCGCTTTGTGCGGTTCAACTATGAATTGTACAGGGATTGTCCTTATGCCGTGCCTGATTTGCTCGAGGATACATTGGGGGGATTCAATCCCCTGAAGAACCCTGCGTTTGATTTCTGCGAGGCCAGGTGGTTCGTTGCAGAGAGGAACGGAAAGATGGTCGGGCGTGTAGTGGCGATATTGAATAAGCGTGCCAACGAGACCTGGGGTTGCCGTAACGTGCGTTTCGGATGGATTGACTTCATTGACGACCGCGAGGTTTCGTCAGCCCTGATAAAGGCTGTCGAGGACTGGGGTCGCGAAAGGGATATGGATACGATAGTGGGTCCACTTGGCTTCTCGGACCTTGATCCCGAGGGCATGCTGTTCGAGGGATATGACAAGATGGGTACCATGCCTACCATCTACAACTATGCCTATTACAACGACCACATGGCTGCTCTTGGATTCCAGGAGGATGCAGTGTGGGTGGACCGTACGATATATGTGCCGAAGAACGGGCATGAGGCTAACCAGCAGAAGTTCTTCCGTGTGGCAAAGCTTGTCGAGGATCGCTACGGTTTCAGCGTGCGCAAGTTCAAGAACAAGAAGGAGCTGCATGAGAGCGGTTTCATAAAGCGTGTCTTTGACATAATCAATACGTCGTACAAGGACCTGTATGGTTTCAGCGAGATGTCTCAAAGGCAGATTGACAACTATGCCGAGATGTATCTGCCCTATATGAACCTGGACCTTGTATCGGTGGTGGTAAACAAGGAGGGCGACCCGATTGCTGCAGGAATATGCATGCCGGACCTGTCACGTGCCATCCAGAAGGCGAAGGCGAAGCTGTTCCCGTTCGGATGGTGGCATCTGCTAAAGGCTCTGTACTGTCATAACGACGTCCTGCTGCTGTTGCTCATAGGAACGCTTCCCGAATATCAGGACAGCGGTTGTGTGAGCCTGATTTTTGCCGACATCATCCCCAAGGCCCAGCGCATGGGCTTCAACACGGCAGAATGCTGCCCGCAGCTGGAGACGAACACCAAGGCGCTGAGTGTATGGCGAAACCTGGATTCGGTAGTTTACAAGAGGCGCCATACGTGGAGAAAGAAGATTAAGTAGGCAGAAAGAAGAATATTTCACAAGTTGGAGGAACAGAAAAACATAGTCAATTACGACGAGGGAAATATCCGGCACTTGTCGGATATGGAGCATGTGAGGACGCGTCCGGGTATGTATATCGGACGTCTGGGTGACGGTTCGCAGGCCGAGGACGGTATCTATGTGTTGCTGAAGGAGGTCATAGATAACAGTATCGACGAGTTCAAGATGAACGCAGGCAAGCGTATCGAGGTTACGATAGACGAGAACCTGCGTGCTACGATCCGTGACTATGGACGAGGTATTCCCCTGGGAAAGCTGGTCGAGGCTGTCTCGATGCTGAATACCGGTGGTAAGTATGATTCCAAGGCCTTCAAGAAGAGCGTAGGTCTGAACGGTGTTGGCCTGAAGGCCGTGAATGCATTGAGCTCGCGCTTCGAGGCTCACTCCTATCGTGACGGACAGGTGCGCCGTGCCTCGTTCGAGAAGGGTATACTAAAGGGCGATGTGACCGAGGCAACCCAGGACGAGAACGGTACGTACATATTCTTCGAACCCGACCCATCGCTGTTCAAGCACTACAAGTTCCGCGGCGAGTTTGTCGAGACCATGCTGCGAAACTACACGTATCTGAATACCGGCCTTACCATCATGTTCAACGGCCGCCGTATCCTGTCGCGTGACGGATTGAGCGACCTCCTCAACGACCGCATGGACTACGAGGCCCTGTATCCTATATGCCATCTGCGTGGCGAGGACATAGAGATAGCGTTCACCCATACCAAGCAGAACGGCGAGGAATACTATTCGTTCGTGAACGGTCAGCATACCACTCTGGGCGGTACTCATCAGGCGGCATTCAAGAAATATATTGCCGAGGTCATAAAGGAATATTCGGGCAAGAACTACGAGTATGGCGATATCCGTAACGGTATGGTTGCTGCCATCAGCATCAATATCCAGGAGCCTCTGTTCGAGAGCCAGACGAAGGTCAAGCTGGGCTCGTTGAGCACGGCTCCCGAGGGCGGTATATCCATAGACAAGTTCATAGGTGACTTCGTCAAGGTCAACGTAGACAATTTCCTGCACAAGAATACTGACATCGCCGATATCATACTGCAGAAGGTTCAGGAAAGCGAGAAGGTGCGCAAGGAAATGGCAGGTGTGGCAAAAAAGGCTCGCGAGATGAGCAAGAAGGCCAATCTGCACAACCGCAAGCTGCGTGACTGCCGTGTGCATCTGAATGATGCCAAGGGTACCCAGCAGGAGGAATCATGTATCTTCATTACCGAGGGCGACAGCGCAAGCGGCTCCATTACAAAGAGCCGTGACGTGAATACCCAGGCGGTGTTCTCGCTCAGGGGCAAGCCACTCAACTGCTTCGGCATGACCAAGAAGGTCTGCTACGAGAACGAGGAATTCAACCTGTTGCAGGCGGCCCTCAACATCGAGGACGGTTTGGACGGCCTCAGATATAACAAGGTAATCGTGGCTACCGATGCCGATGTGGACGGTATGCATATCCGCCTGCTCATGATTACGTTCTTCCTGCAGTTCTTCCCCGAGTTGATCAAGAAGGGGCATGTATATATCCTGCAGACTCCGCTGTTCCGCGTCCGCAACCGCCGCAGCAAGGTAGGCAAGAAGAAGATAGAGGAAATCGAGGCAGAGCTGCGTGCATATGACAATGCCGAGGACAATTCGACCCAGCAGCGCCGTCACGTAACCTTCGGCAACGATTTCATCACCCAGTACTGCTACAGCGAGGAGGAGCGTGTACAGGCCATTGACGACCTGGGCTCGGAACCCGAGATTACCCGATTCAAGGGCTTGGGTGAGATCAGTCCTGACGAATTCAAGAATTTCATAGGTTCGGACATACGTCTCGAACAGGTTACGCTTACCAAGGGCGACCAGGTTGCCGAGCTTCTGGAATACTATATGGGCAAGAACACTATGGAGCGCCAGAACTTCATTATCAACAATCTGGTTATCGAGGAGGACCTTGCCGAGGAGGAAGAGGTATGAAGACCGTAGTATTTCCAGGTTCCTTCGACCCCTTTACATTGGGGCATGCCAACCTTGTCGAGCGTGCATTGCGTATTTTCGACCAGGTTATTATCGCCGTAGGATATAATGTTGCCAAGCCCAGCTGGATTCCTGTCAATGAGCGTGTCCGTGCCGTACAGGAGCTGTATCAGGCAGAACCGCGTGTCCAGGTTATGTCTTATAATAACCTGACCGTAGACTTTGCAAAGGAAAACAATGCCGGTTTCATACTGCGCGGCGTACGTACGATGCAGGACTACGAATACGAGCTGCAAATGGCAGATATAAACAGGATGCTGGACGGCATCGAGACCGTTATGCTGTTTACCGACAGCGCTCTCAGCAGCATATCCAGCAGCAGGGTGCGTGAACTCCACCATTTCGGGCGCGACATGTCACAGTACCTGCCCGAAGGGCTCAAATACAATATATAAATATGCAGACGATGAAAAGGCTGTATTTCCTGATTCTTGCTATCTGCACTATGGTACAGGTGCAGGCTCAGAATGCATTTGACAAGGACTTCCGGAAATTGGCCCTGTCGCTTGCCTACATACAGAGCTACTATGTCGACCGGGTAGCAGGAGACAAGGTCGTAGAGGATGCCATCATAGGCATGCTCGAGAAACTTGACCCGCATTCGTCATATACAAACGCCCAGGAGACGCAGAAGGTCAACGAGCCCCTGATGGGCAGTTTCGACGGCATCGGTGTACAGTTCAATATGCTGGAGGACACTGTTGTCGTAATTCAGGCGGTACCCAAGGGACCGTCGGCGCGTGTGGGCATATTGCCCGGTGACCGCATCATTTCGGTTGCAGATACTGCCATTGCCGGCGTAAAGATGTCCAAGGAGGAGATAATGCGACGCCTGCGAGGCCCGCGCGGATCAATTGCACATCTCGGTGTCAGGCGCGAGGGTATAGGCGAGACACTGTATTTTGACGTATGTCGCGGCAAGATTCCCATCAACAGCGTGGATGCCGCATACATGGTAACGGATGACATAGGTCTGATACGCTTCAATAATTTTGCACAGAATACCCATGACGAAATCGTTGCTGCCATAGATACGCTGCGTATGCAGGGTATGAAGAACCTGATACTGGACCTTACGCAGAACGGCGGCGGCTATCTGCAGGCAGCAGCCGAGGTGTGCAGCGAGTTTATTCCCAAGGGAGAGCTCATCGTATATACCCAGGGACGTGTTATACCCCGTCAGGATTATTTCAGTACAGGCGGAAAGGCTTTCCAGAAAGGCAAGCTGGTTGTTATGATCGACGAGCTGAGCGCATCTGCTGCCGAGATATTTGCAGGTGCCATCCAGGATCATGACCGCGGTACGATAATAGGACGCCGCTCTTTCGGCAAAGGTTTGGTCCAGCAGCCATATTTCCTTCCCGACCACAGCATGATCAGGTTGACCGTGGCCAAATACTACACTCCTACAGGACGTTGTATCCAGAAACCTTATGTCAAGGGAAAGAAGCAGGAGTATAACATGGACGTCATCAACCGCCTCAACAACGGCGAACTGACCAATGCCGACAGCATACACTTCCCCGATTCCCTCCGCTACACGACGCTCAGGAAGCAGCGTACCGTATACGGAGGCGGTGGTATCATGCCGGATTATTTCATTCCTTTGGATACATTGCTCGTTCCCAGGATGTTCAGACAGATTACAGCCAAGAATATTTTGGCGAACACCAATCTGCGCTTTATGGACAAGCACCGCCACGAACTGGAGCAACAGTACACGTCCTTTGACGAGTTCCGGAAGAACTACCAGATTCCTGACGATGTAATAAAAGGTATATTTGCCGAGGCCGAAAAGCAGAACATAAAGGCGGCAAACGAGCAGGATCGTAAGGACAGTGAGGCACGCATACGCATGATCATGAAGGCGCTCATAGCACGCGACATATGGGATATGAGCGAGTATTTCGCAATCGTCTACGAGAATGACGAAATGGTCCGCAAGGCCGTCGATATCCTGTCCGGCAAGTAATGGTTACCTACAACTCCATAAATGTCGGGCTCCCCGACATTGACCGTCAGGCAGTCACCTCGTGGATCACACAGGTAGCCGCGGGCTATGGCAGGAAGGTAGGAGATATCAACTACGTCTTTGTCGACGACGAGGAGATACTGCGCATCAACCGCCAGTTCATCAACCACGACTACTACACCGATCACATAGGCTTTGACTACACACAGGGAAACATACTGTCAGGAGATACATATATCTCGCTGGATACTGTCAGGACCAATGCCCAGTTGTTTCATAAGACCTATCAGGACGAACTGCACCGTGTCATGATACACAGCATACTGCATCTTTGCGGGCTCAAGGACAAAACCCCCGAGGAACGCCTTGCTATGGAAAAAGCCGAAGATGCAGCCCTTGCGCTTCTCAGTTAGCACAGATACTCGGTAGTATCATTTATGCCAGCCTCTGCCAGAGCCTCCCTCCTCTCTATGCAGGTACCGCATTTGCCGCAATGGACCTTGCCGCCCTTGTAGCAGCTCCACGTTTCCGAGTAATCCAAGCCCAGATCCCTGCCGTGACGTGCAATGTCCGATTTCGTGATATTCGTATAAGGGGCAAACACCCGCACATCTGTATCAGTTCCAGCGGTCATCGCCTGGGACATTGCCTGGATGAACTCCTCGCGGCAGTCGGGATAAATAGTATGGTCTCCGCCGTGATTGGCAATCATCACAACCTTCAACCCGTTGCTCTCCGCCATACCGCATGCTATGCTCAGCATTATGCCGTTCCGGAATGGAACTACGGTGCTGGCCATGTTCTCCGACGTATAATGCCCCTCGGGAATTGCATCCCCACCCTGCAGCAGGCTGCTGGTGAAATACCTGTGCATGAAATCCAGCGGGATGATTATGTGCCGTATACCCAGACGCTCGCAATGAAGGCGTGCACACGCTATTTCGTTTTCCGCATGATTGCTGCCATAGTCAAAGGTCAGCGCCAGCTCAATACGATCCCGGTACTCATACAGCATGGTAACCGAATCCATACCGCCGCTCAGAATAATCAACGCATCCTTCATTGCAATATGAACACTAATTATAGTTCTCCACCCAGCGGAACATACGGTTCCATCGTATAGAGCTGAACAATCCGCGGTCCTTGTCCAGGGACAACCATATCATGATAGGCTTTCCTACGATATGATCCTCGGGGACAAATCCCCAATAGCGGCTGTCGGCACTCTTGTGGCGATTGTCACCCTGCATCCAATAATAATCCATCTTGAAGGTGTATTCGTCCGTCTCCTTGCCGTTTATAAAGATGCGGCCCTCGTTGTCAACCTTCAGGTCATTACCTTCGTACACACGTATCGGACGCTCGTATATGGCGATATTGTCGATGGACAGCTTAATGCTGGCACCCTTCTTCGGAATCCATATAGGCCCATAGTTGTCACGCGTCCATTTCAATCCGCCGTTCAACGGATACAGGCTCTCCGTCTCCTCATCAGTATTGAACTCGATACTCTTCACTATATCCTTGCGGGCCTCCAGCATCTTTCTGGCCTTTTCTGTCAGCGGCAGGAGTCCTGTCATGTGAAACTCGGCCATATCATCGTTGCTGATATTCATATCGCGAAGCAACTGCTCCGGAATATCCTGCCTGAGCCTTACCGCATAGTTGTACTGGACATTCTCAGGCTCCTTGTTTGCCTTGCCGTCCAGATATACGATATGATCCTTGATCTGCAATGTCTGTCCCGGAAGACCCACACAGCGCTTCACATAATTCTCGCGCCTGTCCACTGGACGCCATCTAACCTCGCCGAAGTCCTGCCTGTCGTTCTTGACATAGTCGCTGGCATAGTTTATCGCTGCACTGTAGAAATGATAGCGGTCAACCTTGCTCATGCTGTCCAGGTTCGCGGGCAGCCCATAGCTGCGCAGATACATCGCCTTGCACTCCAGGTAGTAGTCGCTGCCACGCATGTTCTCGGCAATAGTATCACCCGCAGGATAGTTGAACACCACGATATCGTTCAGCTTCACAGGCTTCGGGCTTACACGCTTGTAATCCCACTGAAGGCTCTCGATATAGCTCTTGCCCAGATTCAGCGGCAGCGTATGCTGGCACAGCGGAGCATGCAGGGGAGTCTGCGGAACACGGGGGCCATAAGCCATCTTGCTCACAAACAGATAGTCACCCACCAGCAGGCTCTTCTCCAGCGAGCTTGACGGTATGGTATAGTTCTGGAAGAAATAAATATTCACGAAATACACAGCCACCAGTGCAAACACAATGGCATCCACCCACGACATTATTGTGCGCGATATCGGGTTCTCCAGATCCTTCCACCAATCCCACCTTATCTTCTTGGTCACATACGCATCAAAGACAAACGGCAGGGCCACTACACCCAGCCAGCTCCTTATCCAAATCAGGAAGACAACCAGCAGCGAACATGCCACGACACCCTTTGCCCAGTTCTTCCACGTAGGCCTATATTCATTCCTCGTCTTCATATTCAAAACCTAAACAAGTCATCAATCGTCTGCCAACCCTCATGGTCAGCCATATACTCAGCAGCCAGTACCGCACCCAGCGCAAATCCGCGGCGGTTGTATGCCGAATGCTTTATCTCGATGTAATCCTCGGCACTGTCATACGTTATCGTATGGATACCCGGGACCTCACCACGCCGTACATCATCGATGCGCAATACGTCTGCAGCCGTCTCGTGCAGTCCCCAGCGGTTCTTGCGGTCAAGCTCCTCAACAGCCTGTTCCGCCAACGTAATGGCAGTCCCCGACGGAGCATCCAGCTTATGCACATGATGCGTCTCGACCATATTCACGTCATACTGGGGAAAGGCATTCATTATCCTTGCCAGATGGCGGTTCACCGCACGGAAAATAGCAACGCCCACGCTATAGTTGCTGCTCCACAGAAGAGAAGCCCCCTTGCGGCAGCGCTCCTGCATCTCCTCCAGAACCTCGCCCTTCAGCCAGCCCGTACTGCCGCTCACAACCTTCACGCCCCGTTCCATAGCCTTGCGGACATTGCCGGCAGCAGCAGATGGAGCCGTAAACTCAATCGCCACATCAGCACTCCCGAACGCCTCGCTGTCAAAATCCTGAGGATTGTCAATATCTATCCTGCAGACAATCTCGTGACCGCGGCCTATTGCAATCTCCTCAATCATACGGCCCATCTTGCCGTATCCTATAAGTGCTATTTTCATGATTATGCCAATTATTCGCGGGCAAAGTTACGATTTTTTGCCATAACCGCATATCCACATTATAACTTTTTATATCTTTACCACGTTTTTATAACAGTTCTATATCAATATGTCCGGCTTCGACAAAAACGAAACCCTGCTTATGATGGCCCTGTCCCGGGTGCCTCATCTGTCCCTGCGTCAGCAAAAGATCCTCGTTGACACGATGGGCAGTGCCGCTACCGTATGGGATAACCGCAAGGACATCCAGGACATAATCCCCAGGAGCCACAAGCGGCTTGCCGAGGGCCTGCAGCAGATGGACAGCCTCATTGCCGGATGCCGGAAGGAAATGGAATGGGCCGAAGGCGGACACATACAATGCATACCATATACCGACCCCCGATACCCCCGGCGACTGCGCGACTGCGATGATCCCCCAATGGTACTCTTCTACCGCGGGACAGCAGACCTTAATGCCAGGCATATTCTCTCGATAGTCGGCACGCGCCAGATTACCGGATACGGCAGGGACGTAATAGCACGCCTCGTACGCGACCTCGCACAGGAATGCCCCGATATAGTCATCGTCAGCGGCCTGGCATACGGCGTAGATATATACAGTCACCGTGCAGCATTGGAAAACAAGCTGGAAACAGTAGCCGTCCTTGCACACGGATTGGATCAGATATACCCCACCTTGCACCGTCCCACCGCCATACAGATGCTCGCACAAGGCGGTCTTCTCACCGAGTTCCCCTCCGCCACACCAGTTGACAAGTTCAACTTTGTACAGCGCAACCGCATCGTGGCAGGCTGTTCCGATGCAACCATCGTAATAGAAAGCGCCGCCAAGGGCGGAAGCCTGATTACTGCCGAACTTGCCCAGGACTACGGACGCGAGGTCTTCGCCGTCCCCGGACGTATCACCGACCAGTATTCGGCCGGCTGCAACAAGCTCATAGACAATAACGGCGCACATGCCCTACTGGATGCCCGATCTCTTCTGGATACCCTGGGATGGAGCAGCACAAAAGCCACGTCAGGCGAGACATCGGCTGACGACCTTCCCCCCGTTCCCGGTCTCAGTGCCGAGGAACAGACAATCGTCAATGCCCTGCAGGGACACGACCGCTACGAGACAAACCAGCTCTCCCGCCAGACAGGCATCCCCATCGGCAAGCTCAGCGGCATACTCCTGTCCATGGAGATGAAGGGCATTGTGAGCAACCTGCCAGGAGCATGCGTCAAGCTAACCATATAATATATATATAATAGGAAACAATGCACAAGACAGGACTCGTACTTGAAGGCGGCGGTATGCGCAGCATGTTCACCAACGGCGTGCTGGATGTCCTCATGCAGGAAGGCATTCAGCTGGATGCCGTCGTCGGCGTATCCGCAGGAGCACTGTTCGGCTGTAACTACAAGTCCCGCCAGCAAGGTCGTGCCCTTCGGTACAACATGCGCTTCACCGGCGATCCCCGTTATATGAGCTGGCACTCGTGGTTCAAGACCGGAGACTTTGTCAACGTACCCTTTTCCTACGAGACACTCCCGTACCACCTGGACCCCTTTGATTTCGACACCTTCCGCAACAACCCCATACCCTTCTGGTCGGTATCCACCGATATCATCAATGCCCGGCCCGTATACACACAGATACAGGATGCCTACGGCACAGGCCTGCAATATATGAGAGCCTCCGCCTCGATGCCCGTTTTTGCACGCCCCGTACATCTGGACGGTCAGGTCCTCCTGGACGGAGGCATATCAGACAGCATCCCCCTCCAGTTCCTGCAGGAGCAAGGCTACAAGCGCTGCATAGTCGTCCTTACACAGCCACCCACCTACCGCAAGACCCGTGCCCGCCTGGTATACTGGTTCCTGCGTCTCTGGTGCCACCGCTATCCACAGGTAGCACGCATGATGAACATACGTCACAAGATGTACAATTCACAGCTCGATTACGTTGCCCGTCAAGCCGCTGAAGGCAATGCCCTGCTCATCTGTCCCGATCGTCCCCTTGACATAGGACGTCTGGAGATGAACCGACAGAAGATACAGGCAATCTACGATGCCGGACGCGAAAAAACACTGCAAATGCTGGATGAAATCAGGCATTTTGTCTCTGACGCACAGCCTCGAACATCAGAATAGCAGCCGAAACAGACACATTCAGCGAATCCAGTATCCCCAGCATCGGGATACGTATATGCGCATCCGCAGCATCACGCCACTGCTGCGTAAGCCCCGTCGATTCGGTACCCATGACAATAGCAGTAGGCCCCGTCATGTCCGTATCGTAGTACAGCTGCGAGTCCTGTAGCTGTGCAGTCAGTATCCTCACCCCCCGCTCCTTCAGGAACGATATACACTCCTGCGACGTCGCCGTTGCCACGGGAACCGAGAATATACCCCCCAGCGAAGCACGTATCAGGTTCGGGTTAAAGATATCCGTCAGCGCGTCACATGCAATCACCGCATCCACACCCGCTGCATCAGCGCTGCGCAATACAGCCCCCATGTTACCAGGTTTCTCCACACCCTCCAGTATCACATATAGCGGAGCCTTGGACACCCCCTTCAGGTCAGCCAGGCTAAGGCTGGGAGTACGCACTGTCGCCACAACGCCCTCCGTACTGCCGCGATAGGCAATCCTCCCATATACGGCAGCCGATACACGGTACACTGTACAGCCGCGCAGCCCCGGGTGCTGCATATCCAGCACGTCGTCCCCCTCCGATGTTGTCGGCAAGTCAGGGTTCAGGAAGACACTCTCCACACCCCAGCCCTTCTCCAGGCAATGCATCAGCTCACGCTGTCCCTCCACCACGAAAAGCCCCTCCTTGCGGCGCACCGCAGATTTCTGCTGCAGCTGGAGCAAAGCCTTTATCCTGGGGTTCTGCAAGCTTGTTATGGTCAGTTCCTCCTGCATAGTGATGCAAAAATACAAAAAAACCGCAAAATAGCACACCACATCCCTTGCCTTTAGTGTAAAAATCAATATTTTTGCCAAAATTATCCGATGATGCCATTCGCACACAAGATACACAATTCCCGCTACGGCCTCCTGGCAGTAGTACCCGCAATACTCATGCTCAACCTGCTTACCGAGCAGCTTGACCTCAGCGACAATGCCACCCCTGTCATCATACAGCTTATGCACAGCACATGGGGCATTATCTTTGTCGCACTCCTGGGACCAGTCATCGAGGAACTCATCTTCCGTCTTGCCATTCTCGGAAGCCTGCTACGCTGGACACACATCAACCCCTGGATATCAATCGTCATATCCGCATCGCTCTTCACCCTCGCACACTGGAATCCGGCACAGACACCCGTCGCGCTGGCAATGGGCGTAATATTGGGCACCTTCTATTGGCGCAGCGGGCTATGGCTCTGCCTGTGCGTCCACATCTTCAACAACTCCCTTGCAGTCGCGGAATACAAGATTTCACCGTATTTCAGCCTAACCGACAGCATAGGCGGTCCCATCCCCGCATGGGCAGTCATCATACTGTGCACATACATCGTACTCAGCTGCATGCACAGATATATGGATGAAACAAACCAAATAACAGTATAATAATGAAAAAGACATTTCTTTCAATCATTCTTGCCATCTGCACCCTCGGCGCAGTAGCCGACGAAGGCATGTGGATGCTCAACAACATCGACCCCCGTACCGCTCAGGTCATGCAGTCATTAGGCCTGCAGCTCACCCCGCAGCAGCTCTACAACCCCGACGGACGCAGCCTCAAGGATGCCGTCATCGACCTCTGCGATTTCTGCTCCGGCGTTGTCGTATCCCCCGACGGACTCTTCCTCACCAACCACCATTGCGGCTATCAGGCCATCCAGGCACTCTCCACCCCCAAGGACGACATCCTGAAAAACGGCTTCGTTGCACGCAAGCGCAGCAAGGAACGTCCCGCGCCCGGGTACTTTGTACGCTTCCTCGTCAAGACCGAAGACTGTACCGCTGACGTCATCGCCCAGTTGGACAGCATCGCAAATGCACAGAAGGACACACTCTCACGCGCCCAGGTCGAAGCCCTCTATGCCGACGGAATATGTACCAGGATGGAACGCCGCTTCGAAAAAGCCAACCCCGGCATGGAATGCCGCGTGGCAACCTATTACAACGGCAACGCATACTATGTATCCTATTACAAGGTCTACCACGACATACGCCTCGTCTTCACCGCCACCGAGACATTAGGCAAGTTCGGAGGCGATACCGACAACTGGATGTGGCCCCGTCAGACATGCGATTTCAGCATGTTCCGCATCTATGCCGACAAGAACGGCAATCCAGCCGAATACAGCCCCCACAACGTACCCCTCAAGACCCCCGGCTATGCACCCGTCAGCCTCGAAGGCTACAACCCCGGAGACTACTGCATGACCATCGGCTATCCCGGCAGCACCGACCGCTACCTCTCCAGCTGGGGCATACACGAGCGCACCACAGCATCCAACCAGGCAGTCATCGACGTCCGCACCGTAAAGCAGAACGTATGGAAGCACTGGATGGACGGCGACCGCTCCGTAGCCATCAAATACGCCAGCAAATGGGCACGTTCCAGCAACTACTGGAAGAACAGCATCGGCATGAACAAGGCCGTCAAGGACCTTGACGTCATCGGCCAGAAACGCAATACCGAGCAAGCCATCACCACCTGGATCAACACCCCCGAAACCGGCCAGGGCACCGACCGCCTTGCACGTTTCGGCAATGTCCTGCCGTCGCTGGAAAAAGCATACGGCGACCGCTACGACATCGTTGCCGCAGCAACATATTTCCGCGAGACCTTCTTCAACGGCATCGAGATCGGCCGCGTGGCAGGCATCATCACACGCATGCCCCAGGATGCCAGTCCCGACGAAGCACGTCAGCGCCACGAATCCCTCCAGGCATTCTACAAAGACTATGACTCCCACATCGACCAGGAAACCACAGCCGCCCTGCTCGAACTCTACCGCCAGAAGGTAGGCAAGGAATACCTCCCCACCATCTACAACACCATCGACAGCCTCTACGGCGGCAACTGCAAGACATATTCACGCGACCTCTTCGCCAAGACCTGCCTCCTGGACACCAGCTGCGTCGGCAAGGTCCTGCGCGACAGCACACTGCGCGACACCGACCCCGTTATGGCAGCCTACGAAAGCATCCTGCAGATGTGGTCCCTCATGTCATCCCGCGCCCGCAAGGCAAGCATCACCATCGAGCACAACGAGCGCCTGCTCACACAGGCACTGCTCGAGATGGAGCAGGAACGCCCCCACTACAGCGATGCAAACTTTACCATGCGCCTCAGCTACGGCAACATACAGGACTATACCGCCAACGGCACACACTACAACTACTTCACCGACAGCCAGAGCCTGTTGGACAAGGCCGCACAGCAGGACAAGATCAGCGACTACCGCCTCGAGCCCCAGATCGTCAGCCTCCTCAAGCAAGGCAAGTTCCAGCCCTATGCCGACAAGACCACAGGTAAGCTGCAGCTCTGCTTCCTCAGCAACAACGACATCACAGGCGGCAACAGCGGTTCCCCCATGTTCGACGGCAAAGGCCGCGTCATAGGCCTCGCCTTCGACGGCAACTGGGAAGCAATGGCCGGAGACATCAGCTTCGACCCCACCCTGCAGCGCTGCATCGGCGTTGACATCCGATTCGTCATGTGGGTCATCGACCGCTGGGGCGGTGCCCGTAACCTCGTCAAGGAACTATGCAGATAGTCATACTCGACGCACACGTCACCAGCCCCGACAACCCCGGCTGGGATGGGCTCAAGCAGTACGGTCATGTCGAAATATATGACCGTACAGCACCCCAGGACACCGTCCATCGCCTCCGCGACGCAGACATCGCCCTCACCAACAAGGTCTGTATCGGAGCAGACGAAATCGCCCAACTGCCCAAGTTAAGGTACATCGGAGTCATCGCCACGGGGTACAATGTCGTGGATACAGATGCAGCACACCGGCGCGGCATCGTCGTCACCAACGTACCCGCCTACAGCACCATGAGCGTCGCCCAGTGCGTCTTCGCCCATCTGCTCAATATCACCAACCAGGTCGAGCAGCACAGCCAGCTGGTCAATCTCGGGGAATGGGAGTCCTGTTCCGATTTCTGCTTCTTCAGCCCAACCCTGCAGGAACTTGACGGCTTGACAATGGGTATAGTCGGCCTCGGCTGTATAGGCACGGCAGTTGCCCGTATCGCCGCATCATTCGGCATGCACGTACTCGCCCTCAGCAGCAAGAGCCAGGAACAGCTCCGCGCAATGGGCATCAGCAAGGCACGCGACATCGACCACCTTTTCAGCACCTCCGACGTCCTCAGCCTGCACTGTCCCCTCACCCCCGATACACACCATATCGTCAATGCCAGGACCCTCGCCCTCATGAAACCCACCGCCATCCTAATCAATACAGGACGCGGCCCCCTCGTAGACGAGCAAGCCCTCGCAGATGCACTCAACTCCGGACAGATCCATGCCGCAGGACTCGACGTCCTCGCCCAGGAGCCGCCCATTGACGACTCCCCGCTGATAGGCGCCACCAACTGCCACATAACACCACATACAGCATGGGCAACCCGCGCCGCCCGCCGCCGCCTCATAGACACCGTCGTCGACAACGTCCGCGCCTTCATCGCAGGCAAGCCCCGGAACGTGGTATAAATACTTTCTTTTTGCCCATTTCCCCTTGTTTTGTTAGGTATCGCAATGATGTTTAACATTATTTAGCGTGTGTTAAAATAAGTTGCAAAATACTGAGTTGTAAATAGTTGACAAGGGGGGGGGTAAAAATATGTATATTATGGTGTTCAAAATATCGGATTAAATGTTCTTTTTATCGTAAATAAAGTGGTACCTTTGCAGTCGTTTAGAGTAAAAGGAACCATTTTTTTTTTGTATTTTAAATGACAAGAAGAACACTAAAAAACACCATAATGATAAGGAAATTTTATTTGTTGTTCGCATTACTGATAGTTGCATTGTGGTCAACTGATGCACATGCACAGGGCATCTATCAGACTACAAGCGCACATTCAACCACCCGTCAGTGGCACGGAATCAATGTACTGGAAATACTGAAACACGTCGAAAATGATGCCGATGATACCTGGCTGGACGAGCATTATCCCCACATCAAGCAGACATACCACAAGAATTCCTCTAATCAGTGGGAAGAGGACCCTGGCTGCGGCTTTTTGGTATATCTCTACAATGCGGGTATTGACAGATTCATGATCGAGGGTGGTGACTGGGGAATGGAAGGTCGTCTGTTCTACGAGGACTTCGGTCGCGAGGTGCTTATGATACTCGAGGAGGGAAATACAGGCAAAGGTGACTGGAAATTGAGATTCAGTCCGGCTATCACCGAGCATAGTCAGACTGATAAATGTAGGTTAACCTGCAATGTACCATCTGTTACACGACCCGGTAGCACTTGGGAAAATGCCAAGGGCGTAATGAGTACCACTACTATTATGGATGGATACAAGAAATATGCTAACTGGTATTTTGAACGTGTCGAGAATGACCCTTCCAGCGATACATATACCTATTATATGTATCAGCAGTACAGACTCCCCGTATCTGACACTTATGGTGGTGTTGATGCCAAGACAATCAAGTTCCGTTTCGGTGCTGCCTATGGTGAATTCCGCATACCTGACTCTCCCAAGGGTAATGGCTATTATGTACACATTGACGATGACCGTACTTGCTGGACATCCGCCGGTAACGGGACCAGCTTCGATGGCCAGCCGGATGAAGCCTCTCCATGGGGCAATTACACCAAGGTGCTGGTAGGCAATGACTTGGTTGATATTGACGAACTTTACCAGTGGCGTATTATCAGCGAGGCAGAGTTTATCAGGGTGCTCAACGAGGAGACCGTGGGTCTTAATCCCAGTATCTCCAGCCTTGTTCCCGACCGTGATTTCACCCGTAATGCCAACGACTTTGGTCAATGGGTTGCCAAAACACCCTATCCTTTGGACGAGTTTAACGAAACTAATGGTGGAAAATATGGTTATACCTGGGGATATTTTCCGCCGGCATACTGCAGAGATGAATATCTCTATAACAAGACTCAATTTTACGACACATCCTGGAACGAGCCTGTTGTGCTGAAAAAAGTCTTTAATAACCTGAAGAATGCCAAATACGGCTATATGGCATTCGAGGGTGTGGGTACAGTCGGTGCCCGTTTCGAGGTACCACGTCCCGGATGGTACGAGGTTTCCATGTCAGGTATCAGTTTTGCACCCGAGAATCACCCCGCCTTCTTCTACGCAATGGCAGATGGTGCAGAAGGCATGTCCGAGCAAGAGCAAAGTGCTGTTGCTGCCAAAAGCGGATACCAGGAAATACCTATCTACAATCTGTCCAGTGTGACAGAGCTCGGGACAATGTATAGCGATATAGATTATCCTTCGTCAAACTATAAGCAGAAGAAAAACTATGGCAGCCTTACCGATGGTATTAGCCTCAGTGTCGGTGAGGTCCTGACGAAACATTCCGAGGATTTTCTGCAAAAGTTCTGGATATACGTCGATCCGGTAAAATATGAGAAATCCGGCTGTACCGGACTTACAGTCGGTATCAAGAAAGAATCTGCTACCAAGACCAAAGGGGGCACCAATAACAATGTCGATTATTATTATGATTCCGACTGGGTTGTCCTCGACAACGTACACGTCTCATACATGGGTCTTGCCCCGGCTTTCTTGTACGAGAACGAGGAGAGTCTCCAGTACCTTGTTTACGACGAGGATAAGATTGACGAGCGTCCAGGTGCAGCCCCCGACAATATATATGGAGGTTCGCTCAGCCTTGCGCGTACACTCAAGAAGAACCAGTGGAACAGTTTCTCGATGCCTATCCCACTAACCGGAGAACAGATACGCAATGCATTCGGTGATGATGCCAGCCTGCTCGAGCTTCACAGCATAGGAGGTCTGTCCCACAACAGCAATATCATAGATTTCCAGTCCGTAGGTCTCAAACCCATGGATCCGTTTATGCCAGTTGTCGTCCCCGGCAAGTTCTATCTTCTAAAACCAACCGTGGACCCTGTAGAAGGTCTTGACCCACGAGGCATCGTCTATAACTATTACGATCTTGGGCGCAACTTCTTCACCGTCAATACGGACATCAACGACCGCAAGACCGAGGATGATCCCACCTACTACAAACATTATATCCTTGACCCCGACGTCATGTCCGCCAGCCAGCATCTGCAATCATGGAACGGCAGCGAACTGGTCACAGGAGGCGATAACGACGGCGATGCATGTGTCAGCTATGTGCGTACACCAGGTTACAGCACCTTTGCCGTCACCAACGGTATATACAACGGTAGCCTTGCCACCGATGACCTTTATGCACCACTCGGTTCCTACGTCATGAGCAACAACAGGATATACGAGATTAACAAGGATACCCGCCTCAAGGGTTTCCGTGGATGGATCAAGCTATCCAACACATTGTTTGCCGAAAAAAACAGCGAGGCAAAGATTTCGGTCAACGGAGTCGTGGACATTGACGGTTCTACCGGCATTGGCACTATCACCGTTGTGTCCGAGCCGGATAATGACAATACCTCCATTTACGACCTGGGCGGTCGTAAGGTCGGTAATACAGGCAGCGGACTCTCAAAGGGTATCTATATAGCCGGAGGCAAGAAGTATATGGTATATTAATTTTTAAAAGACAGCCAGATTATGAAGAAGACATACAATAGCCCAATAACACAGGTGTTTGTAGTCTCGCCCGTACATATCGTTTCGGCGAGCGAGGAGCGTGGTTTTGCTGTTGACAGTGACTACGATTACACCGACATCAACAAGGATGCCTCTGACGACAACACTACATACAACGTATGGAAACAGGAAGACGATGATTTTATCGATATAGATTAGGATAAAGCGGATTTTTTTGATACCAATTACCCTTAACCGCCACATCACCGCTCTATCACGAGGTCGTGTCAAAAGTAACAGACACGGCCTCATTTTTAATATTTAGCCGCCCGCCGCCGCCTCATAGACACCGTCGTCGACAACGTCCGCGCCTTCATCGCAGGCAAGCCCCGGAACGTGGTGTAGTCGCCTAACGGACGGGTGTTTTCATCCGGCATATCCTGTGAGTCTCCCGGCGAGCCTCGCCCCAGCGGGGGAAATACTTGTCCATAAGGGCATGGAATCGGGCGTTGTGGCTCGGCTCCAAAAGGTGGCATAGCTCATGAACCACAATGTGCTCGACGCACCATTCCGGCAACAGCAGCACGTAGGCGGAGATGCAGATGCTGCGGTCAAGGACGTTGCATAGGCCCCAGCGCGATATTGTGGGCTTGTAATAGACAAGGCTAGGTCGGACACCCATCACTTTCGCATGACGTTCCACCATCGGCTCCACCAGAGCCTTCAACCGTTTCAATGCTTCGTCTGCTTGGGCGCCAACCGTTGTGGGTTCATTTTAATATACCGGATCATCGTATCCAACTGTCCACGACGGGACAATGGACGAATGAATGGGCGCTCGGTAAAAATAGGGAAAGGATAGCCATCGTTTGCCGTTTCCATTCCCTTTACCCTTTTGTTTGTTGTCTTCGAATTATGATATACCCCGATACCCATCCACGCCGTCCCCTGCTTCTGCCATTGCCATTTATCTTTTTCCGTCACTTGCTGTTGTTAGAGTCCCTATTGTTCTTATTTTTGTGTGCCATCAAAGATACACTTTGATATCTTCAAGCCGAGTTTGGCAGATGGTGTTCTGCCTTTATAAAAGTCCTGTATCTCTTTATTCTGATATGCGAGTTCATTTTGTTCCTGCATCCAGTTCATGTCTCGGAATGTTTTCTTATTCCAAGTTCTGTTTTCTTCCTCATTCAAAGTCATGTTGAGCGATGGAACAAGATTGCATGATTCAGAGATTTTCGCCGTGGTTATCCATTCCACTACTACGAATACACCCGTTTTGGGGAAAGCTATAGGACGGGTAAGGCTGATGCCATCTTTGCCAAGCTTCTGACCGGAAGGTAGTATAATGCCACCATCAATCAGGGATTTGTCTTTGGGAGCCCCTGTCTTGACATCCGGCAGACGGAGGTCAAAGCGGAGGGTGGCATAGATGGGGGTCTTGATTTCAGTAAAAACCAAATAATGGATGGAATAATCGAGACTTGCCAATATAGAATGAATGTATGGTGTTTCTGCCCAAGTACTGTCGTAAGGAATAAACAAGGCTATCTCAAATCCATTGGCTCCCTTGTGCTTAGTATTCGTCTTCGATTTCATCAATCCCACTTCTTTTGTCTTGATTCGCTTTGGAGCCTTTGCTCTGACAGCGATTTCATCAATATCGGTGATTTTCGGAACTAGAAAAATTGTTTGCGAGTCAGTTGTTATTTTAGCGATGTTCTTAGTCTTATAACTGATATGTGACAACCGTATCTGTGATGCTCCTTTTGGAATAGCTATTGTACCCTGTTCGTCCGTGTAGCCACCGGACTTATTACCGAAATAGACATTTACAAATGATATCGGTTCATTGGAAATGCTGTCCTTGACAATTGCCGTCTGAGCTATACCAAATGTCGCTATCAACAATATGGCCTGTAAAATCAGTAATCGTTTATGGGGTTTTATTTTGTTCACTATTCAGCACTTTTGTTTGGGTAAAGTTATGAAAAAATGTACAAAAAAGCCCTCGGCAAAGCCCTGAAATCGGATGCCGAGGGCGAAAAGATTAAACCTGTTTCAGAATTTATGTGACTTTTCTGAAATTAAGAGAGAGTATTTATGGTTGCGCTTTTTTCGTGAGCTTGTACTCGACGATGAAGGAGATGAGTAACCCGATGCCCATTCCTGCGGCTATGATGAGCCAGAAATAGATGTTGTGTTTGGGAGCAAGGCCAAGCAGAGCATCGACTAAAGCACCGAGTCCCATACCAATGAGGATGCAAGCCCAGCGAAGGCTACTGTATTTATCGTGCTTCTCAGCCTGTTCTTCAATCAGCAACTTGGCGGTTTCTGCGTCAGTTCCCTGTTGGATGAGAGCCAGACGTAGTTCGGTGTCGCGGTTCTTTTTCTTGATACTGGTGATGAACACCATCACGATAGCAACAATAGGAATAGAGAGAGAGAGTACAACCGCAAATATGGGTATCAAAACTTCGCTTTCATACATAGTGTTATAAGTTTAGAGTTTATAATTTAAGTTTCCTTACATTATTAAGACCTCGCGACCTCGAAATTATTACACTTCCTTGGGCGAAAAAGTCCTGAGGGCATAACCCGTGGAGAAAAGCAAGCCGAGCGTTGGCCACATCATCACAAACAAGCTTTGTAGCGTACATGCGTACTCTTTTATATAAAGGTATGCACACATGAAAAAGATAATCAACACCAATGGTAGCCCAAAGCTGAAGACAACAACTCGTGCCCAGCGGTGCAGCCAAGCACGTCGTGCCTGACGGCGCACGTCAGCACTAATCAGGCGGTCAAGGTCAGCCAGAAGTTCTCGACGGTCGATAGCCTCACGAATGAGGTTATCAATGGAGTTGTCAGTCATTGCGTTCATGGTTCATAAGAGTTTTAAGTCGTTCGCGTATTCTGTGCAGTTTCACGAGCACGTTGCTTTGTGAGAGGCCTATGCGACGTGCAATGTCGGCAGTTTTGCAATCTTCGTAGTAGTGGAGGCGCAGCAGGTGCTGGTCGGATTCTGGAAGGGTGGCGATGGCGGCTTCCATCTGCTGGAGGCGGGCTTCGTGCTCCGGGGAGTAAAAAGACTCGGCGGGGATACCACCCATCATATTGTTCGGAAGCTCATCGAGGGAGTTGGTGCGTCGTCGCCGCTCTTTGTCAAGGAGCTTAAGAGCCGTATGTGCTGCGATGGCCGTAATCCAAGGACCCAATTCCGTACCACGCCAGGTGTCAAGATTCGTGTATACACGGACAAAGGTCTGCTGCGTAACATCCGCAGCCCCCTCCTCACTATGCATCACACCCATAGCCTTTGAGAACACTATCCCCGAGTAGCGGTGGACAATCTCCTCGAAAGCCTTTTGGTTGCCATGTTGCGTGACTTGATATGCGAGTTCTCTGTCTGTCATCATATTTAAGACACCAACACCTCAGAATTATTACACTATAGCACAGCCTTTTTGCGATTTCTTCCACTAAGTTACAGAAAATGTCATTAAAAAGGTAGTCTTTTATGCAAAAAATGACTCCTTGCGCGATCATCAATCATAGCTTACCCATACCTTTCCCATACATTACCTTCGATGATGACTCTACCGTTGTCCATTACTTGTGCACTAGTTCCTCGGTACATGTCCGCTACTTGTTCGGTCATACACCGAACATCTACTGGACAACTACTGGACATATACCGGACATATACTGGACATATACTGGACATGTGTAGAAGGTAATCCCTTGTTGAGTGGGCGCAAAGGTATGTGACAGATATGCCTTGTTTATTAAAAATATTTTGTAGATTTGCCTACAGAAACATAATAATACGTCTGTATGATAAGTAAGACCTACCGTCGTTACATTTGGCTGCTGGATTTGTTGCTCAACAGCAGTCCACTCTCCTTTGACGATATCTGTATGATGTGGGAGAAGAGTCCCATGTGCGATGGGTCGTTGGCCCTTCGTACCTTTCACGAGCATCGCAAAGGCATCAAGGAGATGTTTAATATTGATATTGAGTGTGACCGCACGAAGAATACCTATTTTGTCAAGAACCCTGAGGTGCTGGACAAACAGAAAGTAGCTAAGTGGCTGCTGCACAAGTATAGCATTCCTCAGGATTTTGCGACATTCAATAGCATGAAGGACAGGGTTTTGTTGGAAGAAATACCTTTGGGTACGGCATTCCTATGTGACATCATCGAAGCCATGCAGAAGAATATGGAGTTGCGAATTGACTATCAGCGATATGAGGGAGAACATGGCGAAGAACATTTGCAGACATTTCATATTCAGCCATACGCTTTGAAAGTCTTCAATCGACGTTGGTATATCTATTGGGATTTATTAAAGAAAAAGATGGTTTGCGCACAATAGCCCTTGACCGCATCCTTGCCTTGAATGTGCTCACAAAGAGTTTTTTTACATTGCCTGAAGACTTTGATGCTCGCAAGTACTTCGCCAATGCCATTTATCTTTTTCCGCCACTTGCTGTTGTTAGAGTTCCTATTGTTCTTATTTTTGTGTGCTAGCAAAGATACTAAAAGATATTTTCCAAACAAATAATTTTGGCATTCATTATTCATTCTTGCCTTTAGATAGCAGTTAGAGTGCAGTAAACTTGTTTGTACTGTACTCTATAATATTGGCAATCTGAGTGAAGTGAGGGTAGTGGTCAATTTTATAGCAGATCGGTAGAGATTTTTCATCGCATCGTCATCTGCAAGAAAGACAATAATAAAGGCGTCCATAACGACGCCTATTAAGTGTTCATTATTAATGTCTCTTTATTCCAGAAATTCTTCTTTGGAAACAGATTTCGATTCTCCTGCTATATCATTATTGTCCATAATTAGAGCGTCTTCTACCTGTTTGTTTTCTTGTATTTGCCCGGTTGTATCTACATTCTCTTCTTTGGTATATGTAACATCGTCTTCTGTAATTTCTATATTATTCTCGTTTTGCGACGAAACATTTATTTTAGACTTCCTCTGAGATTCCCTTTGAACCTGCTCTGTCTGGTTCTTGGATGCAGAAGGCTTATTATCATGATTAGATAAGGCAGCGATGATAATAATAATGACAAGAAGCAATCCGCCTAAAGATTTTAGACATCCAAAATAACTTAGACAGCCATATCTTTCTTCATATTCCTTTTCACTCAAAATTTCACTAATACGACCCTTTTCATCATAAATAACACGGTGTGCCATAATATAGTTTGTTATATTTTATTTAAATATCATTCCATTTTTATCAATTTTATAGAGTCACCATAAACGCATTCATCATAATTTAAACTTCCTGCAAATATGCTATCAGTATCTTCATAATACACTTCCTTTTCAAACCATGCTATATTGGCTACAATAGTATCCCCTGAAAAACCTCCACATGCTGTACTATGAGTCAAGAACTGCCATATTTCGCCATCCAAGTCAAAGCAATAAAATGCAATATCTACCATCCAGCCTGTTCCTCCACACGCTCCAGTATCATACATACAATATAATCGCTTACCTTTCAAACGATAATCTCGTAATGAATGAACCATGCGAGCATGCGGATCATCATACCATGGTTCTCTTGTTGTCCAATAGTTCTTGTTAGGATTATACCGGAATATTTCACTTGTGCCTATTAATACACAATAGTGCATGTCATTCACTGTAGCTATATACTTTAGGCTGTCAACATTATAACGAAAAGTATCTTTTGCAAATGGAGACTCCCTAAACTTTTCTTTCAAAAATGCGGTTATATCGTCATCAGACTTCTTTGGCGGAAACTTGCAACTATTTGCCAAAGCCAATACAAGTATGCCTATTAATATTATATTTACACGTGTTTTCATCTCGGTTATCATTAATTAGTTTATATTATGTGTCATGAAATTGCTACGAGGTCATTCCTTTATTACCGGTGGTATGTCATGTGGCAAGGGAGCTAACTTCGTTGAGAACCTTGCAGTATATGGCTTGTCGCCTGTCCGATAGGTTATTACAGCACAATGAGAAGGTTCTAAAGTCTTTTTGTTTATGTACACGACTCGGAAACTCACAGCAGAGAGACGCTCTATCATATAGATATATCCAAAATCAGCAGCATGGTCCATTTCTAATTGGTCAATATAATTTTCACCTGTTTTATCCATGAGTTTTTTAGATTCATCCATCATCATTTGGCTGGGCATTTTCCTAACTTTTTTCCGATCCTTTGGAGATATCATGCGTGATTCCATTAATCCTATATATGCTCCTACTCCATATGCAAAGTTTGCCATTAAAGGTGTTAATTCAAGTCCCTTTTCTCTGCAGAGTCTTAATTTTAGGTATTCCTGTGTGTGATTTGTTTTGGACTTAATCCCATATTTATTGTTTGTATAATCCTTGAGATAGACAAGTCTCTTTATCTCCTTAAACTCCGATGTATTTTGACCTCGTGTTAATAATGGAACATAGACAAGTTTTCCTGATTTATCATAGACTTCTTTTAATTTATAGCCATCGAAAGAGTTTCGATACGTTACTCTATAATTTGGAGCAGCTTTGTAACAAATGTAGCCTATCTTGTTTGGGTACGACTCTGAATGAAATTCACGTTCTTCTGTTTTCAGGAACTCCCAATTTTTCTCTTGCTGCCAACCATCTGCTATATCCAGTAAATCTTCCCACATGTATATACGTCCCCTATACCATGGATTCGGCTTTGTTATGGTTATAATCTTATGTGGAAGTTCCGTGCAACTGAGGAATTCGCTCCACCCCTTGTCTATTTTCTCTTTTTCCTTGTGCAGGCTGTCTGCCAGGAATTCAATATAGGATGACAGATAGTCCTTTACCTCTGCTGTCAGTTTACCATTGAGAACATCCTTGTTGACACCAATTAATTCTCTCTTTATCATATAGTATCTATGCTTGAATAGTGGCATGCCAGGTTTAAATGACGGTATAATTCCTGTCTTTTTCACTATTTCTGCAATATCTCCTTCTTTGACGTTGTATTTCCGTGTCAAATAAATTTTATACGCACGTTTTAACAAGTACATGTCCTCTGGCTCCGTTGTTTTCTTGATCTCTGATTTACAGAGCGTCCTGCATCTTTTCAATTTATCGCATCCTTTTTCATAAGCTGCAAGCAGAATCGGGCGTTTGCTTTCCTCAAATATTTGTTGCGCCTTTAGTGTGTCTACAACAACCGTATCGACACTTATATTTTTTAGGCAATAATTATTAACTGCCGGACTATTTCTGAAAAAAGCAATATTATCTGGATGAATATTGTCTGGACGAATACCGACAGGAGGAATAATTGGCATATCATCTTGACAATGAACCTCGATTATTGTCATGCTTAGCAAAACTACAAATAATGTTTTCATTATGAATTTCATAGTCAAGCCCATTTCAAATATCTATCCTTGTCCAAACAGCATTCTTACTTAGATATCCCTTGATATTTTCATCAGGAACTTTATCCTCCTCTTTTTGAATCATTAAGTACTTATGATTACGCTCTAAGATCCTGGCTATTTTGCTGTTCAAATCACGAAAACCACCTCTTTTAGGCTTCAGCTGACTGATATATTCAGCTTCATTCTCCCGAATATATGCCTTAATGAATATGTGTGATGTAAACTCCTTAGGCATAGCCGCAACAATAGGTTTGAACTCACTTGCTCTCATGACAAAATCTCCTAGCTCCAGAAAACCCAACAGAGCAATTTAATTGTATATGATTACAACTACACAAAAAAGCGTGGGTTTCCATTTCCTGTTTGTCTTCTATTCGTGGCCTTCCACAGCCAATATCGGTAAACAAGCAGAATGACGCCCACGCCGTATGCTGACTTATTTGGAAAGCATACTCGTAGCATTCACTCATGACCTTGTTCCTGACCGATATTCTTGGATTGTGGAAGTTCCGAATAGTCAAGAGCAAAGCATCAATGACGCCTTTATGTTATGTCGTGCTCCACCTGGTGACTCCATCCTCCACAGAGGATATCGTAGCCGTATTAGGCAGATGCAGTTGCAAAAATAATAAAATTCTTGTAGATTCTACTAATCTGGAATAAAAACTTAAAATTTTAGAGTTGTCGCCCCTTACCGACAAGAAACATTTTGGGCGCGGTCACGATGTCATTAGTGTCATTAAGGTTTTTGATTTGGGCAGGCATTTTCCCAAAATTCTTAATGACACTTGTGACCCATGACATACATGACTGTTTATTGCGAAAATTTGCCTAAAAAAGCGAGAGGCCGTTTCACGAGTAGCAACACGGCGTTTCTCGAAGGGCAACACGCCGTTTCTCTTTTCGTGCTACGATGTAGTGGTAAGAAAGGCCTTGTAGAGGAAACACTACGGTCGAATGAATAGACCGGTTACAATTACAGAGGTTACAGTTCAAAAAAGGGGTACCACCTGCCTTATATATACCATATAACTTATTAATATATAGATAGATATATATAATATAAAGGAGTAATGCACCCCCTCAAAAAACATCTGTAACCACTGTAACCGTAACCACCGACAAACAATTTATCCATCTAAAAAGCAATAAATCAGCAAGATACAGAGCCTGCAAACTTGCGCTGGTATGATGCTGATATTCAAAAATCTGACAGATACTGCCCGTTTTTCCCATATTTTGGGTTCAAAAATCGTACATGAACCCCTATTTCCGATACCTTACCCCTCACTTTGTGTCAAAAGTTGTTTTCTAAAATTTCGTTCTCGGATACGATTCGGAGGTGTTTTATGTTGCATTATAGGCATTCAAATGAAAAAAACTTAAGGTTTCCTGGCAAAAATTCTTAAGTAAAATGGATAAAAATTCTTAAGTAAAAAGGATATAAAATCTATAGGAAATGCTGTTAGAATACTTAACGAATTCTGTAACAAATTGTGGATTGAATTATGAATTATGAATTGAGAATTGTGAATTACGCAAATTTTTAATTAACTTTGTACGCGGAAAATATATATTAGAAATATGACATTACACGAGAAAATAACTGCATCCGTTGTAGCGTGCGTCAGGGAGTTGTATGGCGCGGAGCTGCAGGACAGGATGATACAGTTGCAGGAGACGCGCCCCGAGTTTGAGGGTCAGCTGACGCTTGTGGTCTTTCCCCTGCTGAAGATAAGCCGCAAGGCGCCGGAGGCAACGGCGGAGGAGATCGGGGCGTATCTGGCGGTGAAATGCCCGGAACTGATAAGCAGGTACAACGTGGTGAAGGGTTTCCTGAACATGGTGGTTGCTCCTGCGCAGTGGATAGCTATGCTCGAGGAAATAAGATGCAATCCGCGTTTCGGCTTCCGCGAAGTGACGGACGCGAGCCCCTTGGTAATGATAGAGTACAGCAGCCCTAATACCAACAAGCCTTTGCATCTGGGTCATGTGCGTAACAACCTGCTGGGTTGGGCGTTGGCAAACATCATGGAGGCTAACGGCAACAGGGTGGTGAAGACCAACATCGTGAACGACAGGGGCATTCATATATGCAAGTCGATGCTGGCCTGGCTCAAGTATGGCAACGGCGAGACTCCGGAGAGCAGCGGCAAGAAGGGTGACCATCTGATAGGTGACTACTATGTGGCGTTTGACAAGCATTATCGCGAGCAGGTCAGGGTACTGAAGGAAAAATTCATGGCAGAAGGTATGGATGCCGAGGCTGCCGAGGCGAAGGCGAAGAACGAGGCGCCGCTGATGGTCGAGGCTCATGATATGCTGGTGAAATGGGAGCAGAACGACCCCGAGGTTCGCGCCCTGTGGGAGAAGATGAACAGTTGGGTATATGCAGGCTTTGATGAGACATACAAGGCGCTGGGCGTCGGCTTCGACAAGATATATTACGAGAGTCAGACTTACCTGGAGGGCAAGGAGAAGGTGGACGAGGGCCTGGAGAAGGGCTTTTTCTACCGCCGCGAGGACGGCTCGGTATGGGCGGATCTGACGAAGGAGGGCCTGGACGAGAAGCTGCTGCTGCGCTCGGACGGTACGTCGGTATACATCACGCAGGACATAGGTACTGCGAAGCTGCGCTTCCAGGACTTTCCTATTGACAAGATGATATATGTCGTGGGTAACGAGCAGAACTATCATTTCCAGGTGTTGTCCATCCTGCTGGACAAGCTGGGCTTCAAGTGGGGCAAGGACCTGGTGCATTTCAGCTATGGCATGGTTGAACTGCCGAACGGCAAGATGAAGTCGCGCGAGGGTACGGTGGTCGATGCCGACGAGCTGATAGCGGCTATGATTGCCGATGCTAAGCGTCTGAGCGAGGACAAGGTCAAGAAACTGGAAGGTGTCACGCAGGAAGAAATGCAGGAGATAGCCCGCATTGTAGGTCTGGGTGCGCTGAAGTACTTCATCCTGAAGGTGGATGCTCGCAAGAACATGATGTTCGACCCCGAGGAAAGTATAGATTTCAACGGCAATACAGGTCCGTTTATCCAATATACCTATGCGCGTATACGCAGTATCCTGCGCAAGGCGGCTGAGCAGGGCCTTGAGATACCTGAGGTGCTGCCTGTGTCCGTGGAGCTGAATGAAAAGGAGATAGGCCTGATACAGCATCTGAATGACTTTGCTGCCGTAGTTGCCCAGGCGGGCAGCGATTACAATCCTGCATGCATAGCCAACTATTGCTACGAGCTGGTAAAGGAATATAACCAGTTCTATCATGATTTCAGCGTACTGAGGGAGGAGGACAAGGCAAAGCAGGTTGTGCGTCTTGCCCTGTCAGCCGCAGTAAGTCAGAACATCAGGAACGGTATGCGCCTGTTGGGTATCGAGGTACCGGAGAGAATGTAATGGAGGATATCAAGGAGGCTATTTGCGTGGACGGTGCCTGTTCGGGCAACCCGGGACCTATGGAGTATCGCGGTGTGCACCTGCCATCTGGCAAGGAGGTGTTCCGCTACGGCCCTATCATGGGTACGAACAACATAGGCGAGTTCCTGGCTATCGTGCATGCTCTGGCCCTGATGGAGCGCAAGGGCGCTAAGATGCCGATATATAGCGACAGCGTGAGTGCCCAGGCGTGGGTCAGGAACAAAAAGGCGAAGACGACGCTGGCACGTACTGCGGAGACGGCTGCGGCGCTGGACCTTGTGGCAAGGGCGGAGATGTGGCTCAGGACGCATGCGTTCCGTGTGCCTATATTGAAATGGAATACCGAGGAATGGGGTGAGATACCTGCTGACTTCGGTAGAAAATAGGCAATTGTGAATTATGAATTCTGCATTATGAATTAAACAGAATGAGGGATTTCTTTCAGTTACTAAGGCGGTTTGCGCTTCCGTACAGGAGGTATGTGATATTGAGCGTGGTTCTCAATATCCTGAGCGCCGTGCTGAACGTGGTGTCCTTCATGAGCATAATTCCGATGCTGAACATGCTGTTCGGTATGCAGCAGCAAAAGCATTACGAATACATCCCATGGTCTTTGGCGTCAGGTGCCGATATCACGGATGTGACGGTCAACAATATGTACTACTGGACGCAAGAGTCGGTTGCTGCCTATGGGCAGGCATGGACATTGATGGCCATAGGCATATTGTTGTGTGTGGCTACTGCAGCCAAGACGGCGTGCTATTTCGGGAGTACGGCGGTGATAGTGCCTTTGCGAACGGGATTGGTGCGTGATCTACGTACGAGGTTGTACGACAAGGTGCTGCGACTGCCCCTGTCGTTCCTGAACAACGAGCGCCGTGGGGATATTATTGCCCGTATGAGCGGTGATGTGCAGGAGGTGGAGAACAGTATTGCCAGCAGCCTTGATGCCATTGTCAAGAATCCGATACTGGTAATCGTATATTTTGCCGTGCTGCTGAAAATCAGCTGGGAGCTGACGTTGTTCACGCTGCTGGTAATACCTACCCTGGGGTGGGCTATGGGATGGATAGGGCGTAAGCTGAAAGCGCAGTCGTTGGAGACGCAGAACCGCCTGAGCGAGACGATGAGCCAGTTGGACGAGACACTGGGCGGCATGCGCATTATCAAGGCTTTCCTGGCGGAGGGACGCATGAGCAGCCGTTTCCACAAGTGTTGCAACGACTACCGCGAATCGTTCAACAGGATGGCCATACGGCAGAGCTCGGCTCATCCTGTGAGCGAGTTCCTGGGGACTTGTATCATTGTGATTGTGCTGTGGTTCGGGGGTATGCTTATCTTCCGCGGCTACAGTACGTTCGATGCTCCGACGTTTATCTGCTACATGGTGCTGTTGTACAGTGTGATAAACCCGCTGAAGGAGTTTTCGCGTGCGGGTTACATGATACCCCGAGGGCTTGCCAGTGTAGAGCGTATTGACCGCATACTGGAGGCTGCCAATCCCATTCAGGAGCCGGAGGATGCCGTAGAGGTGGACACGCTGCACGAGTGTATCAGGCTGCAGAATGTGTCGTTCGGCTACAGCAGCGAGCGGGAGATACTGCATGGTGTGGATATGGAGATTCCGCGTGGCAGGACGATAGCGATTGTGGGACAGAGCGGAAGTGGCAAGAGTACGCTGGTGGACCTGATTCCGCGCTATCATGATGTGTGCGGCGGAAGCATAACGATAGATGGGGTGGATATACGCAGGATGAGGATTGCCTCGCTGCGTTCGCTTATCGGCAACGTAAACCAGGAGGCTATATTGTTTAACGATACGTTCTTCAACAACATTGCCTTCGGGGCTTCGGGCGAGAACGGGGAGAACTTGCGGGAGCGTGTCATCGAGGCTGCAAAGATTGCCAATGCGCATGATTTCATCATGGAGAGCGAGAACGGATATGACACTATGGTGGGCGATCACGGATGCCGTCTGTCGGGAGGTCAGCGCCAGCGCATAAGCATTGCGAGGGCTATACTGAAGAATCCTCCGATACTGATTCTGGACGAGGCTACGAGTGCATTGGATACCGAGAGCGAGCGTCTGGTGCAGGAGGCTCTGGACAGGCTTATGAAATCGCGTACGACGATAGCCATTGCCCACAGATTGAGCACAATACAGCATGCGGACGAGATATGTGTGCTGCACGAGGGACGCATAGTTGAGCGCGGAACGCATGCACAGCTGATAGCAAAAGACGGGTATTACAGACATTTGCACGATATACAGAAGATATGAAAAGAACATTGTACATACTGGGTCTGATTCTCTTTCTTGCCGTCATGACGTTGGCGGGCAAGGTGGAGTTCCTCTATTACAACCGTGATGTGTGTTTCTTCACGATCAGTGATGTTGCCAATGTGCTGTGGCAGGGATTGCCACTGGACTTGCGCGTTATTGCGATAATGGTGCTGCCTGTGTGGGTGGTAACGGCATTCAGCCTGTACTTTGTGCGTATGCCCCTGCGCAAGATAGTGGGGCCGTATCTGTTTGTGGTGGTCTTTCTGTCTGCCGCAATTACATGTGGAGGGCTGATAATGTACGAGAACTGGAAATTCCTGCTGGATGCCAGTATCTTCAACTATATGTCCTCGCCGGGTAATGTGAGCTCAAGTGTTTCGACGGGCTACATCGTGAGCAGGCTCGGTTTGTCCCTGCTGGCGGCTTTTGTCCTGTCGGTCGTGGCTGTCGTGATTACGCCATCGCGAATTGTCTCGCTTAACCGACGCAGCAAGCATATCCCTCCGAGATATACACTGCCTTATATGCTTACGGGCGTTCTGCTGCTGGTAATGATATTCGGTATAAACGGTCGTAGTGCAAACGAGGCGAGTGCCTTTCATTCGGACAAGATATTGCTGAACCATGCTGCAATCAATCCTGTGGGACACATGGTTCACTCGATGCTGGTGTATGCTCGTGAACCTGAGGAGCAGTTCTGCTATATGGATGATGCCGAGTGCCGTAGGATATTCGGTGAGATTTTCCCGGAAAACACCGATGATGTTACGGTACGTCTGCTGAAGACGAAACGGCCGAATGTGCTGACAATACAGCTGGAGAGCTTCGGTGCTCCATTTATTCAGGCGCTGGGGGGACAGCCGGACGTTGCTCCCGAGATTTCGGCCTGGATGGAACGTGGTGTGAACTTTACCAACGCATGGGCGACGAGTTTCCGTACCGACAGGGGTACGGTAAGTGCCCTGTCGGGTTATGTGGCGTTTCCTACCGAATCGCTGATGATGCGGGACGAGTGCCTGACGTCACTGCCGAGCCTGGCTCATGTATTGAAGGCTGAAGGCTACAGGACGGATTATCTGTACGGTGGCAACGCGCATCACATGAACAAGGGCAAATACCTGACGGCAACGGGATTTGACAAGGTTTGGGACATCAAGGACCTGGACATTCCGGTAGAGAAACGCAGCTGTTGGGGTGCTTATGACAGTACGGCGCTGATGTCCTTGTTGTCGCTGATGCAGGAGACGTACAGGAAGCAGGGCAGCGAGGGGCATTTCTACTGGGGATGCCAGACGATAGACAGTCACGAGCCTTTCCAGGTACCGTACCGTCGTATGAAGGACAAGGTCTACAATGCCTTTGCCTATACGGATCATTGTGTGGGCGAGTTTCTGGACAGCCTTTCGCATACGCCAGTGTGGGACAACTTGCTTGTCATAATATTTGCGGATCACGGTCACATGTATAATACGACGTTCAGCAATCCGGAGTTCTTCCACATGCCTCTGCTGTTTACCGGCGGGGCTGTGAGCGAGGCAAAGAAGACGGACGTGCTGATTTCCCAGGGCGATATTGTGGGAACTGTGCTCTCGCAGATGGATATTGCGCACAGCAGGACCTTCCCGTGGAGCCGTAACGTGTTCAGCAGGAACTATACATATCCCTTTGTATACAGCAACTATCCCAGCGGTGCCATGTTCCGCGATAGCACGGGTACGACTATGTATGACTTGTGGGCAGACCATATCATTATGGAGAGCCCTGCGAAATCTGGCGACAGGCGTCTGAGGAACCTGAAGACGATGATTCAGTATTCGTACAAGGACGACTTGCTCAAGTGAATTCATAATGCTTAATTCATAATCAGATAATGTTAGAAAAACTTTTTTCCAGGCGGTTGCAGCAGGAGTTCGGTGCTTCGTTGAAATCATTGGACACCGAGGATTGGTTTGACCGCCATATCAAGAGGCCTTTCAGTTTCCTGATTGCATGGATTCTGGCTCCTACGGGCATCACGCCCAATGCAGTGACGATAATATCGATGATTATAGGTGCTGGCTCGACGTGGTTTTTCATGCACGCCAGTTATCATTACGCAGGAGCGTACGGCTTGATGATGAACGTGATTGCGTGCTTCATGCTGATGTTTGCGGATGTGCTGGATTGCGTGGACGGGCAGCTGGCGCGTCTTACGGGCAAGAGGAGCAAGTGGGGCAGGATACTGGACGGTTCGGCAGGATATGTGTGGTTTGTGCCTCTTTATCTGGGACTGGTATATCGTTTCTATTTCCATCACGAGATAGAATTCAGATTCCTGGGTCTCAACGACGATGCCGTTACTGTGTGGATAGTCACGATTATTGTTCTGGTCCTTGCAAATTTTGCTGGTTTCATGGGTCTTGGCGCGCAGTCGCGTGTTGTGGATTACCTGATTCAGGGGCATCTGCTGTTTGAGAAGGGTGGAGAACTGGATACGGCTGACCGACAGCAGAAGGAGTTTGAGAGCAAGGACTGGTCAGGCGAGCGGATACGTCAGGTCTTCGAGAAGACCTATATTCCGTACACTCGCAAGCAGGAGAAGGATACACCGCAGTTCCAGCAGATGATGGGGCTGATAGGGGAGAAATTCGGCGGTGTGGAGCGGATGCCGCAGGAATTGCGCCAGCACTTTGTACAGGGCTCGCGCGGTGTGCTGAAATATGCAACTCTCATCCCGTTTAACCTGAGTGCTACGATGCTGTATGTGTGCTGCCTGCTGGATGTGCCTGTAGTGACATTCCTGTTCGTAATAATAGTAATGGGCTCGCTGACGCATTATGTGCAGAGCCGTCGCGAGCGTCTTTGCTCGGAGATGATAGAGATTATTTCACAAAAGTATTAGTCACGTCAACAAACTATCGGTCAAATGTCAATTTCAAAACGTGCATTCAACAATATACTTTTCTTCCTGGGTGTCGCAGCATGTGTAGTCATGCTCTTTACCTTTGACGTAAGTTTCACCGAGCTGTGGCAGCATATATGCCATGCCGGATACTGGATGATTCCCATCATTGGTGTGTGGGGGCTTATCTACCTGATTAACGCAATGTCGTGGTACAGCGTAATAAACGGTACGAAAACCGAGGACGAGCATGTGGGCTTCCTGCGTGTGTTCCGCCTGACCATCACGGGATATGCGTTGAACTATGCTACACCGGTAGGGGGGCTTGGCGGTGAGCCGTATCGCATACTGGAACTGTCACGTGATCTGGACAAGCGCCGTGCAACCAGCAGCGTAATCTTGTATGCCATGATGCATATCTTTGCGCATTTCTGGCTGTGGTTTACCAGTATATTCCTGTATTTTGCCACTTGGTGGTACGAAAAGGCAACGGGACGCGAGACGATAATGATGGACAAGCTGATTGTCACTCTGCTGGCTATTGCATTCTTCTTCTGCCTGGCTGCATTCTATCTGTTCAGCCGGGGCTATAAGAACGGCCTGGTAGTGAAGATTATCAAGTTCCTCGGCCACATACCGGGCTTGAGGGGGTGGAGCGGAAGGTTCCTGGACAATCACCGCGATGCGCTGGAGAATGTGGACAGGCAGATTGCTGCCTTGCATGCCCAGGAGAAGCGTGCTTTCTATCACAGTTTCTTCCTCGAGTATTTCAGCCGCCTGGTGCAGGCCCTGGAGATTATGTTCATGCTGTTGCTGCTTGGCGAGAACTGCGGTGGCGGACTTGAGGGCTATATCCTGACCTACATACACTCGGTACTGATTCTGGCATTCATGAGCCTGTTTGCGAACCTGATAGGCTTCCTGCCGCTGCAGCTGGGCGTACAGGAGGGCGGATTCGTGCTCTCTATTGCGGCAATGGGACTTGCTCCTGCCGTGGGCATATTTGTGAGCATAATATGCCGTGTGCGCGAAATAATATGGATTGCTATCGGCGTAGGGCTGATGAAACTGCCCGGTTCAGACAAGGATTAGAGTTTCCAGACGTTTTCTCCCTTCAGGTACTGCTCCTGGACCTCTGCCATCTTCAGGTTCTCCTTCCTGGAGACCTTGTCGTGGTAGTATCCGCCTGCAAGGATGGATGATACGAAATCCTTGATCTCGTATCTGAGGCCTTCGTCGATGAAGGGGTAGAAATATTTCTTGTTCAGGTTCTGGTCTTCGTAGCGTACCTCGAAATAGTCGGTCTTCCACCAGGGAGCGGGGACGTATACATATCCCTTGGTTCCTGCTATGGTCATCGAGCCTTCGGTCTTTACTCCAAGTCCTACCTGGAACGAGGCAACGGCGTGCTCGTAACGGAATACTGCCTTTGTGAACATGTCCACGCCGTTCTTCATCTTCGAGTAGAAATTGATGTTGCAGTAATCTGTCCCCAGGAACTTGAATATGGGAAGCAGTGGGAAACATGCATTCTCGCTCATACTGCCTCCGAAGCGCTTGCTGTCCAGTTTCTCCGAGCTCTCGTCCGTAAGGGTGGTGACGCTTGCATTCACCTCTACGATATCGCCTATCACGCGTGATTTCAGCAGCGAGAACATGTGACCGAATGCAGGGCAGTAGGCTGTCTTGAGTGCAACCATCAGCACCAGCTTACGCTCTTCGGCAATAGCATACAGTTCCTCTGCCTGAGCCTTGCTGAATACAAGGGGCGTCTCGCAAAGTACGTGCTTGCCTGCCATAAGCGCCGACTTGGCATAGTCATAGTGTGTATAGTGCGGAGATGCAATATATACGGCATTGCAATTGGCAAACAGCTCCTGGGTATCGCGTGCCGTAACGGCTATGCCGTGCTTTTCGCAGAAGGCTTTGCATTTCGCGGCATCTGGGTTGTATGCCGCTGATATTACGGCGCTGTTTACATTGCCCGATTCGGGAACAAAGCGCGAGGCTATGCTTCCCGTACCTATGATGCCTATGTTCACGCTGGGACGCTCCTGGCGCAGCTGCGTAGACGAGATGCCTTGTGTGCGGGGCAGATAGACAACTTCGCAGAACTCGTTCAGATAGTCAAAGTAACCTTCCCAGTCAGAGCCTATGGCAAAGATGTCCACACCATATTTCTGGATATCATCTATCTTCTGGCCACGATATTCCTCTATCACAATCTGGTCGGCAAGACCTGTCGCCTTTACTGCCTCGATGCGTTCCATCACGTTGTTGCAGGTGTTCATCTTGCCCCTCTCCAGGTCAAAGTTATCGGTCGTAACACCCACAATCAGGTAGTCGCCCAGATCCTTTGCCCGCTTCAGCAGGTTGTAATGTCCCTGATGGAACAGGTCGTATGTGCCGTATGTGATAACCTTCTTCATCGCTGTTATGCTATAGACGTGATATGTGTGCTAAATGAATTTCTTCTCGCGGAGGTCTGCAAAGGCGGCAAGCAGTTTGTCGTAGTCCTCCTTCTGCAGGTAGCCGATATGGCCTACGCGGAACACGGTGTCCTTCATGCTGCCTCCGTTGGGGCATATCCATATACCATATTCGTCCTTTATCTTCAGGAAGATTTCGTATGCTGACTGAGTGGTGGGGTGCAGGGGCGTTACGGCATTACTAAGGCTTTCGCTGACAATCTCGAACGGCAGTTGCATCTCCACCAGCTTGTCGCGGAAGTACCTTGCCAGTTCTGCACAACGTGCAATCTCGGCTTCGGCACCGCCCATATCGTCAATCTCCTTAAGGCGTACGTTAATCTGACGCAGGATGCCCACGGCAGGCGTCCACGGTGTCTGGCCGCGTTCCATGTTCTTCAGGGCAATCTTCAGGTCCAGGTACTGACAGCAGCACTTGTTCCTCTCTATGCGCTCCAATGCCGACGGAGCCAGGATCATAACGGCAATGCCGGGGGCACATGCCAGTGCCTTCTGACTGCCTGTAATCATCACGCCTGCACCTGTGGCAGACATATCAAACGGGTCGCACAGGAAGGTCGATATAGTATCGACAATCATGAAGCAGTTGTTGCGCTTGCAGAAATCGGCAACAAGATTGATGTCATAGTGTACACCGGTGCTGGTTTCGTGCTTTTGCAGCAGGAATGCAGTATATCCCTTGCCATCGAACTGTGCCAGATGCTCGGGCTTCAGTGCCTTTCCGTGCTCCAACTTTATTTCCGTGAAGGGTATCTCGTGCAATGTAAGCAGTTCGACGAAACGCTCACCAAAGCTTCCGCCGTTTACCACCAGGGCCTTGTCGTTCTTGTTCAGACAGTTCATTATGGCAGTTTCCATGCCTCCCGAACCGGAGCAAGTCATGAATACTACGCGGCTGTCATCGGTCGCGTTTGCGAATTTCTTTACCAGGCGCTCGTTCTCAAACATGGTTTCCGAGAACTCAGCTGTCCTGAAATACGGCACCTGCTCGGCACCTATGGCACGTACAGCATCCGACGACTGTACAGGTCCTACCGTAAAATTAATCATAGTCCCTATTTCTCTATTCTATAATCCTAATCCTTCAATCTCTCGCTCAGGTCATGTCCCGTAACGATGTCCTTGCCGAAGATGTCCAGATACTCTGCTTTCATCGCAGACTTCATCTTGACATACATACGTGTGACATATGCGGTGTGTCCGGCAATGTCCGTTACTGCACGCCACTTGCCGTTCACCAGGCGCACATGCATCAGCTTCTTGCTCGATGCTCGCAGTACAAAGCTGACCTCGTTGTTGCCCTTGCTGCGGATGTTGTAGCCGAAGACAAACTTGCGCTCGAAGAAGCTGAGTCCCGACATATTCCTGTACTGGTCCTGCAAGGTTGCCCAGTACACATCCATGGGCTTTTCCATATCCAGCTTGCCGTCTTTCTGACGTACGTCATAGCATACGATATTGTCGTTTGTGCTGCGCTCAAAGCGGAACAGACGGTTTTCCCTGACCTGAGCCATCATGCATACGCTGCATGCCAACAGCATCATCAGAAACAGTATTCTCCTATTCATGTGATATCGGTACTTTAATATCTGTATGGTGCAAAGATACACATTTTTTTTATTAGTTGCAAAAAAGACTCCCTGTTCTTGCGAACAGAGAGTCTGTATGGTCATTTGCAATCGCGGATTGCAGTGATGTCCGTTTCTTACAACTTGGGGCCTGCAGCAACCAAAGCCTTACCAGCCTCGTTGGTTGTGTACTTGCCAAAGTTCTTGATGAAGCGGGCAGCCAGATCCTTGGCCTTCTCCTCCCACTCAGCAGCAGAAGCATAGGTGTCGCGAGGATCCAGGATAGCCGGATTCACGTTTGGCAGGGATGTTGGTACCTCGAAGTCGAACATAGGAATCTTCTTTGTCTCAGCCTTCAGGATGGAACCGTCCAGGATAGCGTCGATGATACCACGTGTATCGGGGATAGAAATACGCTTGCCGGTACCGTTCCAACCAGTGTTTACGAGGTAAGCCTTGGCACCGCTCTTCTCCATCTTCTTAACCAGCTCCTCGGCATACTTTGTCGGGTGCAGCTCCAGGAATGCCTGGCCGAAGCAAGCAGAGAATGTAGGAGTAGGCTCTGTGATACCACGCTCCGTACCAGCCAACTTAGCTGTGAAACCAGACAGGAAGTAGTACTTTGTCTGCTCTGGAGTCAGGATAGATACAGGAGGCAGTACGCCGAATGCGTCGGCAGAGAGGAAGATCACGTTCTTGGCATCAGGACCGGCGCTCTTGCCGTTAACCTTCTGCACGATCTTGTCGATGTGGTTGATAGGATATGATACACGGGTGTTCTCGGTAACGCTCTTGTCAGCGAAGTCAATCTTGCCGTCAGCAGCAACAGTAACGTTCTCGAGCAGAGCGTTGCGCTTGATAGCTCCATAGATGTCAGGCTCGTTCTCCTTGCTCAGGTTGATAACCTTGGCGTAGCAGCCGCCCTCGAAGTTGAACACACCCTCGTCGTCCCATCCGTGCTCGTCGTCACCAATCAGCAGACGCTTAGGATCTGTAGACAGAGTTGTCTTGCCGGTACCGGAGAGACCGAAGAAGATAGCTGTGTTCTTACCCTCCATGTCGGTGTTGGCAGAGCAATGCATGGAAGCGATACCCTGCAGAGGCAGATAGTAGTTCATCATAGAGAACATACCCTTCTTCATCTCACCGCCGTACCATGTGTTGATGATAACCTGCTCGCGGCTTGTTGTGTTGAAGGCAACGCAAGTCTCCGAGTTCAGGCCCAGCTCCTTGTAAGCCTCAACCTTTGCCTTTGAAGCATTGTAGATAACGAAGTTAGGCTCGAAGCTCTCCAGCTCCTCGGCTGTAGGCTGGATGAACATGTTCTTTACGAAATGTGCCTGCCATGCAACCTCGACGATGAAACGGACACGCAGACGTGTAGCCTCGTTGGCACCGCAGAAAGCGTCAACTACATACAGCTCCTTGTTGCAGAGCTCCTTGATGGCAATCTCCTTAACCTTTGCCCAAACCTCCTCGCTCATGGGGTGGTTGTCGTTCTTGTACTCGTCAGATGTCCACCATACGGTATTCTCCGAGTTGGCATCCTTTACGATATACTTATCTTTAGGCGAACGGCCAGTGTAGATACCAGTCATTACATTGACCGCGTTCAGTTCTGTGTTCTGACCTACCTCGTAACCCTCGAGACCGGCCTTTGTCTCCTCAGCGAACAAAACTTCGTACGAAGGATTGTGAGCAATCACCTTGGAACCGGTGATGCCATACTGTGTCAAATCCAATGTTGCCATTTTCTATATAAAAAATTAAAGTTATTAATAATCTTAATTCCAGTTTCGCGAGTGCAAATATATATATTTGTGCCGAAAAACGGCCAAATTGTTATACTTTTTTCAGCATTATTGCATTATTTGCAATCACAACATTGCAGCATGGCGGCACATCATTGCCCGGCGTTCTTTCGCCGCTGCTTCTCACGGTCCCTTTCCATGTTCAGGTCACGTGATTTTTTCTCCTGGTCAGCCTTCTGCCTAACCAGGTCCGCAGGCTTCTGGTTCATGGCAGGAATACTGTTCAGATCCCATGCCTGCTCCACATCCCATTTGGCACGCACCACCATGGGCTTCGGGAAATAGTACACCATCTCGGGCTGGCGTCCTTCTCCATAGTCGCCCGTATCCCAGATGCCGTTGCCGTTGGCATCGATAAAGCACCTCATATAGTATGTGTCGGGCTTCAGGTAGAAGAAATCAGCCGCCCCGTCCTTCGCAGCACGCTGCTGGTACACAACCTTGTCGTTGCCGCCCAGCAACTGCACCACCGCACCTGTATCCGGCGAGATCACGTTGATGAAGAGGGCGCCGTACTCGTCCAGGCTCTGGACCGCAAACGTACTCTTTACATGCTTCGACCCCGTACCCATTACACTCCTTATCGCCATCGAATCCAGCAGGACACAGTATTTCTGACCCGGCTGCCATTCGGCATACATCGTGTACGAACGTGCATTGTTCCTGGTAGGCAGGAACAGGAACGGCTCGTCTATCAGGTCCGAATCCTTTACAAGGTACAGATGAACCTTCGTCGTATCAACAAACTCTATCGGCTCCGGCGTTTCCACATACACGTTCTTGTTCGGGTCGAGTGCCCCCGTTGGCCTTATCCTCACATCCAGTATCTTGATCTCATAGGGATTGCGCTCCGCAGGCAGTGGCATCTTGCTCCTGCGCTCACGCTTGGCACGCTGCTTGTACCACTGCGCGATGTCCTTGTCACGCTCCTCCTTTATCTTCGACCACGATTTGCGCGAGACAACCGTCATCGTATCGGATTTATACTGCAGTTCCCCCAGCGAATCCGTGTCCAGGAACGTCGCTATCAGCTCCAGCGTATCCGTCCGGTGCGTCAGGGCGGTATCCGTAACCCAGTACGTAATCGTGTCCTTGTGTTCCGAAGCCTCAACCTTCAGGCACTTCTCGTCAAAGTTCAAGCCCTTTATGATGGGCAGCTCGTCGCTGGGAGCGGTAAAATACAGCCGGAACCAGTCCGGCAGCGGACGCTCCTTCTTTAGCAGATGCCTGTCCTGACCACCTTCCAGGAATGCCCTCAGTACCAGGTTGTCCGGGAAATAATGGATGTATGGCACAACCTTGATACTGTCATAATGTATGCTGTCATGCCAGCAGGTATCGAAACGCAGGTCGTTCTTCTGCGACGGAATCACCACCGTGGTATCAAAGGCAATCATCTCGGATTTCTGGCTGAAGCGGAAGTCACCGTCCATGTCCTTCAGGGCAAAGGTACGGTATTTGCCGGGCGCCACACCCTTTATGCTGAACTGGCCGTTACCGTTCGTACGCGATATGCGCAGCAGGGGGGACGTGCGGAATGTACTGTCGCTGTATGTGCTGTCCAGACGGTACAGACCTACCAGTATGCTCTTTACAGGCTCCATGTCCTCCGCCTGGATCACCGTACCCGCCACCTGCATCGTATCTATTGCGCCACCAGTGCTGAAGCTGAAGGTATAGAAGCCCATCGGGTTCCCCTCGTTGTTATCCTCTATGGCATCGCCAAAGTCAATGGTGTAAGTGGTATTTGCCTGCAGCGAGTCGTACAGCGTCACCTTTACGCTCTTGCCGTCGGCACGCACGTTGGCAGCCTCCAGCTGCGGAGGCGATATTATCACCTTCTCGTTCGCATTCGTCAGCTTGACATACTCGTTGAACAGGATGCTGACCCTCTTCTTGCTGAAATTAACAGCACCGTTGGCAGGCGAGCTTTTCACCACATATGGCGGTTCCTCGTCATACCTGCCTCCGTCGGGTGCACCTATGTTTGCACACGAGGCAACAGCCAGCAGCACAGTCGCCAGAGCTATTATAATATAATAGGTATGCTTTCTCATAGAGCCAGCATTTCGTCAATATGCTTGCGGTTGTTCGACAGGCGCGGAACCTTGTGCTGCCCACCCAGCTTGCCCTTCATGGCCAGCCATTCGTGGAACAGGCCCTTGCGAGCCTCCACCAGTTCCAGTTTCTGCAATGTAATATCCTTGTGGCGCTTGGCCTCGTAATCCGAGTTTATCTCCTGCAGCGTCTTGTCCAGCACATCAGCAAAATGCTGCAGGCTGTCCGGCTTCCTCGAGAACTCCACAAGCCACTGATGACGGCACTTGCCCCTGTCGTCCATGAACACCGGAGCCGCAGTATATTCCAGTACCTCGGCACCCGTTACCCTGCAAGCCTCTGCCAGACCCTTCTCGGCATTGTCCACTATCAGCTCCTCGCCAAAGGCGTTGATAAAGAACTTCGTACGTCCCGTTATTACGAATTTATATGGATTTACCGATGTAAAGCGCACCGTGTCGCCAATCATGTAACGCCACAGGCCGCTGCTGGTCGAGATTAGCATGGCATAGTTTCTTCCCGTCTGCACACCCCACAGAGGCAATACCGTAGGATTCTCCTTCTCCAGCTCGTCCATGGGTATGAATTCGTAAAATACACCATAGTCAATCATCAGGCTCATCGCCGAGTCTGACGGATCATCCTGCAAGCCGAAGAAACCCTCGCTCGCATTGTAAGTCTCCATGTAATGCATCTTCTCCGACGGGAACAGCCGCTCGTACTGCTTGCGGTACGGAGCAAACGACACACCGCCGTGGAAGAAAACCTCGATGTTGGGCCATATCTCGGTAAAATCCTTCTTTCCCGTGATCTCCAGGATACGGTTCAACACAGCCAGCATCCACGACGGAACACCGCTCAGGTTCGATATGTTCTCTTTTATCGTCATACGCGCAATCTGCTCGCGCTTCTCCTCAAAGTCCGCCAGCAAAGCCACACTCTTGCTCGGCACCCGCACCATGCTTATCAGGGGATTCGTATTCTCTATCAGTATGGCACTCAGGTCACCCACCAGCGAATTCTTCAGGTTATAGTTGGGAGCATGGCTGCCCCCCAGTATCAGCGCCTTGCCGTCAAACACCCTGCTACCCGGGTTGTTGCGCAGATACCATACAACGGCATCCTTGCCGCCAGCATAATGCGTATCCCTCAGCCCGTCCTTGCTAACAGGAATGAACTTGCTCTTGTCGTTCGTCGTTCCGCTGCTCTTGGCATACCAGCGCACCTTACCCGGCCAGAGCACATCCTCCTCGCCCTGACGCATACGGTCAATGCTATCCTTCAACTCCTCGTAGGTATTTACTGCCGACGATGCAGCAAATGCCTCGTAAGTCATGTTGTCAGCAAATCCGTGTGTGCGGCCCCATTCCGTATCCTTAGCCTTGGACGTCAGCCTCTGCAACACCTGCATCTGCAGGCTTTCCGCCTGAGTCCGGTAATTGTCCAGTTGGCCTAGTCTCGATGAAAATATCGGCCTTATAAGTGGAGTTATCTTCATTATTCTTTCCTATATCCAGTATACGCTGTTTCAATGCAGCGTCCGTCCTTATATTCTTCAGAGCCTGACCCGAAGCCTTCTGCTGGCTCTCCTTCTTGCTGTATCCGCGCCCCTTTCCGCACACCTCCCCGGCAACCACCGCACAGGAAACGAAATACGGCGAGCGCGACTTACCTTCGAAGCCCTCCTCCTGCAGTACATACTCTACCTGCACATGATACCTCTGGCACCATTCCAGCAGCCTGCTCTTGAAATTGTCATCCTTCGCCACCATCTTCTCCAGGTCCAGATACCTGCCCATCACACGGTTCTGCATAAACCACATGCAAGCCTCGTACCCGCGGTCCAGATACACGGCACCCACCATGGCCTCGAAGGCATTTCCCCCCATATAGCTGTTATGGCTCTGGTGAGGCAGGTCGCTGCGCACCAGATCCATCAGCCCCATATCCTTTGCCAGCTTTCCCAAGGTCGAGCGCTGCACCACCTTGCTGCGGGCATTCGTCAGGAAACCCTCGTGACGCTTCCTGAAACGGCGGTACACAATATCACCCACGACAGCATCCAGGACAGCATCCCCCAGATACTCCAGGCGCTCGTTGTTCTCACGTATCCTCTGCCCGTCCTTCTCCATAGCGCTCTTGTGCATCAGCGCCTGGCGGTACAGCTTCATGTTGTGCGGATAGAACCCCAGGATTCTGTAAAAAGAACGATAAAGTTGCCTCTCTTTGTAGAAAGGCAACTTCACCGTATCAATTATATTTCCTAAAGTGACATTCACTTCCTAGAATTTCTTGAAAATCACACAGGCATTGTGGCCGCCGAAACCGAACGTGTTGCTTATCGCAGCACGCACCGTACGCTTCTGCGCCTTGTTGAATGTGAAGTTCAGGCGGTAGTCGATCTCGGGATCCTCGTCACCCTCCTCGTGGTTTATCGTAGGCGGAACGATATCCTCGGCAACAGCCCTCACGCTCGCCATAGCCTCTATGGCACCAGCAGCACCCAGCAGATGACCCGTCATCGACTTCGTACTGCTTATGTTCAGCTTGTAAGCATCCTCGCCAAACACCTCCTTGATAGCCAGCACCTCGCTTATGTCACCCACATGCGTGCTCGTGCCGTGAACGTTGATGTAGTCAATGTCACTCGTCTTCATCCCCGCATCCTCCAGCGCATTCCTCATCACCAGTATAGCACCCAAGCCCTCGGGGTGGGATGCCGTTATGTGATGAGCATCAGCACTCATACCGGCACCTGCCATCTCGGCATATATATGGGCACCGCGAGCCTTTGCATGCTCCAGTTCCTCCAGGATCAGGCTCACACCGCCCTCGGCCATTACAAAGCCGTCACGGCTTGCGCTGAACGGACGGCTTGCCTTCTCAGGCTCGTCGTTGCGCGTACTCAGGGCGTGCATCGACGTAAAGCCACCCACGCCAGCACAGGTTATTGCAGCCTCGGCACCGCCGCTCACAATCATGTCAGCCTTGCCCAGACGAATCAGGTTAAACGCCTCGGCCAATGCGTTCGTACTGCTTGCACAAGCACTCGACGTGATGAAGTTGGGACCGCGGAAACCATATTTTATGCTTATGTGTCCGACACAGATGTCAGCAATCATCTTCGGCACGAAGAAAGGGTTGAACCTCGGTCCTGCCGTCTCGTTTGTCAGGGCATAGTTCGTAACCTCCTCCTCGTATGTCTTCATGCCGCCAATGCCGACACCCATTACCACGCCCACGCGGTTCTTGTCCACCGTCTCCAGGTCCAGGCCGCAGTCCTCCACAGCCATCTGTGCGGCAGCCACCGCATACTGGCAATACGGATCCAACTTGCGCGCCTCCTTGCGGTCTACAAACTGCGTAACGTCAAACCCCTTTACCTCGCAGGCAAAACGGGTCTTGAACTTACTCGCATCAAAATGAGTTATAGGACCGGCACCGCTAACGCCCTTCAGCATGTTCTGCCACGTTTCCTCAGCCGTATTGCCCAGGGGTGTTACAGCACCCATGCCCGTTACTACAACTCTTTTCAGCTCCATATACCTATATATTAAAAGTGGTTTGGTGGTTCAGTTGCAAGTGCACACCACCTGTCTAAACCTCCAAACCACTATGTAACAGTTCTAATTGTCTACTAGTTGTTCTCCTCGATGTATGCGATAGCATCAGCTACGGTAGAAATCTTCTCGGCCTTGTCATCGGGAATTGTGATTCCAAAAGTCTTCTCAAACTCCATAATCAGCTCAACGGTGTCCAGAGAGTCTGCACCCAGGTCATTGGTGAAACTTGCTTCAGGCACAACATCAGCCTCGTCAACACCCAACTTGTCTACAATGATCTCCTTTACTTTTGCTTCAATTTCAGACATTTTCTTTATACTTTAATTGGTTTTTCTAAATTCTGTTCTTAGTCGCAAATTCAGTGCAAAGAAAAAGAAAAAAAGTGATATACGCAAGCAAAACAACCAAAATAATTATAATTATTGCGCATTTGACATACATTTTGTGCAATTTAACAGCAAAAAGGATTACCTTTGCGCCTAAGCTATACAAAAATATATCATGACAAAGAAGCTGTTCCTCCTGCTCATTCTTATCGCAGCCACACTGCTTTCCCATGCCCAGTTCGCCCAGCCGGCACATTTCACTGCCAAGCAGCAGATAACCCCCTCCGGCCAGCTGGAGATCACCTTCTCCTCCGCCATCGATGCCGGGTGGCACGTATACGGTTCCGAAATGGAAGACGGCGGTCCCACCCCCGCATCCATTACACTCGAGCAGCAGACAGGTGTACAGCCCGCAGGCCCCCTCAAGACCACCGGCGGCAGCATACACCGCGGCATAGACCCCATGTTCCAGTGCGAGGTACAGACAGTCGAGGGCAGTGTGACATTCCGCCAGCTGTACAATATCACAGCCGACCACTATCAGCTCAAGGGCTATCTGCGCTACGGAGCCTGCAACGACCAGACCTGCATACCGCCCTCAACCGTCGAGTTCCAGTTCCAGGGCGATGCACCTGCCAAGCCCCGTGAAGCAACCGCTCAGACACAGGATACTGCTGTACCCGCTGACGATAGTGAACCTGCCGATACCACAGCAGCCGCGATTGCCGACACCGCTGCCGTTGCACCTGCCGTTGACAGCGAGCCTTCGTTGTGGGAACCCGTCATTGACCGCCTTCAGGCGTTGGAGCAAGGCGGAACACACGCCAGTTCATCCCTCTTCTGGATTTTCCTCATGGGTATGGCTGGAGGACTGCTTGCCCTGCTTACACCCTGCGTATGGCCCATTATCCCCATGACAGTCAGCTATTTCATCAAGCGTAAGTCAGGCGTCCGTACCGCCATTGCATACGGCATATCCATCATCGTCATATACGTCGGGTTAGGCATGCTGGTAACACTACTCTTCGGAGCCAGTGCCCTCAATGCAATGAGCACCAATGCCATATTCAACATCTTCTTCTTCCTCCTCCTGCTCGTCTTCGGACTCAGTTTCCTCGGCGGATTCGAACTTACCCTCCCGTCATCGTGGAGCACCGCCGTCGACGGCAAGGCAGAGAAGACAGGAGGCATCATCGGCATCTTCCTCATGGCATTCACCCTCAGCCTTGTCAGTTTCTCATGCACAGGTCCCATCATAGGTTTCCTCCTTGTCGAGGTAGGCACGACAGGCAGTCTGCTTGCCCCCGTTACAGGCATGCTCGGCTTTGCCATTGCACTCGCCCTGCCCTTTACACTCTTTGCCATGTTCCCCTCGTGGCTCAAGAGCGCACCCCGCAGCGGCAACTGGATGAATGCCGTCAAGGTCACCCTCGGTTTCCTGGAACTCGCATTCTCCCTCAAATTCCTCTCCGTTGCCGACCTTGCATACGGATGGCATATACTTGACCGCGAGGTATTCCTCTGCCTGTGGATAGTAATCTTCGCAGCAATGGGAGCCTATCTCCTGCATTTCATCCGCCTGCCCCACGACGAAGACGAGTATGACGAGACGGGAGCCGTCGTCGCCAATCCCCGTACAGGCATTGTACGCCTTATGGCAGGCCTTTCGGCATTCGCCTTCGCAATATACATGATTCCCGGCCTCTGGGGAGCACCCTGCAAGGCAGTCAGCGCCTTTGCACCACCCGTCAATACCCAGGACTTCAACCTCTACAGCCAGGACGTGACGCCACGCTTCCAGGACTACGACCAGGGAATGGCATACGCCCAGGAGCACGGCATGCCTGTCATGCTTGATTTCACAGGCTTCGGATGCGTCAACTGCCGCAAGATGGAAGCCGCAGTATGGACAGACACCCGAGTGGCAGACATAATCAATAACAAATACGTCCTCATCACCCTGCACGTGGACGACAAGACCCCCCTGGAAACGCCACAGACAGTCGTTGAAATGGGGCAAACACGCACTTTACGCACAGTAGGTGACCGTTGGAGCTACCTGCAGAGACACAAGTTCGGAGCCAATGCACAGCCCTTCTATGTCCTGCTCGATGCACAGGGCCAGCCCCTGGCACCCAGCTACAGCTACAACGAGGACATCCCCGCCTATATCGACTGGCTCAACTCAGGGCTGCATTAGTATCTCCAGCAGCTCCGCCATTCCCTCCGTAGCCTTCTTCTGTATTACACGGATGTTGACACCCAGACGCCCCACCTCCCTTGGCGTGTTCGGGTCAATTATGTAGTTCTGTTCTGCACGCGAGGCAAATATCAGGCTCGCAGCAGGCTGAACCTGCATGCTCGTGCCAACCACTACGAAAATATCAGCAGAAGCAACCTCCTCCAATGCCCTCTGGATATTGGGCACAGCCTCACCGAACCACACTATGTACGGACGCAGCTGGCTGCCGTCAGCCGCCTTGTCACCCATCCTCAGCGGAATGTCGTATGGAAGCACCTCTATGCATGACTCCTTGTCGCGTGACGAACATACCTTGGACAATTCCCCATGCAGGTGAATAACATTCGTACTGCCGCCGCGCTCGTGCAAATCATCCACATTCTGCGTCACCACCACCACATCATATTTCTCCTCCAGTTTCGCGATTGCACGATGCGCAGCATTCGGTTCCACCGACATCATCGCCCTGCGGCGGTCGGTGTAGAAATCCAGCATCAGCTTGGGATTACGGTACCAGCCTTCGATGCTCGCAACATCCTCCACATTATATCCTTCCCACAATCCGCCCGAATCACGGAACGTAGGCACACCGCTCTCGGCACTCACGCCGGCACCCGTCAGAAATACAATTTTCTTTCTCATGACATAATCTCCTTTCAGCTATCGCAAATATACAATTTTATTCGTATCTTTGCCACATGAAGAAAATACTTTTTATATGTCACGGTAATATTTGCCGCAGCCCTATGGCAGAGTTCATCATGAAGAAACTCGTAGCCGATGCAGGGCTCAGCGACCAGTTCCAGATAGACAGTGCCGCCACCAGCACCGAGGAGATCGGCAATCCCGTATATCCCCCTGCACGCCGCAAACTCGCCGAGCACGGCATCAGCTGTGCAGGCAAGACAGCACGGCAGCTCACACAGCGCGACTACCAGTATTACGACCACCTCATTGCAATGGATCAGAACAACATACGCAACATGATGCGCATGTTAGGCGGCGATCCCGACCACAAGATAGACCTGCTCCTCAATTTCACCGACAACCCACGGGAGGTTGCTGACCCCCAGAAAGTAAAAACGGAAATTGTACCACGGGACATTGCTGACCCGTGGTACACAGGCAATTTCGATGCCACATGGCGCGACTGCCTTGCCGGTTGCACCGCCCTTCTGCAGGAGCTTACAAAGTAATCCTCCCTGTCAGCTTGGTTTCTGGGGATTACTCAGCCTAAAGTTGACAGGTAACTTAAATCTGCAACGAACCTTCTTGCCATCCTGCATGGCAGGCTTCCATTTTGGCATCAGCTTCACAACGCGTTCAGCTTCTTTTGCAAGGGCGGGATTAGGCGAACGGACAGTTTTTATTTCCTCGACGTCTCCCTCTTTATTGACAACGAAGGAAACAATAACAACACCCTGAATGCGCTGCTTGATACACTCGTCAGGATATTTGACATTCTCGGCAAGGAATTTCATGCACTCCTTCCTTCCACCGGGGAACTCCGCCAGTGTCTCCACCACGTCATAGATGCGCATATTGTCGTTTACCGCTGTTGTGTCCTCCTGTGCGAAGGAAAAAGACGTGACTGCCAGGAATGCAGCCATGAAAGCATACACCTTTTTCATGGTTTGTTTTTTATAGGTTATCACAGGCAAAGATACAAAAAAGATAAACCATAGCACTTATTCTTACATTAAACTTATCAAAAAAATCAGCAAAAAATTACTACCTTTGTGCCCGAAGAATCACGGGACGGTTCTTTGATCCGCTAAAGATGGCTGATGTGATAAGAATGAGCGGAATAACGACGTTATAAGAATAGGACGTATACGAAGAAATGAATGAAACGCATAGAAGTAGTTGCAAATATATAATATAAATAGTATGAAGTACCCATGTGAGAATTGTAAGCTGCGTGCGCAGTATGATAAGAATCCTAAGTCGATTGTTGGACGCTTTTGGCGCTGGCAAATCAATTTCTGTCCGAGCTGGCGGGGCTATTTCAAGTCTTTGCCTCCTGAGAAGCAGGAGGAACTGAGAAAGAAATATAACTTTTACAAGTATTGAATGGCATTACCGAAGTTTGTCATAACGATGGATGGCTATCTGCGGTTGGTAATGGGTTAATGTTATAAATATATGTTGATGAATCGTCGCTTTTGTGTTTTAGTTGTGTTGGTTGTGCTGGCTGGCTTTGCTGGTGTTATGGCACAGCCTGCACAGGACTGGGCTAATTTCGAGCGTTATCATTTGGATAACCAGGTTGTAAAGGCTTTGTTGCAGGACAAACGTCGTGTTGTGTTTATGGGCAACAGTATTACGGAGAACTGGGTCAGGCGTCACAAGGAGTTTTTCGAGCAGAATGGTTATGTGGGCAGGGGTATCAGTGGACAGACGACGTACCAGATGTTGTTGCGTTTCTATGATGACGTGGTAAGTCTGCATCCCCAGGCTGTCGTTATCAACGCTGGTACTAATGATATTGCGCTTAACAACCATGTTTATGTCGAGGATAGGACTTTCCGTAATATCACTTTAATGGCGCAGATTGCCAGGGATAACGGCATCAAGGTTATCCTGTCTTCCATAACGCCCTGTGACCATTATATATGGCGTCCGCAGGTGACTGATGTGGTTAGAAAGATTGGTAGCTTGAATGCCCGTATAAAGGCTTATGCCAAGAAGAATGGGATGGAGTATGTGGATTATTTCTCGGCTATGGCCGATGCTTATGGTGCTATGCGTAAGGGTCTGTCGGACGAGGGTTGTCATCCGACTGTGGCGGGTTACGAGATCATGGAGGAGCAGGTGCAACCGATAATCAAAAAGGTGCTGAAATGATATGATTCATCTGGAGAGTGATTATAATAACGGGGCACATGCAATGGTGCTGCAGCGTCTGGTGGAGACGAACGATGTGCGTTCGCAGAGCTATGGTGATGATGAGTTCAGCTGGAATGCCCGGAAATTGATACGTGAGGCGTGTGGGGCTCCTGATGCGCAGATTTGGTTCCTGGCAGGTGGTACGCAGACGAATGCCACGGTTATAAACAGTGTGCTGGAGTCATACGAAGGCGTGCTGTGTGCCGATACCGCACACATAAACGTACACGAGGCCGGTGCCGTGGAATTTACCGGGCACAAGGTTATTCCCCTGCCGGGACATGAGGGCAAGTTGCAAGTGGCCGACCTGAGGGCATGGCTGGCAGCATACCATGCCGATGATACTGCCGAGCACATGGTGCGCCCCGGTATGGTCTATATTACGTTCCCGACCGAACTGGGTACGCTGTATACGGCAGACGAGCTCAGGGAATTAGCAGACGTGTGCCACCAATACGGACTGCTGCTGTATGTGGACGGTGCCCGTCTGGCTTATGGATTGGCTGCTGGCGGGGATGTTACGTTGCCGTTGTTGTCGTCTGTTGCGGATATTTTCTATATTGGCGGTACCAAGTGTGGTGCGTTGTGTGGGGAGGCGGTGGTCTTTCCTCGTGGTAATGCTCCCAGCCACATGTTGAGTCGTATCAAGAGGCATGGTTCGCTTTTGGCCAAGAGTCGTGTAGTGGGTGTGCAGTTCGAGGCGCTTTTCAGTCGGGTGGGAGGTGCTACGCTTTATGATTTGATTGGTCGGCAGGCTATTGAACTGGCGATGCGGCTGAGAGGGCTTTTTGTCGGGAAACTGGGGTATGCTCCCTATATTGATTCACCTACTAACCAGCAGTTTTATATTATTCCAAATGCTGACCTTGCGCGACTGCGGGAGCATATTGGTTTTGAGGTGTGGTGTCCGGTGGATGCGGCTCATACGGCTTGTCGTTTTGTTACGAGCTGGGCAACCACCGAGTCGGAAATTGCTGAACTGGAGAAGCTTCTAACCCATTAAACTACTAAGCTATTAAGCTACTAAACTACTAAGCTAAAATCCCCCCTTTTTGTTACCCCCTGGGGGGTACACGTGTTACCCCCGGGAGTCTGCACGTGTACCCTCGGGGAGTCTGCAAATTCACCCCCTAGGGGGACACTACTCGCAAACTACTCACTAACTAACTACTCAACTACTCTGCTGGGTGTTTCCTGAGAGTGAAATCTTATATATATAAAGAATTTTTTCTTATTTTATATAAGGTACGCGTGACTGCTCACTACTGAAAAAAACACCCACCCACAAAAAATAGTAAGTAAGTAGGTGAGTAGTTGAGTAATTTGGATTATGGATTATTTGTTTTTGCTATTTTGCTAATGTTTCAAGATAAATACCAACCTACCTAATGGAAGGTTTGGTTCTTATCTGTCTTATATCTTATCCTGTCTTGGATATATTTATTAAACTCTACAATTAGTCTGAAATATAAACGAAAACATAAATATGAATGGATAATATTTAATAGTTTATTGCGAATAAATCACTTTTATTAAAATCCAGCTTTAGAATATGCAAATGCTATCTTTAGACCGTTGTACTAAAGATGGCATTACGCTATTTTTGCATCCATGAAAACAGTAGAAAATATTGCCTTTGGCAAACGTGTGGCAGAATTGCGAAAGAATGCAGGTTATTCTCAAGAGCAATTCGCATTCAAGTGTGACGTTGACAGGACTTATATTGGTACTATTGAACGTGGTAAAAAAGTCCAACGTTGAATACAATTGTCAAAATAGCCAATGCCTTAGAGATTTCTAAAAGTGAATTGTTTGATCACTAGTGTCCCATTTTAACGGGACACTAATGAAGAAAACCATAAAAACCACCTTTCTGAGCCAGATGCTCTTTGAGCATATAACCCCGTCAATAATAATCCCGCTTGTGAACAAGTTCCC
>OCTX011670401.1_pt1 | contig 63415 bp, 73 predicted proteins | sample 1539691 | NCBI WGS metagenome assembly OCTX01 (sample SAMN02144231, study PRJEB22623) | gut metagenome | biome: sheep rumen | host: Ovis aries | place: New Zealand
CTGTGAAATTGACGGATTGGAAATATCCGTATGAAAGGAAGTGATAGATATGGGTGAAATCTATATCCCAGATACTACTGGTAGTATCATCATTTGTGAGTAATTGCAAATGATTAAAAAATAAAACGGAAGTGACAGCTTCCGTGTCCGAATATAAACAAACTCATCACAGTGTTTATGAAATTATATAACCGTAATTAAAAGGAGGAATAAATTATGAGAGCAGTTGTATACTACTCACAAAAGACAAGAAAAAATGAAACTATGCTGGTTCCTGATGCCGGTGAATACAGAACAGCATGGAGTCAGAACAGAATCCATCCGATCACTATTGTAAATGATACAACAATTGATGATCGGGTATTCTCTGAATTGAAGCCCGAGATCCAGTCTGTCTTTAAGATGTGGGCTTGGATGACTTTTGAGAGAAGGGAAAGTTTCAATCCCGATCAGACATCTGAGACCATCACGAATCTGTTCAGAAAGATCTTCGGTGTGTGGATCTCTGAGAATCAGGTTAAGGATGCACTCATGACCATGGGATACGAGGCATCTTGCATGACCAAGGAACACTGGAAGTTCAAGATCAGAACAATCCGTGATCCTGGTAATGTCGTACCTATGGATGCAAGATTCCTGATGGACACGCTTCAGAATATTGAGCGTAAATAAAATGTAAATATGACGGGTTGTTGCTGTTTATACACAACCCGTCTTATTTAATAAAATCTTATTATATGGAGGAAAAGAAAATGGATTACACAGAAAGAAAATTTAAGGATGCTTATCTCTGCCGTGGAAAGGCATATCGCATCACCGCAACGGATGACATCGACATCTGGGATGAAAAGATGACTCCTGACTCGTACTTCGATGCGATCTTGCTTGAGAAGTCTCCTGATCAGCTCGTCTTCATCAGATTCTCTGAGGCAGAGAAGAGGAACCACTTCGCTCAGCTCGTTATAGTTCTTCCGGACATGCCGGTGGAACTTAAGGAACTCGACTGATAAACTCAAGTGAATGCATGCGGGGATATCCCCGCATGCATACTTATATATCATGCTTTATTTTCAACAATTCTATACTTAATTTTTTATTCCAAAAGGAGCATGTTTAATATGAACAAATATGTGAAAGAAATCAAAAAGTATGTTTTTTCTTCTGATCTTATTAAAGGTAAAGCATATCATATTATCAATAATAATATAACAACAATTGATGATATGAATCGAGAGAACACATCCAGTGCAATTGTAGCAATGCCAAAAGAATTTGATGCAATATTTAGTTTTGTTGATAATGTAGGTGATGCTGTATTCTTAGCGATTAAAGTTGATCTTGAATGGATCAATATTAAAGCAACTGATGCTGCAAATGGATATGTTGAAATTATCGACATGATTCCAGATATTGCATCTGTTTACAAAATTGAGAAACCAAATCTTGATCCAGAATATGTCCGGAATATATTTAATGATATAAAGGCTGGTAACTTACGACCACGACATATAAACTTTGATAATGATGTTAGTCGAGCAATCAATGACTTAGAAGAAGTTCGTAAACATAAGAAAGATTTAGATAAAGTAGATGAAAACATGTATGGTGTAGCTCATCAACCAACTGTTACTGAGAAAGAAGCGTTCTTCATTGAACCAGATCCAAATGTTCATCCAGTATAAAGGAGGGATTGATATGCTCACAAATCATAATGAGATATTATGTAAAATAAATAATGTTTATAATCCGTTAAAGCATGAAAATTATTATATGAATCGATATATCAATCCAAACATTGTTTCTGTCAGAAATTGTAGAATCTCATTTGGTAATTATATCAAACTTCAAGCAGCTCCAACTGTTAGTATTCAAAGAAAGTTTTGTACATCTGTAGAATCAGCATATTCTGATTTAATTGGTAAATTGTTTGAAATTGAAATCTTAATTGGAAATAAAGTATTTTCAACAATAGGTGTATTCAAAGATGTTGAAATACATTATAATCCAACTGATGTTAATTTATTATTTAATATAAAAGAAGAACTAATCGATTTGATATTCAATACGATGTTTCAACCTGTGCTAAAAATTGATATAAATCAAATTGTATCATTACGTGAAATCGATGGTGTAAAAGCTGTTGAATGTGATAAATTAATGTTTAACAAACAATACTTGATCGTGGATGCTCGACCATATAATCATATCGGAGCATTTTGGTTAACTGATATATCTGAGGATGGAGTTTATTATTTCAGAGATTATCATCAGATGTATTATAAAAATAATAGAAAGTCTTTGTCATTTCAAGCTAAGTCAAATGATAAAAGATTTTTATATTGGGAAATTAAACAAAAACAAGATTGAGAGGTAAATAATTATGAAAGTTACGATGTTGACTCATACACCTGAACCTGAGAAGCTTATTGCAATGGCTGCTAAGTTGTGTTATTCATCAACAGATGTTGCAACTCTTGAACAGGGTTTAACTGATGAAAAGATTAAATCATTTCTTGACATGTTAATGAGTATTGGTCATGAATCTCCTCTTGAACATGTCACATTCACATTTGCAATTGAAGGTATCTCTCGTAGCTGCGGTAACCAACTGGTCCGTCACAGAATTGCATCATATTCGCAACAGTCTCAAAGATATGTTACAATGAATAATTTCAAATACGTAATTCCTCCAAACATTACCGAATTTGGACTTGAAGACGATTATGTTGCAATGATGAATGATCTTCGTGATAAGTATGAGTATCTTCAGAAGAAGCTCACAGAGAAGCTTGTTGAGAATGAAGGTAATAGTGATTCAAAGACAATTAAGAAATGTGAGAAGATTGCAAATGAAGATGCTCGTTTCATTCTTCCAAATGCATGTGAAACAAGTATCATTGTCACAATGAATATTCGTTCATTATATAACTTTTTTGAACATCGTATGTGTAATCGTGCACAATGGGAGATTCGTGAACTTGCATGGGAGATATGGAAACAATGTGTTGAAGTTTCTCCGACATTGTTTAAACATGCAGGACCACCTTGTACTCATGGTGGTTGTCCTGAAGGTAAAATGAGTTGTGGTAAAGTATTTGAAATCCGAGAGATTCACAATGATTTGTTTAATAAGTTTACAACAAAATGAATACAAGAATGATGTAAACGAATTAATACAAATTCATGTTGTAAAGGAGTAAGTTTATCATGGCAAGTAAAAAGCAGGCTGTTCTTGAAGCAGAAATGAAAGATAAGGATCTTATGCAGATTCTTTCAAATGATGGAACCAGTTCAGTATTTAAAAAGAATACACTTATCGACTACTCATATCCAACCGGTATTTCAGTAATTGATTATTCTCTTGGATATGAAGTAAATGTAAAGGATGAGACTGGTAAAATCATTATGAAAAGAAACTGTCTTGGATTACAAGCTGGATCTTTTAATGTTATCACAGGTGCAACTCAGTCCTTTAAGACAACACTTGGAATGCAGATGTGTGCAAACATTGCATATGCAAATGGTGGTAATGTAATCCATCTTGATGCTGAGAACAGACTTGTTGTTCAGCGTCTTAAGAATCTTACACAACTTCCTGATCACTGGTTTGATGGTGATTTCCCAAGATATGCTCTAAAGGCTGGAGCAATCGGTTATGATACACTACAAGCATATGTAACTGAGATCTACGAGAATAAGATGAAATATAAGAATGTCTTGTTAAAAGATACAGGTGCAGTTGATGCTAATAACAAGCCAATCTTCTTAATGCCTCCAACTGTTATGTTCCTTGATTCTCTGTCTGATGTAATCTCTAAGGAATATGATATGAGAGATTCTAAGGAATGGGCAAAACAGAAAGAGATGCGTACAAATACAGATGGTATGCAGAATGCTAAGACACTTAAAGGTGTTATTAGTGATATTCTTCCAATGCTTAAAGAAGCTAATATTATCTTTATTACAATTGCACATGAGAATGCAAATGTATCCATGAATGCTTTCGCAACTCCGAAGAAACAGTTCCAATACGGCGATCACTCAATCAAGATCAGTGGTGGTAAGAGTGTTGAATATAATGCATCTTCTGTAATGGGCTTTACTGGTGAGATTAAGGATGATTCTCGTTATACAGAACAGCAAGATGGATTTGTTGGTAATACAGTTCTTTATGAACCGATCAAGCTTTCCACTAATCAGTCTGGTAATAAGAAGACTGGATTTGGTTTCAGAATCGTCGTTGATAAGATGAAGAATGGTTGTGACAATATCAGAACACTTGTATTGTTCTTGAATGATCGTGGCTGTCTTAAGGGTAATAAAGCAGGTTATAAAGTTATTAATGAAAAGGGTGAAGAAATCAGTGGTAAGTTCACATGGAAGAATATTTACACTGACTTCAAAAATGACCCAGTAACATACAAAACTTTCCTAATTACAGCTAAACGAGAACTTGAAACTCTTATCTCTCCAGCACTTGATGTTGCTGGTAAAATCAATCCATTCAGTATTGATAGTCTGATTAATGACTTGAATAACATCGGTGATGTTGCTTAAATAAAAAAAACAATATGCGGGGGCATGTGCCCCCGCATCAACAGTGCTTACTCGTTCGCTACACTGGAACGATAGTGAACTTCACCATCCTCTCCAGTGTACGAAATCTCAGCGATATCCTTTTTGTAATAAGGAGACCGCTTGAGAATGAGCGAAATATGCTCACCAGTTTTCGGGTCCCTGAATTCTGGTTTACCGTTAAAAACCTCGAATTCCTCTCCATGACGTGATGCGAAGATGTAAGCAAACGCATGTGCCACAGTGTGCGAGAACCCAATTGATTCAAGAGTCTGAATAAGGTTAATACTGATCATTTATTTTACCTCCTTAAGGTAATTAAGGACCTCGTCATTAATATCAGAATCCGGTCCGTAGATACTGATATTATTGTTTCTGACGACAATTGTAAATTTTACTTCACATTTGTCGCTTGCCATCCTGATGACGACACCGAGTTTTTCATCATCAAGGATGCTAAATTTCTTGATCCAAAGCCTCGTATCAAGAAGCCGGTCAAGCTCTCTTGATTTTATACACTTCAGAATCATAGAAATCATAAAATGGTTCCTCCTTCCTACTTTTATAATAATTCCAAACTGGAATTACTTTCATAAGTGCTGTAATACGTAGGTTTATATTCTGTCACAAACTTACTCAAGGTTTGGAATTTTTACATCAGTCTTGTCCACTGATGAGAGATCTTATTGATGTATTCTTATGGATTAACCACAGAATACATCTTGTCCATTAGTGTTGGGGACAAACACTTCGCCGATTTCATTCATAGCGAATTCCTCCTTTGTAAATGATTTTACAGCACTTATGAAAACAATTCAATGAAATGGAGGGGCCAATGGCCCCTCCAAACATTTTACAGTTTTCTTAGGATTCTGTCATTTCCTTCGATGTCAATCACAAACTGCTCATCAATAATGTCTTTGAAACCAAATGCCTTTGTCGTAACATCTTCATGAGAGATTACGAACATCGTACATCCTTTGGTTTCTCTGTCGATCAGCTTGATGACAGCTTCTTCTGTCGAGAGTTCAGTATCCTTAATAAATACATCCCTCTTATCCAGAGCAGATGTGACTTCATCAAGAATAATAACATCATCCTTATTCGGCTTACTACCATCTCTGGTGTAATTGCGAATATGGATAAACAGTCTCAGCAGAGATATTCTTGATGCTTCACCACCCGAGGGTTCTGTGTCTCTACCGATAACTGTGTCCAATCCATTCGGCAGAGCTTCGAACCACTTATCGAGCTTAGCATCGTTAATCAGCTCGATAATAGCCGGGTCTGGGACATACTGATTCCCCAGAGTGATGTTGTTTCTAACAGTGTCATACAACAACTCACTTCTCTGGTGAATATAGAATGTCCGTATATTAAACCGCTTATTGCCTTCGATCTCTCCAGCAAAATAGCGGAAGAATGTGGATTTACCCGATCCACTCGGACCGGAGAATCTATAGCGCTTACCTTTATCAATTCTCAATTCAGGGATACTGAACTTGAGATTTAAATTAGGATAAGTGAACTTAACATTATTCAAAACGATGTACTCCGGCATCGACGGCTTTTCCTCGATAGAAGTATCGTCACCCTTAAGAGGCTCTAATACTTTATACAAACCGTCGATTTCAGACTTGCTCTCGGTAATAGCTGAAACATAACCAATCATTGAACGGATGGTCCATTCATTCATGGCAATGAATACTGCCAGACCGAGGTCATTTGAAAACGTGGCAACCCCAAAGGCAATCAGTACCGGTGTGTTGTACAGTACATCCATGAATGCATTATAGAACTGCCGTGGCTCATTCAGGAATGAAGGTGTTGCTTCGTCCTGGCAAGATTTCTGTCTCTTCATCGCATATGTTTTGCTTCCCATGTACTTAAGCATGCGAATAACTATAAAGTTGTTAACGGAGATAGATTTCATCTCCCCTTTCATTTGAGAAGCGTTCTCATTGAAATGAAAGAGGTTATCTCCATTAAGAGACAGAAAGAGTGCTGCTCCCATAAGAAGCAGCATTGCAAAACCGGCAATGAGGTTGTATTCCATCACCTTAGTCATTGTAACGGCGAAAGGCACGAATACCTCAATTAAACCGATCACTTGTGCTCGGATATCACTTTTGTATCCGGCTATCTGATTTACCGTGGACTCAATCTTAGCCGGATCTACCTTTGTGATATCCTGTGTTCTTGAATTAAATACTCGATTGTATTCATCAAGATATACCCTGTTTATCTCGTTCAATCTAAAGGCCTTGAGGGCACTCTTCGAAAAGAACGAGAATACTGACATGCTGATATTAACCACGATGTAGATTTCTAACACGTGGATCAAATCAGCGTTACCCTCAGTCACAGATTTGATAGTCTGTGAACAGAGGTTGATCAGCAGTCCGTAAACTACTGACAGTGCAGCAGCAATTGCAAAGCTCAGCCACTGCGGAGTGCCTAATATCACCTTAGATACCTTGTATCCTACGGAAGTGATATAGGCTTCCTTTGAGAACTTGTATGTTTTCTTCTTCATACACAGTTCTCCTTTCTCTGTTTTAACGTCTTTATCAGCTGACAGATATCTATTATAAAATAATCATATAATGATTATACATATTAATGATATATATATCAGCCTTAATTTTAATAGAACATGCATATAGTGGGCGGGGGCTTACGCCCCCAACCCAAATATGCAATATGATAGGAAGTTTTATTCCGAAACATGTCAACAAGTTGCGTACCCACAACATACTTCGGAAGATGGTTGCCCATAGTTGATTCGAACAACTGAATGGCGGCTTCAAAGACCGCTGCCTTCGTCCCACTTGGCTAATGGGCAATCTATATTTATTAAGTGGGCCACCGGTGAGTTGAACACCGTTAAAACGCTTATGAGGCGCTGAGTCTAACCGTTAACTTAGTGGCCCATATTTTAATTTACCTCAGTTGGTTCCGCCCTGTTTGAGATATACCAAACGTATATTCATATACAGAACGGTTCCAACCAAGATATGTGCACGTGCCCAACCAATACTCTTCGACACTACCATCCTCACAAGATGATTACACATGACCTTCCACTTTAGATCAATAATGATCTTGGTTGATTGGTTCATAAGCTCCGCGGTTCACTTATGTGTGGATTATCGAATCAGGCTGATCATATCCCAATCAGATCAGGTCATTGTCATTAACACATACTCGTGCTAATATGCAAAGGTGGTTTTCAAAAGGAGTAAACCTTTATCAAACCATAAATAATTTGCCTGGGTGATGACTCAATCTGGTTATGTCGTCACATAATGCAACAGTGAATCACCATTGCCCAGGACTTTGTTTGCATCTTGTCACCCCACTAAGGTCACCCATACACATGTTGCGGTGATCATTCCGCGTATCTCAAACATGCATAACTGGAAGATGCTCCCCTTCGACTGTATTACTCTCAAGCGTTTCAATTCTGTGAGTCTCATTCAATCCAGATATTGTCGCTAAGTAACCTAAGTGTCTGGTATTCCAGTACCAGCGTCAATTCATACTTGGATTATTCAGAATGTGAGCCCATTATATCTCACTGTTTACAAATCCATGAGTATGGTCACTATCATATTACTGGAACAATATGAAGTTGTTACCACCATACGAGCATTAGGGAATAATTATTGTGGAGAGGTTTCTTCTGGAGAATATGCTGAAAATCGATTGGAAGAACTCTCCTAATGGTGCCGGATACCGTATTCGAAACGGTACGATATTACTATCGACGGATTTTCTTACTACTCTATGTCACCATAGCCACATCAAAATGTGTTGTAGTCTGGACTTTGTCTATACCATATCCTTTCGGACTTAGGTAGTCGGTGTAAAGTCTCTACACTCACTCATACGAGTTAGCACGGCGTTCCGTTTGTTCATTCACCGTTTTAGCCGACTTCTACTTTATGGATTTCTCCATAAGCACTCACCATGAATATCATGGATGTATCATTAGATACATACAAACGTCAAGTCCGTTGTGTCTACCTCATTCCACCAATCCGGCAATTATTTAATAAGAGGGTGAATACTGAGTGGGATTTGTATGTTGGGAAGCCCACTCAGTATTCAACTTGGAAAAAGAAATGTGTTTGGAATCGTTGGCACACATGCTGGGATTCAAACCCAGGGACCCCGTAAAGGATCTTCGGTTTTCAAGACCGATGCATTCGATCGCTCTGCCACATGTGTATTTTTGTATTTAATAGTATACAGATTGTATATTTAAAAATAAAAAAAAAGAAAGAGAAGATGTAACTCCTCTTTCTTTTTGGTGGTAGATCAGCCACCACCAGCACGAAGCTGGCTGCCCTATCACGATGGATGTGATGGGCTCTCTCTCATGTGCATAGGACATCCTATGCCCTTACAGGTGGATCAGTTCCTGCATGGTACTACTGGAACTGTTTCCAGTAGTCAAGCTGATTTTATGAACCACGTGTTCAGCTCACGTATCTCCTCGACTAAAACAACCTCGGTTGAGTCAGTGTCAACGAAGCAATAAGTAATTTGTTATTACTTATTATTCATATTAATTATATATATACAGAAATTCAAAATAATAGAAAGCAGGTAAATTGTTATGAGTATATCTATTGATGAAAGAATTGCACGATGTATTGTTAAAGCACAAGTTGGATCCGATTCTGGTAAATACCTGTATGATAGGACTGGTGCTAAAAATCGTATTAAACGTGGAGCTGAAAGATATGGGTATGATGCTAAAACAAAATATATCATCGATGCTTTAAAATTAATAAATACAAACAAACCAGGAATGTTTAATTATTATATTATGCGAAGTGGTGATCAAAATGGTTATGATAGTTTAATAACTTATTTTAATTTCAAAATTAATAATAAACAATATCAAATATCATTCCATACACCATATGATCAAGCTCCAGATTATATGATTGATTTAATTGGAAAAGGTATGAAGACTCATTGGAGAAAGAGTCCTGATTCTATCGAATCCACCAGAGAACTTGTTAAATATTTTAAAATCTGAATAAAAAAATATCCCCCGCGTGGTGCGGGGGATATGAGATGAGGTGTTAGATTACTTATTGAGAGTCATCATATTGACTCCTCCTTTCTGGTACGTAAGTACCTGGGAACAAACAATTTACAACTCGGATTAGTTGTTTATTATTCATATTAATTCTATAAATATGAAATAATAAAATAATAGATCACAAATAAGTAAGTATCTTGACATTTTATAATTATTATTATTAAAAGGAGTTGTTTGTTATGAATGAAGAGCTTATAAAAGAAATCTGTAGATCTTACAATTACGGATATACCGTTGAGAAGATTGCAGAGATTGAAGAAGTTAAAGTTAATGATGTAAAGAAAGCAATTGATTGGGGTTATGAGACAAAATACTTCAAGGAACTTAAAGAGAGAAAGGATTGATTGCTATGAAACATGGTATTGATGTGTCTGTCCATAATGGTGTTATTGATTGGAAAAAAGTAAAAGCAACTGGCAAGGTTGATTTTGCTATTCTTCGTGCTGGATATGGACAGGTTATTTCTCAGAAGGATAAAAAGTTTGAAGCCAACTATAAGGGTTGTGTTGAGAACGGTATTCCTGTAGGTATTTACTGGTATTCTTATGCAAAGACTGTTGCAGCTGCACGTATAGAAGCAAATATATGTCTTCAAGTATTGAATGATAGAAAGCTTGATCTCCCAGTTTATTTTGACTTTGAAGAAAAGAGTCAGCTTCAGACTGGTAGAGCTAATGTAAGTGCAATGGCTGATGCATTCTGTACAACTATCAAGGCTGGTGGATACACTCCTGGTTTGTATTCAATGAAGAGTGGTCTTGATAGTTATCTCACAACTGAAATGAAAAACAAATATTCTATCTGGGTAGCACAGATAAATTGCAAACAGACTTCTTATAGTGGTAAGTATGATTTATGGCAATACTCATGGAAGGGTAGATTCAATGGTATTCATGGTGACGTCGATTGTTCTTACTTATATAATGAAGCATTAATCGGTAATACTACAAATATCAATCCTCCAACAGTTACACCTACGACACCTACTAAGACTGTTGATGAACTTGCTCAAGAAGTTATGGATGGTAAGTGGGGTAATGGTGCTGACAGAAAGAATCGTTTGACTGAAGCTGGTTATAACTATACAGCTGTACAAGAAGCAGTAAATAAGATTGTTAAGGCTAATGCTTTGAAAACAGCTCAAGCTAATGCTGCTAAAACATATACGGTTAAACGTGGTGATAATCTTACTATGATTGCAAAGAAGTATAATACAACTGTAAAGACTATCGTTAACAATAACAAGTCTAAGTATCCACAGATTACTCCAAACTTCATCAAGACTGGTTGGGTCCTTAAAGTATAAAAAAGAAACATCCCCGCCCCTATGGGCGGGGAAATTCCATTACATATTGACAGAGCTTATGACAGCTCATCATCAATTACTTCTTTTAGTCGTTCCAATGCTCCGAGTTCTGTATCGGGTGAATTAATATAAGCTGTTAGCTCTTTCTTCAGTTCCTCATACCGGTTATCACGTTTCTCAAAGAATTCATCGATATCATGCATGATGAACTCATGAATCTCTTTGAAGTTATCACGGAGCTTCGTATCAAAGTCTGGATCATCAATGCTGATTGGTTTAAACTTGGGACACTGTTTTACTTTATCGCATGTCAGTTTGTAACCTTCATCTGATGATTCCTGATATGCATACATTATAAATCCAATGTCAAATGGATAATTGATTGTCTCATCATAGTCATTGGTGAATCTCAGAATCAACCATGTATATGGACAATCATCAAATAGTCCATCAACCAATCGATTTGTTGCTATGTGAACAACTCCTGTATCATTAGATGCTGGAGCTGATAGATATTTGGAGCTGTCTTCAGCTGTAAGCATAACCAGATCATCGAATCCACAAGATTCCAAGACTTCGATAATGTGCTTCACTGACTTAACTCGTACAGCTTCGTATTCCCTGAAGAACTTGATCAATGATGTGATCACTTCTTTATCACGATCATCAGTATACGACTCAACAAGTGATTCATCTTTATTGTCTATCAGTCTAATGATATCGACATACTTGACATATTCACCACTTGGCAGTTTAAGCATTCGATTAAATGCTTCAGCACAAGCATTAAATCGATCAATATAATGTTTAACCTTTTCGAATAAATCTTTCAAATCCATAATATATTCCTCCATTTATGAATTGTAAATCTCATCCGGAACATAGAAAATTCGCGATCTTTCAATTGCATCATTGTACATTTTGAACATTGATCTGATGTGATCGAGATTAACACCAACATACTTGATTGCTTCTCTATCATATGTTACAACTTCGAATCTGGTTAATGGATCACTTTTACTAACTTTCATACTTTCTCTTTGTGTGTAAATAGAAAAGTTATTCAGTTTACCAAACATATCAACACCAGTCAAAACATCATCAGTGATAACATCTCTGATTTCATACAGATATCTACCGATGCAGATCTTCTGACAAAGATACAAGTAATCAAGCAGCAGTTCTGTGACACGTACATCAACCATCATTGTTGCAAGATTCTCAGCAAGGATGGTGTACATCTTACCATATTCAGCAGCATAAGTATTATCATCAGAACATGTGATAACGACATCATCAAGGATCGGATATCCATGTAATGTCAGATCATCAACTTGTCTGCACACGACTTCGAGTGCTCCATTGAGAATCATGTCATCAACAAGTATTGTCTTGTTACCAAGCAACTTACAATTGTCAATGACATTCATCCTGGACCACATGATGTAATTGGTCGTCGGAAGAACTTTGAAAGATGGACGAGGTTCACCCTCGTCCAAATATTCATCACAGAGCTTCTCCCAGTTCTCTGCGAGTTTGCGAATGATAATTCAGAGCATTTCTGCTCCATCTACGGTTTGCATATAAATCTCTCCTTTTATTATTAATATTTTGACAACATGGAACTGTTCTGAACTGCGCAGTACCTTTGCTGTATAGTAAAACACCACATTGTACTGTACCTTCACAACACAAGACGAAACAATACCAGAACACAACTTCAACTCACCATATCATACAAAACCATTACACTACCTTGCTCTACTGGACGACACCGTACCATTACATTACATCACATTACTCTACTTCACTGGACTGGACCGTCACAGAGCATCACGTTGTTTAACTACATAATGCCGATACAATTATATGAGTGATATATGAACGTGGTGGGGATATTCCCACCATATTATTACAGCTCGTCTTCAGCGATCAGTTGTTCAAGCTTTTCTTCTGTGTAGTTACCACCGATCTGGTTTCCTTCATCATCGAGCTCCATCCATAGGAATCTACCAGCTCCCGAGTTTCTCCACTGACCAGTTCCATGTTTAACACCATAATTGAGCCACTCACGAACTGAGTCAACATGTTTTTCGATCTCGCATTCCACTGTGAACTCACACCATGAACGTGCATGAATCTCTTCAGACGAATTGAGCGCTACGCGTTCACCCTGCATAGTCTGTGTACGCAGTGGTCTTTGGTTGATTGTGAGCACATCATCAGTATGGATTACAATCTTACGTGGATACACGAAGATGTTTCCATCAATCTCCTTCTTGAAAGCTTTGATAGATGCAGACTTCGGCTTAGAGCCATCATCAACCGTATCATTCTTCTTCAGGAACGAGCACTTCTCCTTGAAATATCCCTTCCAATGATAGTCCATAAATACCGGTCTACCATCCTTCGTACGGGCGAATACAGTTGTCGACTTATCAACAACCTCAGAGACAGAGGAGTCTTCAATCTCCTGCTGGCGGGTTTTAGCATCCGGTGCGTTAGATGCAATAAACTCGGAGAAGATCTCCTGATTGTTCGGTTTTGTGCCAAGCAGCCCTGTTACGAATACCACTCTGACATTAAGTTTTTTCATTTTCTTTTCCTCCTGAAAATAATATTTTACATAAAGGATTTGTTCCTTATGCATAATAATTATATAAATATTAAAAAATAAATATATGTGAATATGTAGGAGTGGTGGGTGCCGAAGCACCCACCCAATATGAACTAAAAGCAGCCGTCTAAATAGCGAGGGTTGAGAAATCATACCTAAATGGGGAAATGGTGTGATTTCTCAACAAATGGAAAAGCAATGGCTGGGAAACTACCCAGCATGGTCATCCATGTGGGTAGTGAACCCACAACACCAGTCTTAAAGACCAGCACTCTACCAAATGAGTTAATGGATGCTAAAGTGGTGGGAATTGGAGAAGTGTTGTATGATATGTAAGGTTAACCCATGGCAAGGTTTTACATAATCCCATCCACTGTATTTAATAGTTACACATGTTGATTCATAAAAAAAAATAATTATGTGAGCTATGCCCCCGCGCGATGCGGGGGCGCTCATTCTCGCTCAGGCATTGACGTCGATTGCAATGCCAATTGCCTGAAAGAGCTCGGCAGCCGGTTTCGGCTGGCTGCCGAGACTTGCATTCGGGCCATGGTCAGTACAATAACCCGAATAGGATTTATCGCCGTTTACAACATACCACTTATAGTTGTAGAAAACGGCGATTGTTTTTTGTCCCCAACCGGGGACCCTGGGATAGACCTGGATGGTCTCCCCATTCTTTATGATGGTAAAATATGCGCTACCTCGCAGTGATTCACGCTCTTTTACCTCGACGACGTGTTTAATAACTGACAATTTGAGAGTTCTCATATTGACTCTCCTTTCTGTCACTATGTAGTGACGGGAATGAATAATTCACAACTCGGATTAGTTATCTATTATTCATATTAATTATATATATACCAAGATTCAAAATAATAGAAAAAAATGAAATAAATGTGGGGCATGAAAGCCCCACAAAAATTATTATCAAATATATGCATGAGAATTCTTATATCAGTTGAATATTCATTATAACGTAACAGGTTATCGAAGTAACTGATATAACTGCATCATGCATATTTAAGGGGGCTGGCGAGGACTTCCACCCCTTTAGAATAGGTCTGACTATTACCAGCCCATATATAAATATACCGAGAATATCGAGTTTGGAAACATAAACATCTAATAGATGTTTTGACAGGACTTGAACCTGTAAATGTAAGATTTAGACTCTTATGTGTTTACCAATTTCACCACGAAGTATCCAGACATCACTGCATCGGTATATATTTGTAAGGGGGACAGGTTATCAAAGTAACTGATATAACTGCATCGGAAATGTATTTATATGTATAATGTGGAATAAGAATTATTCGAAACTGTTTCGAACATATTAAATTTCTTTAAATTTATATTCAATAAGCTCTGTAGTATCGAATTCTTTATTAGTTGTTTTAATTGAACTTTTATTGTCAAGATCTTTTAATGCATTGATAATTATAACATCTATAGCATCATCAGTTATAGATCTTATATACATCATATATTGAATTCCAGTATTAGAATTAATAACGCGATAAAATTTATCAACACACAATTCGGGATTGAATATATCTTCATGATCTTGTAAGAGAAGTCCAGGATCATCTTCTGAGTCAGTCTTAAATACTCTCATCTCTGGTACAATATAAATTTTGGTAGTGTTGGGAATTCCACACATACCATCAAAGTCGATAGATATACGTGGACCGTTAACATTAGATATTGTCATCATACCTTTAATGTCAACATAATCAGTTTTAATTCTATAGATCGTGCCACCATTTTTAATTTGGTCATTAACAACCCATGCAGCATCTTTAACAACACAATCTTTCCATGAATTAAGTTTCATTTCTTTTTTCTCCTTATCATCTTTTTCTATAAGCAAATTAACAGTTTTCATTGTTTATCTCCCTCTTCTTGATCTACGGTTTCAAATACATGATATTCTTTACCTAAGTCATCTTTTAATTCAATAACAGGATCATCCTCTGCTTTGATAACAAATTCGGTTGGAGCAGAATCGTCATCATTTACTCTGAACAAAACAAGTCCACTTTTGGGATTGATATCTACCAGTGCAATATCAATGCCTGTGTATTCATTATTTTTACCTGTGGATCTTAATGTCATATATTCTGTCTCTAATTTATTTAAACGAATCGGCATGTCATCAATATGAATATTTATTATAAATCTCTTGTTTTTATCCTTAAATAAATCAATAGTTTTCATTATTATTTTCCTCCTCATGAAATGTTTAATTTTAATATATCATTAATCATGATCAATAACCTTTGTGATCAATATCCAATGAATCATCATTATTGATCCAATCAGATACATTAATCTTTTTAAAGCTTCCATCAGCTTGACGTGCAACTACAGTGCTGATGCCAGAATTAATGATTACACGTTTACACATAGAACAACAATCGGCATTCGTATAAGAACCATCATTCTCGATTCCTGCAAGATACAGTGTTGCATCTTTCATCTCTTCTGGTGATGCTTGAATAACTGCATTCATTTCAGCATGTGTGCTTCTACAAAGCTCATAACGTTGTCCACTCGGAACATTATGCTCCATACGGTAACATGTTCCACGATCACAACAGTTGATTCTTCCACGTGGAGCACCAACATATCCAGTCGATACGATACGATCATCTTTCACAATAATCGCACCGAACTTACGTCTCAAGCAGGTTCCTCTGAGAGATACAGCTTCCGCAATCTTCAGATAGTATTCATGCTTTGAGATACGATTTGGTTTGGTTGTTGAATCATCAGCTGACACTTTATCATCGATTGAAGTGTTATTATCATAATCAAAATGATACTCTTCTTTCAGAACCCTTTTAATTTCATTTTGATTATGTTCAGATAATTTGTGATTCTTGATTCTTTTGATAAGCTCAGCTTTGTCAGCAACGGAATAGTCGTCATCACCAATGCCAGCCAAACAATGTCCATGAGAAGTACATGTTATACATTCACCAGAACATTCTGGGAAATGTTTCATGTTATCACCATCTTTCTTCGAAGTTTCTTTGATTTCATTTTTGTTATCATCAGATGAATTATCATTATCACGTTTTTTGATGACTTCAACATTTAAACACTGCCCGTTTGGTGCACATGTTTTAATCACAGCAGCATTGTCTGTGATATGTTTAATAAGGTCATCACGTTCAGAATTTGGGTATTCTTTGTCCAGTGTATATGTTGTCTGTCCGCTGATGCAGTCTACAAATTCTTTCAAACCGCAATGGTTTTTAACATCATCATTTTCCAGTTCTTCATTGAAGTTAAGAATGATTCTATAATACGTATATCCTTCACGTTTGCAGGTAAAGCCTTTAATAGATGACAACTTATGACAATTTACAGGTACTCGATGTTTATCACTCACTTCATATGTATATGCTATAAGTGACTTTAAACATGAATCAGATACTGTATGAAAATCAAAGCTTGCCGGTGCTCTAAGTTCAAGTGAATAGTATTTATCATCTAAATATGTCACAAAAATTGCCGTTTCAGATGAATTAAGCCAATTTATAAACACAAGATCAGTATAAGTTTTAATATCACATTCAAAGAAACTCTTTTGCTTCATATTATCATCTTCTTCTTTCTTATTGTTATCACTGATATGAGAGTTGTTTGATTCTTCTTGTATCCGTTCTATTTGAAGCGGAATACAATTACCAACCATACAGTGTCCTTTAGATGGACATGTTGCACACATACCACTATACTCCGAAGAATGTTTCACATTATCATCTTCATTCTTCTTGGAATTCTTATCAAACTTTTCTTCCATAAGTTTACGCAGCGTCTCCGTGTAATATTGTAAAAGTTCAATCTCTTTACATTTCTTATCAATGTTTGGACCAGCATGAAGCTCGTCAAATTCGATCTCAACAGTGAGTCGATCAGCATATTCATTATACTTATATGATGTCGGTTTATTGAACATATAGCAATTGTCTGGATAACCATTTTCATCAAGATCGTATGCAAACACTTCACATGTTGCACAAAATGCCTCTCTGAGATCACAGCCTCCTCGAATTGTAGGAATTGCCTTTTCATCATAGGGACCATCATATTCGAGGGTCACTTTTGCTGTATAAGTATCAAGATTGGTTCCAATCTTAACTGACACAGGTTTCATCAAATTGAGATTGTTACTGAGATTCGACTGAAACTGTGTCAAATTATTTTTTGAAAATACCACTTTCAACATTTTTAATCATCTCCAATAAATTCATACGTTCCATCAGGAAGAAGCTTGAAATACTTCTCATACACATCATAGTCGGGTTCTGTAATATCCTCGACAAATTCCAAATGAAGATCATCAAGCATTTCTGATTCGAAATCTGGAACATGTTTTGTTGTTCCATCATGGTACTTTGCTTTGGTTAACTGAGAAGATCTCGTATGGTCAATGCTGTCAATACCAAAACAGATTTCTTCCTCGGTGTCTTCATCGATAACCGTGTATGTCTCATCTGTCATGACACCTTTGAGATGAACATCGATCTGATAATCATACACACCGGTGAAGATATCTTCACCGGCATTATTCTGGGAAATACTCATGCTCCATCCACCAACATGTGCAAACAGTTGCTCATACCAATAATGAACAGCCTTTCTTATCACATCGAGCCTTGAGTTCTCCTCTGTTACCTGCTCCCGATTATTCCATTCAGAACCTCTGTTAATCTCATTATCCATCACAACCACACTTCCCATGTTTCTTCATTAATGATGTAACGACAAATATATTTTGTTGGTACATGATCTGTCAACCAAACATTATTTCTCGTTACACCGAACTTATACCCATCATTATACATTGCATGCGCATCAATGACAAGAACAACTGGATCAGACGAAGACCACCGTTTTGCAGACTGCATAGCTTTTGAAACATCAGCCTGCATGTGAACTGCATGACGCTTCATCTTTTTGATCTCACCAGATTTCTGGATAAGCTCAAAAGCATCCATGGTTGTCCCATGATACAGATGTGTCGGTGGTTCTTTGATTGTTGGATTCGGATCAACCCATGGAATCGAGTGACCCTGAACACATCTGATTTCATCACCAGTATATTCATACCGACCCTTGCTGTCGGTATCAACAATTTCTTGAAGAATGTCTTTATTGAGTTCATACGATGTATACTCATTGACATTCTTGATGAGCTGTTCAACATTGACAAAGCCCTGGTGATCCATCAGAAGATGGATATCACTTGGCTTGTGTCTAAGAATGTGGCATAGAAATCTTGACAGCTGCTGGTGCTTTTCTTTAGCCATTATAATTACCCTCTTTCACAAACAGTTTTTCTTTTACCTCTTTGCGTTCTGACAGGCAGTCCCTTAGTAAACTCTTCGATGATAATATATGCTGTGTGATTTCGTGTTCGCGTTTCCCACAACGGCGCTTACGACGAAGATACGACGCATAATAATCTTTGTGGGGCATAATACCCCACAAACAGTTTCTTGTTTGAATGTAGACAGCATGAGCATACTTTTTACCAAGTTTCACATACTTGTATTTGGAAACACACATCGCTGCTAACTTCTCCTTCTTTTTCCGAATACGACGGTTCATTCTTTTTCCTCCTTATCGATATATTCTTTCCACGCTTCACAGATAGTGTCAAACACTTCCTGTGTGAGAGGTCCTTGATATACATGATCACTCCCGATCATTGTATTCGGGTGATCATCCCACATATATTTGTCATTTCTGTAGATGTTAATTGTCAGAGTTCCTTTTCGATCTTTTTCCTTATTCCACATATGAATCAGTAAATTCACCATATCTTTTGGAACACGGCAAGCGTGAATAAATCTGCGACTATATGTTGTGTCATTGCTTGATACCCACACAACATCGATCTTATAAAAGAATCCATCTGGCAGCTTATCAACTGTCAAATTCGTGTCAGAACTTGGAACTCCAAGTCTGATAATGTTCTTCTCCTTATGATTTTTAATCTTCTTTTTTGGCATTTTGATTTCCTCCTTCTTGTTTAGTCAGAAATGAGATTTTCTGATCACGAGTCAGCCAAGCATATCTTCTCAAAACTCTGGATGAACACATCAATCCAAACTTGGGTTTCAAGTGAAGCACAAGTTGTTCGAGAAAATGTTTGATGACAACCATTGACCTGAGATCTTCTCTCGTGTCATCATAAGCCCAGATGTTGTGAGTAGACGGGTCAATAGCTAACTCCTTAATGAGATAATTAAACTCATCACAATCAATGAGTATTTTTGCATCGAGCTGATATTCTCTTTTATCCGGCTTTAAGGTGATATTAATCCGAAACAGGTCAGTGGCTTCATCAAATACATTTGGACAGCCGACGATACCATTGACAGTCATCGATGGCATTGAATCACCAGGAAACCTCAAGTCTCCTGGTGGATCAGCCCATTTTAATTTCGTTGCATATCTCCAAACATCATCCAGATACTCGGTGATTTTATTTGATGGATCAATTATGTCATCATATGAAAATGTGCAAAACATATCAATTGCACTATGATCATCGTTGCCATAACATTCTTTATGCATGATATCGGCTCCTTAAGGCATTATTTGGTTAACATATTTATTGTACAATCGGATGTACCAATAGCACAACAACAAAACAGAATCATTGAAAATGATTGATTGAGGTTTGAATAACACTTCTATCTTATCACCAAGATCATAGACGCCGACAAATTGAAGATCAAGCCGTCTGCATCTATTAATATTATCTTTTGATTTAAGCTCTATTATAAGTGCTTTATACACGGCTTCATCTCTGTGTTTAAACAGATCATTCAATTGCCGTTTAATTACATCATCCCATGGTATGACAACTTTTGGAATTGTAATCTTAAGAATCTCATCATCCAGATATACATCATCTGAGTAATATTCCAGTAATTTTGTAAGTGTCGTATCATGATCTTCACAATGTGAAGTAAGCAATTCGAATAAACAAAATGTTCTCAATCCAGTTTTAGATTCATGAAACACTTTGCTTTTCGAAACAATTGTCTTTTCCATAATATAAACTCCTTCCGGCTTAGTCCGTATGGATTTCAGGTTTATGAGGTTTTATATAATATGAGAACTTATAATCCTTATCAAAATCCTCATACCACAAATGTAGTATCTCATTAACAACGTCGTCGACATTACATTTATTATGAGACATTTGAATCAACTCATCAAATGTCCACAAATATGGATTTTCAAAGCACATTCTCTTGAGATATGTATAACCAGCTTGGTTCAACATACAGCATTCCCAAAGGATATACTGGTCATAATAATAGTGCTTTGTCGCTATCATTCTGGCGAAAAATTCAATTCGAATCTCTCTGATGTTGTCTGGATAATCTTCATCAATGGAGTATATCCAATCCTTGAACTTTTCATTTTCATGGAGTGGAATACAGATTGATTTATTTTGACCAACTTGCATTGGATATTTATAAATCAATTCTGATAGCCGTCCATTATATCCTTCCATGCCATTCTCCTTATCCAAACAGAATTCCGATTTCCTTAAGTGTTAATGACTTGATCTCAGTGTTCGAATCATCGACAAGCTTAAGGAATCTGGAATCCCAGCAGCCTGTATCAATCTCGATCATCTCGTGGAAAGAATACTTCTTGAGCTGATCGATGACATTCTGTTCATCGGGATTGATAAGCATGATACCCTTAGACCATACCGCACCACCACCGGTCTGAGTCTCAAGAGGTTTGAGCTTTCCGAGAATGTCCATGTCAAATTCAGTCAAAGAAAATACTTTTTTAACTTCCGCTTTATATGCTTCATCGTCGAACTTTGAAAGATCGATCAATGAGATATTAATCCTAATAGGATCAGTGTACATGATCAGACCTTTCTGATACTTGACGATATAATATCGATTTTTTGTCAATGTATCATACATTATTATCACCCTTTCTTAGTTTTTCATGGTATCTCTCAATTGCTTCTGCAATAGGCATACGCTTCTTCAGACAATCCATATACACATGGATGTATCCTTCTGCAAATGGATATTTATGTAGAACCCATTTCGTTGAGAACTGGAACAACCACGCTGATTGTGCAAGAACGCATTCTTTTACGAATGGTCGTTCATTACGAACGACCACCCGTCTTGTGTGATAATTTTTGAAACGATACATGTTACCATGTAAACATGAACGTTTCTTCTTGATACGCCGATTCATAAAACATACTCCAACAGAGCAATGCGTGCAGATTTTATACGGCGACGAAGATATCGTAACATCTCGTCATATGAGTATCCACCAGCTCTGCCATACGTATGTCTGTAGTTAATGATATTAGCCTGATTCTTTTTATGCATTAATTTGTAATCCTGATATCCAAATGTCACAACTGGGCATGGAAGATTTGAATTATACCAGATCTTCACACGCTTGGATACTTTCTTCTTGATACGCTTATTCATTTCTCATTCCTCCACGGGATAGTCAATACAAACTGGCTTTCCACTTGTATTAATACCCCAGTTTGTGCAACTCATATTACGCTTCAGCTTTTCATCAAAAGCTTTCGCATATTCTCTACGAAATCTGCGACAATCTTTCAATTGCGCATTGTATCCTTTGTATTGAAATGTGACATGACGCATCCAAACGACAGATTCATGGATTCTTCTACGCTTCAACTTTATCTCACGATAAGTTTTTGCAGCTGGAATCAGCATATGTGGATACGGACCAAACTTAAGCATCGATTCAAATGCTTTCTTCTTGAGCTTCTTCTTAATACGTCTATTCACTTTTCATTCCTCCTTATTTGGATATGCGATAGCATATATGAGCCAACCATGAGTAAGATTACCAGAACCATGTCGATTACAACGTCTCAGTCGAAGTTTTTCATCATATGAGAGATTAACTCTTGATTCCATTCCAAGATTTAAATCGATGAAAAACTTCTTACAGATTTTGAGCTTCTGATAAATCGTCACATGATTGAAAACCAAGTCAATGTCTTTATATCTATCAGCAGCTTTTGCTCTCTTTTTCTTGATACGGTGATTCATGATATCACCTCACATATCAACAACAGGGATCTGACAGTTCGTCCCGTTGACCTGTACATTGAGTACAGCATACAAAATGCGGTTGAACTCATCGTGCTCGATAACCTCAAAGCTGTTGATCGGATACTGGGGAACCATGAGGTTCTTGACATTCGAGAGTCTACCAGTATCTGTGAGGTAGATGTTTCGTGCATTTGCCTGAATACGCTTGATGAGCTGGTTGTTAGGTCTCACCAACATACCATTCTCAAATTCGGATCCGTTCAGCATCGTAATAAGATCCTTCAGATTTTCCAATCTTTCAAGTTTAGTCATTTTCTTTTCCTCCTACAATATCCATTACGTCCTTCTTTTCGATTGATTCCATGAGAGACTGAGCGAATGCTTCTGTTTCCGGATCACGAAGAACATCACATTCAAGCTGGTTACGATGAACTCGCTTCAGTCGCAGATATGCTGTCCACAATGTATCATTTTTTGTGACCGTGAAGTTTGCCAGTCGCATGTGATACTTCAGATCACTTGCCATCATCCACGGATGAGTCGGTCTCATGTTGAGGCGTTTGAATAATTGTCTGGTTTTTGTATACGAATTATGACCAGACTTCTGATGTGCTCTCTTTTTCATTACTCGATACTTCATAATTATTTCCTCCTTTATTAGACTAATTAAATCAGATCAATTATGTAATCTTTGACCTGTTCTTTTAGCTTTAACTCAATTTCATCACGTCCTTTCTGTCCAAGACCTCGGATTTCAATACAATTATTCATTGCATAAATAAGTTGATCGAGATACTGTATTAAGCTTCTCTTTAAACAATTCTCCGTTCGAGTACTGAGATTCAAGACCTCAATTGGGGAATCAGCAGTTAGTCTTTTCGGATTACGAACAGTCTCAAGATGAGAAATGGCTTGTCTCAATTCTTCCTTCTTAAATTCAACCTCAAGCTCAAGAATGTTATATGTTCCATCCTCTTTGATCTGTTTGTATACAGCATAAAGTTTATGGCCACGGATCGGATGTCTCAACAACTGAATTGCTTTTGTAAATGTTCTACGAGCATACTCTAATGCAGCACGTCCATGTTTTTCACCAAGTGACAATGCCACTCCGATAGACTCATACTTTTCACGCGGTGATGTGAAAATACGTCTTTCAATCGCTTCCTTCTGATGCGGTGTGAGATCACTCATAGCTTCATTGATGTAATTATTCACCATTTCTACATCTTCTGCAGTTGTTTTAACATCCCCCATTTCTGCAAGAGAATAGTTTTCATATTTTTCGTTGTGAACTTCCAATGGACACTTTGGTCCAAAAAGCTCTTCGAGAAATTTAATTTGAGGATGTTCAAAATTAATAACTGTCATGATATACTCCATTCTCCCAGTCTATCCTGGGTGTCTTTATAGAGGAAGCATAGAAATTTATTTACTTCCAATGATAAGATTGTATTATTTCCTTATCATATTAATGATATAAATATAAAAAATAAGAATAATACCCGGGCATATGCCCGGGTATATTTTATTACTGTACATCCTTAACTGGAATGAATTTATAGTCTTTAGCATCCTCAATCGTCATTTCATATGCAATCGATTCAACAAAATATACACAGTTATCTCTACTATATCTTGAATAACAGTCCATATATTCAATCTTGTCATTATAAATGCTTCTGATAAGTATGGGTCTCTTCTCACCAGATTTATTCAACATGATATAGAATTCACCAGTAGCCAAATCTTTATGCCATTTTAATCCCGATTCATCTTCAATAAACACCGGAAAATTTGGTCCATCAGAAGTTTCAACCGATGGATGATCTGATGCTGGAATAGAGATCGCATCACCAGTCGGCAATTCAATGCGCACATATTGAGTACGTTGAGTATGCGAGGATGAGGATCTATCAATTCCTACAATCTTTGATTTACCAGTGATATACATCTTATCTGTATATAATCTCGGTATAGTTTTAACGTCTTTTAATTTTTCATTCACATGATAAGAATGCTTGCTGACAACAAAGTCTTTGAATCCGGAAACATCAGCAGTTTTCGTGGATTCAGATGGCGGGTTTTCATCATCATTAATGATATTATAAACGCATATAGCTGTTATTTCATCAATCTGTACATCTGAGGTTTCATTACATATAAGAATGCGTGGATATGTTTCTGACATATCATGATTATATCGATACCCAAATTTTTGAAATTCAACGATTACCGGAAGCCCAGAAAATCTATGTATTCTGTATATCTTTCCAGGGATAAAAGATTTTGTATTAAAATATGCGAATCCATCTTCCTCTGTTTCCAAATTAATTTTCCAATCAGTTAATATTTCCCATTTCTGTTCCATAAAATTACCTCCAAATGATTATTATATCATCCCCTGATATGGGGGATGATATAATATTATCGTGTTACTTGAGATCTTTAAAGAACTTAGCACGTTCCTCATCAGACATCTTTGCATAAGCATTCAACAGTGACTTCAGAGCCATCGTGCCAATCGGTGACATGTCCTTTGTCAACTTATCGAATGCTTCTTGCTTGGCTTTATCAACAAGCTCCGGTTTGCCATTAACCTGCTCATCGATTTGCTTAAGAAGCTCCTTATCATCTTCAGCGGTGATATTCGTCTTGTTGGAAACAATCTCTCGAGCGATATTGTCCATTGTTTCATCAAGCTTCTTCTTCCGAGACTCACGCTTAGCTTCAATCTCATCCCACTGCTTGATGTATTCAGCAGCGAACTGAACTTCCTTACCAGTCCAACCGGTAAGAATAGCACAACGATAAGTCATCATCGGAACAACAGCATCGCCATATCCAGCAGTCTGTACAGAGAATACATTAACCTTTGGGTTAACATGCTTTCTGTATGTGAGAATCAATTTGAATACATTGATAAATCCAATCTCACTTCCCCAGCTTCTTTGATATTTATAACAATATCCACCGCTAATATACTCTCTCATGTCTTCCTCAGTACCATACAAACCGCCAGTACCAGCTTGTTGATCAGAGAAGATGAAAATGTTATCAACCTTGATATTGTTATCAAGTGCGTGTGCAAACCATTTCCAAATTCCACCTTCGGTACTACGTCCAACATCACGACCACCTGTTTCATTAATAGTTTCTGTGATGCTGAGTGCACCATTTCTCTTAGAGATTGGATACTCCGTGTATTTATCACCAAACTTGATAACTGATCCTTCATCTGAGCATTTAGCAGCAATGACGGATGACAGATTATCAATTTCTGCAATTGTTGTTGAACCATACTCAGATGTTACAGCACCCCATGCAGAACCAGAGTTATCACTCAAGCATACAGTCGTACCCTTAAGCTTTGGAAGATTGTCGATTGAAATATCAATGCATTCTTCTAATGCATCCATGATATATGCACGATGGTTGATCTTGTAGTCATCTTTCACAACGTCATATGCAGATTTGTATCTGAATGGGAACTGCTTACCCTTAAGGACTCCATTCTTCAACTCGTTCATGTACTTCTTACAGAAGTCCATATCATCAACTTCCTTGAAGACGTTTCTGATATTACGGAGCATTGCCATATGAGGCATTACACCCTTATCAACAATCTCCTTCCAAGACATTCCTGAAGAACGGAGCTGTTCCCATGTCTTATCTTCCTCATCGACTTTAACTGCACCAGTCTGCATCAGTTCATCCAACACAGGAGATGTTGCATGTGTAAGACGTACAGCATTGATCATGCCAATCTCAGCATTCTTATACTTGTTGACCTGATATCTGGACAGTTTACCAAGTTTAAGTGCAATAGATCTTTTAAGGATAGAAGGAAGCTGATTCTTATTACCCTTATTCAGATACAGGTAATATGCAAGCTGTGTTGCAGGTTCATCTGCACGCTTCATAACAACCTGCTCAGCTGCACTGAACATACCAGGATTCTTCTCTGTGAATTCCTTACGCTTCGGATGAATAGCTGCACGTACCATAATGATCTGTGGATTAAGGCGCATGAAATATTCAGTACGAAGATCCATCGCAAACTTGATTGTCTCAAGAAAGTCGTAATCAAGTGCAGCATCAATTGCTTCCTCAAATACTTCTGATGTGGATTTAGATCTGAGAACTGTATCAGAAACAACTGGTTTTACAGACAATTTAACATTGATTCTGTTGAAGTCTGCACGCGTTTCAAAAACCCAAGACGAAAAACTTTTCCCACTTGTGCTTGGATCATGTGGCTTATAACCCTTTTCATGCTCCTTATAATATTTTGATTCACCAAAGATAGAAGAGCAAGCAATCAACTTGAGTGTCTCAAGAGGATTGAGAGTATAAGAATCACCACCCATGTGATTCTTGTGTGCTTCATCAATGTGAAGCTCCTTACGGGTCTTCTCCCGTGCGGAGAATTCTTTTGCTGCTTTAGCGAGTTTGCTCATGATACATACCTCCTAAGAATTTATATTTATTATTCAAAGTCTTTTACTTTGATTTTCACGATAATCCGTTTTCCCAATCGATCAAATAGTTCAACGATGGGACGTGCAACGATGCCTTCCATCTTCGCTGTACCAATCTTGGAATTGGGCTTCAACTTGACATATGCAACTGCATCATCAATATCACCAACACCAACGACCGGAACAACATCAATTGCAAATGTCTTTGCAATATCTTCGATGGACTCACGTGTTAACCAGATATCATTAATCAACACATCAAACAGAATGAAGGATACTCCATCGGGAATGTAATTTCCACCACCCTTCTGGATCTTACGCCCATACCCTTCGCCATATAATGTAACTTCAGACTCACCAAACTTCTGTTCGAAGAGTTCTTCAGTTTCAATGTTCATAAACTTGTCATTGAGCCAATTGATCAATTCAACAGGAATATTAGCATTGTCAGTACGACCACCGAATGTGATCTTGTGCCCATCCCAATGAACACGAATATTTGTACCATCGATCTTTTCAGTCCACACCCATGTGAAATCGGAAAGATACTTAACTGTTTCACTTCGATAACTACCAGGAATCAGTTTCTTGGTTCCCTTCGTGTCTCTGTTGAAAATCGTTTCGATTTTCGGATACTCTTTCATTGGCATAATAATTTCCTCCTTCTTATATTCATCAGAAAATTCTGATATTAATATCTTCAGCTTTCAAATCATTCGGATATAATACAAGGATATTGTTAAATACATATTCCTTATTCTTAATATTCAACTGACCAACATCGTCCATATTCAATACACAATATTTCTCAATTCGTCTGATGGGTCTATCGTAGTCCTGAATAATGATTTCAGCATGATATAATAAACCGCAACTGGTATAATGATTCTGAAAATATAATCTGATGTAAACAGTATACGTTTTATCATCAACCTTAGTTCGTTCTGTCCTTTTCTTTATAAAGTTCAGATCATGTGTATCAAACGATACTTCGAAATTATTAACAATTAACATCTATATATTCCCCCATAATTAACTTGTAATGATATTGTTAAATGATGCTGATAAATTTATAATACAACACGTTCAATCTCTACTTTCCCATTGATAATCCAATTAATATAACATTCATACATATCTGAATACTCTGCAAATTTAAAGTATAAGCTTTCATCTTCCACTTTAATTAGGATTCCATAAATATCCTTATCAAACAACCTCTTGGATGATAGTTTGAATACATCATTAACTTTAAGCTTTGACTTATCGAATTTATAATTCGTCTTAATATCAATTCCGAAATCTTTGCTAAGAGTACGAATTTTGAAATGATTCTCAAATCCAAACGATGTAACATATGTCATACCAGTTGTAATTGAATGATGAAATGTTGATAACATGCCACTAGTTTCGTCATATTGATGATCGTTTGAACGTTCATATGAGTCCTTGATTTCACGATATGCTTTATCCGAACATAATACAATGTCATATGTTCCCATCATCGTATCATTAGCATTAAGATGTAATTTATCATAATCTGGTTCTGATGTTTTGGACATGATGAAATTACCGTTCATGTTCAAAAAACTACATTCAATATTTGCGATTGTGGGAGTATCGATCCCGCGAAAACGCGGGATCGATTCCTCGATTATATACTCTGGAAGTTTATCATTCTTTTTCATTATACCATCACCCTTTCTAATGTTACATCCATATCCGGTGTAATGACGAATCGCTGTGCGCGTTTCTCAGTAGTCATATAAGGAATATACACTGCCCTAATCTCATGCTCAGTGAAAGACTCAATAAGAATGAACACTTCTTGCTCTGGTATCAAAACATCGTCAAAGATTTCCATCCCATCATTACCAATAGTCATGATATAAGCATCGCCGACTCTCATATTCGACGTATCAAACACCTTGACCATTTTCTCCGTTACATTAACTTTCTTTCCCATTTCCTTTTCCTCCTTTGAATTATACATTATCCAGCATTTCATTAATGGAATCTTTAACAATATCCATCATATGATCACGAGTGATAACATTGCCCTGTTCATCAAGAGCAACAATCGGTTTATGATAAAACAATGCTGAAAGCATCTCCATCATACAACCATTAGATTCATACCATTTATTTGCAAACACGACTGCATCACACTCAGCCATGATATTTGAAATACCATTACCGAGACACATGAGTCGATACTCTTCCATTGTGTCAGTATCACACGGAATTGCCGGTCGCTGATAATTGATATTGTTTGAGAAGAAGTGAACTTCAAGTTCATTATATCCATCTTCATTATCCTTAAACAGATCAAGAACAATATCCGTCAACTTAGAAGCTGTTTTATGGATATTGAACTCGATTTCATCATCTGACAACCCCGCGAACGGAGTACAGATCATAACGTTTACTTTTGCTTTAGTAGTCATATTGATCACCTCGTAAGTGTATATTTGTTTTCTGGAATGTAAATCCAGTTACCACCAGCCTTGGACATAATATACTTGTTAAGATCATATGTCCAATTCTGCATCATATAAAAATAGAGTCTGTCACCGGCTGTGAATTCCAGATCATAATATTCGATCGACGAATATTTGCCACCTGATTTCACAACAATTCGACCAAAGAGCCTCTTTTTAAAAGCGAAATCAGCAACACTTTCGAAGATGTCATAATTAGTGATATAACTATCATCAAAAACTGTTGCCGCTTTCAGTATCTCAATCCATGATGTCTTACTGAGATACTCATGTAAGAATCTGATGTAATCACGATCAAATTTCGGAGTACCTGTTATGATGTGATACATTTCATTCACCTCTCTTCTGTAATAGTATAACCATAGGCATGATAAGTTTTACCATCACAATCAAAATATATGGTTCCATTACCAGCAAATACCGTGACATTTGTACAACCGGAATATGTTCTATCACCAATAATGACCGTGTATGTTTTGGATGCATCAGCAAGGTTTGATTCTTTGATTCCTTTAATGATTTCTAATGTAAGAGGTATCCCTACCATCAAACAACAAATAACTGTTGTTACGATCATGCCCTTTCTATTATCCATCTCATTCGCCTTCCTTTATTAAATGATTTCATAATTGAAGTGCTCTTCATTTTTCAAACCGAATACCATATTAAGAATGACATTGACTCCCTCATCAACATCATCATGACTAACATTCGGGAATATAAGCTTAAATGCCTCAGATGGAGTTAAGAGTACATACGGTGTATACGAGCCCCAGAAATTTCCGGTCATCGATGTTCCCTGGAATGTAAGTCCAACTATATACTCGATTTCACCATCAACAATTGTGAGTTCACCATTACGATGTTCAACCGGATCCAGTGAGATTATGAACTCATCTGAATCGATGAGGGCTTCGAGTTCTGTTTGTTCGGTATAGTAATCATGATTTTCCATAGGCTTTGAAAAGTTACAGCGCCTCTGGAGATACGGAAGCTGTTCCTTCAGGAACTGATTGTCTCTGACCGAGAGTTTGATTTCGATTTTCTTTACAAGTTTCATTTCTTATTCCTCCTGAAAATAATATTTTGATAAAGAGTTTATGATTCTCTTATCATTTAAAATATATAAATACAAAAAATAATAATACCCGGGCACAAAGCCCGGGTTTATTTTAACTGCTTCTAAGTTGTCTAAACAACCTTTGAGTATCCCTTCGGCGTGTAATATCAACCGCATGTCTTCTGTTACGACGTTTCATTTGAAGCTTGACATTATATGAATATCTCATTCGAGATTCTATTGTATTAACCAATGCTCGAATAAGCTTCTTACAGATCTTGAGCTTTCGATAACTTGTTATCTGCATTCCATATATCGTATACGCTTTGTATCGCCGTATTTGTTTTTCACGCTTCTTTTTGATTCGTTTATTCATGATGAATTCCTCCAATAATATATAAGTGATACTAAGAATATCACATATGATGATAGTATGATCAATGCTTGCATGAGATCAAACTCCTTATTGCCATAAATTAGTTCATTCAGTGCAAACAAAATGAGTGTGACAATCGATAAAACCATTAATACTTTTGCCCAATCAAGTTTGATTTTCTCACACTTAAATTCAGTGTAAGTATTAGCTGTTCTACTGAAATGACAACCGCAACCAGTACATGTAAACGTTGCTCTTGCAAAATGTTTTATATGGTAACGATGTTCAGTTGACATATTTGGGAAATAATATACTCTACCAATATCCTCTTCATATGGATGGATTATATGACCACATTCAGGACAAACAATCATCGTCGGCATTAACAGATCCTTTGTATCAGGTTCTACGAATATACCACTCTTTTCAATTTTCTGTTTTACTTTCATAATTTATCACCACACAATCACTTCAACATCCATATCCAGATGCTCTTCTGACTTAGGTATATTTGTTCTGTTATAACCACAATTAGTGGGATAATCAAGAATCACAGTTCTTGTGAACATATTCCCAACATGCCCCAATATATTCTTATCAGATACTGGATCATGATATTTAAGATACATATCAGTCTTATCCTTTTCACACTTTTCCCACATCTTAAGTATTTCCGGATTAATAGTTCGAATATGTGGGAATAGATGAATGTTTGCACCATTTATACATATAAACACATTCATTACTTTATTAAGAATCTTCTTGGTTATAGTGACTGCAAATCCATCTGGGACATACTCGTTATCCGGGTTTACACGTGCAAATGTAACCGAACCCTCAATATAATTGCCATGATGAACAATGAATGGTCCTTTGATTATTTCATCGATGTATTTACCATCATCATCTTTTTCATTATAAATAAGCATGATGTGATCAATATATCCATATTCTTCAAGACTCCATTCTCTCACTTCGGAACACAGTTGTGTTTCTCCAACAAACAATTTCATTTCTTTTTCCTCCTTTTAATTTAAGCGGGATCAGGATCAGCATCAATTGACACATTCGGATCATCAGCTTCAAGACCTGGATGACTCGAATAGTAGTATGGCTGAATAACAATATGTCCATCCACAATACTATCAATGTCGATGGTAACAGCGATCATCGTCGGTGTTTCTTCGATACGAAATTCAAAGATCCGGTAAAGCTGTTCTGGAGTTGGATCAGATGTTCTTGATGTGACAAGAACGATTTCTTTACAATGATCTTTGACGGATTGAAGAATCCCATTGAATAAGAACTTTCTCCCATATCCAGTTACAGGATCATCATACACTTGAAGAACCTTGTATGCCGTTCTAATGTGCAATTTCGACTCATCAAAACGACGTACTGTTACTTCACGTGTGATGTGATTGTTTTTAGTAGTACAGTATTCTTTTGCGTTCATTTCTTTTCCTCCTTAAGATGTTTGATATAGGTTTATAAAAACGACAAAAATAACCCAACATTTCCCCGGCACAACGCCGGGGATCACATATGAGTTATTTTTAAATTCCGAGAATAAATATACCAGAAAAAGACAACTTATTCAGTTGACGCCATGTTTGATCATCATGGCGATTTTAGTATCTATTGAAAACCACAAGAATATTTTTCAAAGATTTTTTTAAATGGCGATCGAAGTATCTGATATAAACTGCTTCGGAATTATGGTCGAAGTGACAGGGTACGATCCTGCGGCCTCCTGGACCCAAACCAGGCGCTCTCCCATCTGAGCTACACCTCGAATATAGTGTTCATAATAGGAGTTGATTATATTACTCCTATGCATGGACTTTTATTAATTATACTGTATCTTATTTAAAAAAAAATATTATTGTGGGGGATGTATATATCCCCCGCAACATTCATGTTACCTTTTGTCATACTTGATTGTCACATGTTCATCAGTTCTGATATCATAGAAATCTATCATGTCATTTTCCATATATCGAATATTGACAGCGTAGTAGATTCTCGATGTATCAACATCCAAAATTACAACTGGTTTCTTAGTCTTCATTACTGAATTTGAATTATCAAAAACAGTATGAATCAGTAACATTCCAATCATAATAATACCGAGCACAAATATAACCTCAATCGGTGTTAGTATCAATCTCGGTGTTCTCATGTGTCTTGGAATCTGATCCCTTTTCTTCTTCTTTTTTAAATTCATTATTATCCCCCATAATTTTTATTGCTTTTAATAAGCTTATCATAAATTTAGTATTCATTAGTTCTTTAACATTACATACGGTGATTGTCCAAGTGAAGCTATATAAACATCATGCTCGAATATATTAATTGGATGAATCTCAAGTTCACAAAAATCACCATCATAATCTTGGGCAAGTAAGATGATGTTATTGTGATCAACTCTCCAATTATAAGCTATACCAGATTGAATACCATTCGAGATACACAATCTGTCTGGATATTCACTTATACCTGAAATATGGATTGCATTAGTCTGTTTCAGATAATCTCTTAATAGATATTTCCCTTTATATAACTTTGGCTTTTTCATTTTTATTCCCTCGCTTAATATTTACTTGTCATATGAAACTGATGTTGAAAGATCAAGTAATGTTTGCTTAACCTGTTCACGCAGTCTCTTGTCTTCGTCTGACAAGTTGTCATCTTTCATGATGTGTTCAAATTTACTGATAAATGGATCTTTATCATTTGGATGTGGATCATACATTTTCATTCGCCTTCTTTCTATATTTAATATCATTCAGATTAACGTGCGGGACTGTTTTGTGGATAAACTTGAATTCACAAGATCCAATCATTTCAGGTGTTAATCTGAGAATATCATATAAACCATCTTTAGCTTTAATTGCAAATTCAACAACAAAGTTTCGACGCTTTACACAAATAGCATCCTTGACATTCACATAGTTTGATTTAATTTCATATGTCCAACCCATATGAAACATTCCTGGATCAATTATGATCCCACTTCTTGCAGATTTAAACATTTGATATCACTCTCCTATTTCTGGATTAATTTCATCAAGATCAATACCAAGTTCCTTTGTGATGTAATCTGTAATTTCATCACTTCGTAATTTCTTACCCATAAACTCAGGGAAGTTGATAACTGCAACAAAATTCTTATACATCTCTCGCAATTGATCATCGGAATAACCTCGTTCTGATATACGAAGACTATATAACAGTATTGCTACAGTTTGACGGACCATATCAACTCCAACTTCATTAATTGCAGCTTGTCTGAGTTGAACATATCCATCGATAAGTTCCTTCTTCTTTAATCCCTTATTAAAATTAGATTTCACTGCCTTTTCCTCCCCATGAAAATGATGTGGTAAATTAACTGCGTATTCATTATTACTCCTCCAGTTTAAATGTACATTACTTCGTAATGCCATTATAAAAATATATATTTAAAATAATAATAAAGAAGGGCCATATGGCCCTTCTTTATTATTATTCGAATGGAGAATTGGTTTATTATACAAGAAGCATCATTTATATTAAAGCAATGCTTCTTGTATAACATTGGTAAACGGAGATTGGCTTACCTTAAAAAGAAGGAATAAAAATGAATAATAACACATCCAATGTTCGCCCATCCATTGAATGTAATAGATTGTATGTCTGATATGGAAATTAAATTTTATCATCAATATGTTTACAAATACATTTATTGCAATCATGTGAACATTCTACACATGTATCAAAATTATATTTGTTTGGAAATAATATTGATAAAATGCATTTGCTTCCAGATTTAACACCATTTTGAATCTTAATTAGCATATCACTCATTGCCATGTTATTCAACTTATCTCGATTCAATCTAACATTACCCATATAGATCACCTTCTTAAATAAAAAAATAAACAATAGATCACCCGGGTTTGTTAACCCGGGTGATACACTGTCTTCACTTCCACCACTGATTCTTGATGGTGTTTTGTTTACCTTCATTCTCAAGCTGAATACGATCAGCTTTCCAGATTGTCGGATAAACAAAGTGAGTGTTGGTTGGAATCACACCAGACATCATATCATTCAGTATAATACGGAAATCATTAATTCCGGTATACTTATGAGCTGGTGTTATCTTCTCACCATACACAGCATTGTCGATCGAATCATCGGAATACATTAACATGATATATCATCCTTTCTGAATACTTTAACTCATGTATTCAGTATAATGATATATATTCCATTAAGTATTTTTAATGACACTTTCAAGTGTTGTAATAGAATTAATATCACTGACAAGAATATTTATAATCTTTTGAACAGACTTTGCAGATGCTGATAAGTAATCAATGCAGTTGTTATAAACCTTTGGTTTTGTATAATAAACTGAATGATCAGTATTCTGTAATCCTTCAACTTCACCAGCAAAGTTCTGAGCAACTTGTGAGAAAGAATCAAGAATCATTGTTGAAATATTGATGATTGTAAAGAAGTTTCCAAGCCCATTAATTGGGAAACCTGATGCTGGAATTACATTGAAATTGATTCCATTAGCATATCTTCTATCAATCTCATCATCATAATCACCTTTTGCAAAGAAATAGTTTGCTAATCGATCAGCATTATTCTGATTAACAACAACCTTAGATTTGATAATATCAAGAGATGTAATATTACGATAACATGTTACCTCAGGTGGAATTTGTCTGAATCTCTGATTAACGTTAACAAACAAACGATCTTTACTCATGATCATACCACCATACTGAGCTTTGTTAAGTCCACACATACGAGCACAAGCTTTAGTTAACCAAAAACAGTTGTTTGCATAATACAGAATTGGATCAATATCCATTGAAGATGTTTTATCATTCCACAGATACAATGCAACATTAGTTGCTTTAAACAATTCACCAATACCATGCTTCTTTACAAATTCAATGGTCTTGACAAGTCTGTGGTTACCACCCTCAATGAATTTACGAATGGTTTGATAAATCTTACGTGCGATTTTACCAATCGCAACAAACAAACCAATTATCAATTTAAGAGGAGACATTTTCTTGGAATAAACATAGTTGTTTGTTACAGATACATCTTCTTGAATGAATCCCTCCGTAACATACAAATTCTGCATCTTATCAATCAATTCTTTATCACCAGATTCATATACCAATCTGACAGTATCGAGATAAAGAACAGCTTGTTCAAGTTGAGCAGTTTGTTCATTAAGATCCTTAAGATCTTTATCAATATCACCATCATCATTTGTCTTAGGACGAAGATTGAACTTGTCAACAGCAGTAGCCATTGCACTACCTTCATCCATACCAAGTGCAATAAGTTCTTCATATTCTTTACGAATATCTGGATCATGAGGTTCATATTTTGTACCAGTAATCTCAGAATTTGCAAACAATAATTGTTCAAGATGGAATCTTTCTTCATCAGCAATATCAGAATAGAGTCTCTGAAGAATATCAATCTTAGATACCTTAGCTGCTTCAATATAATCAGACAAAGCTTTACCTTCATCTGCTACAAATCTCATCAATCTACTAATCTCTTCTGGATCATATTGATTATTGGGAAGATCATCTCCACCATTCATTCCAAAGTCTGGCAGTTCTTCAACATTACCATTCGGAACTTCTGGTTCTTCATTCGTAGAAGTAGTAACACTAACTTCAATTCCGCCAGTTTCTGGAATATTATTTTCTTCAGGTACTTCTGGTTCAGTCGGAGTTTCTTCATTATTTGAATCATTACCAGTTTCTTCAGTTTCTGGTTCATCTTTAGCATTATTGATTTCATTCATAGCTGAATCTAATTCGGAACCGAGTTTATCAATATCTTCATCTCCATCTTCAGTTCCTGATTCAGTTTGTGCTTGATTTTCAGCATTGTTAATTTCATTCATAGCTGAATCTAATTCAGAACTGAGATTGTCAATATCTTCATCTTCATTAGCTTCTTGAATATATTCAGCATAATCATAAATGTTTCTACCAAATGAATACCCTTCTGAGAAGCCGCGAGTAGGTACACTGTTTCTTGTGAATGTCTTATCTTCTTCATCCATATAACTTCTATTAGACAAAAAAGAATCAATTGATCTATTCATGTTATATCAATCCTTTCTCATATATTATTATTATTATTATTATATTATTATATTAAGATTGACCTCCGGTCAATCTAATTATATATATACGAAGAAAAAAGTTTTTTGTTAATGATCCAATTTCAAAATGTAATTAGTATCATTATCATTATAAACTTTCCATCCATGGTTTAAATAGAACTGTAAAGAATCATCATTCTTATTGATTGAAAGAGTGTTAACACCAAATTCATCAACAGCAATCTCAAGTAAATCCACATCATATCCATGTCCTTTATATTCCTCAGATACTTCAAGACGAATAAGCTTACGACTACCATCAATCAATTTCTTAATAGCAACATATCCAACAACAATATGGTTTTTATCAATGTAAATGACACCTTTAGTAGAATCATCAACATTTAATGTATTCAATCCATGCTTGAATATTCCTTGTGAACCATATTGTTTTGCAGATTGTTTTGTTAATGGAATATAATGAAATTTAGATTTGAGATTGTTCTTATAACCATTCTCAAAATACGATTCTTGTACATATCCATCCAAATCTGATTCAAGACCAGTTGGAGTGTTATCCATGATGGTTTTATAAATCTCACTGTCATTGATCTGTTTACCTTTATCATTCACAAGCTGTGGAATTAAAGGAAGAAGTGTTGGATCAAATTCAGTATCTTCACCTAACATGATAACTTGATCTGCGATCTTTTTACCAACATCAGTCAAACAATCATTCTTAACCAAATACTTGAAGTATATCTGCATGAGTTTAAGTTTCTTTTTTACATTAATCTCTGATTTAATGTGTTTCCCATGTGAATATACATCATCTATGTATCCAAGGTAAGTTTTACCATCAGTTGGATTAAAAGATGATACATCAATCAAATCAATTTTCATAGCTTGATTCTCTTCTTCATTTAGATTCAAATTGAAGCTATCAATCAAATGTTGAATAGCGTCTTCCATATCACGAACTAAGAATACACCATTCATTTCAGGTTTCAAAGAAGTTTCAATAAGTACAACTGAATCAGTATCATTAGGAACAATTGTAAACTGATGCCAGAACATCTTCTCATTCATATTATCCAATTCATTTGGAATATAAATATTCATAAAGAATGTTTGATGTGGTAATCCGGCATTCTCTAACAAATAAGCAGTATAAAATGAATGTTCAAAACATACACCAAGTTTTGATTGTTCAATAGATTGAATTGATTGAGAATGATATTCAGCAAACATTTGCCATGAATCTTTGAATGGTGAAGATACAATTCTATTACCATTTTCATCAAGACAACCATACTTAATTAATGATGCTTGATTAAAGATATCATTACATTGTTTCTTTAATGAATTAATGTCAACAGCTTCTTCAATGATATCGGCATGGTGATAATCGTCATCATCATTAGACATACCAAATTCAAAGTTGTAATATTCATTAAGTGTTTTGCTTCGTTTCTTATTCTTGAGATATGTATTGATCTTATCCCAATTCTTCCATTCCATATTAAGAGCTTTTGCACGTCTGATGATATTCTTTGCAAGTTCTTCCTTATATTTATCAGGGCACTTATTGAAGAATTGTACAGCTTTCAATACATGAGTTTCATCATTTAATGGATACTTACGTTCAATGATATTTCCTTTATCATCTCTGATGAGAACTCCAAACATATCATTACTCATAGCTTTCTTTTCTTTAGCAGTAAGCTTAGCTTCAGTAAACAATGTATCTTCGACTGTTGGAATTGAAGCGTCCATAATGTTTCTCATTAATTTGGATGAAAGTTTATTCACAGTATTACTTAATACTCGATTACCAACTGGAGATCTGGAATTCAATACTTCATTCTCATATTCGTAAACAGTTAACATCTTATCAACAACTGCTCTCACACCAATAGTTGACCAAGACTTTGATAATTCAATAATGTTATCACGAATTTCGAATAATAAACTATCAATATCATCACGATGTTTAGTTTTTCTTTCAGGTTTCTTAGCAAAACCATAACGAGAAGTCTTAACAGGTTTCTCATCATAATCCCATTCGATTGTATCAAATATCTCAGCAAGAGTATTATAAGATGATGCAAGATAATCAATCGTATCAGTTCTTGTCATATGTCTTGCTTCTTTATGAACCATGATAAGTTTTTGATGTAAATCAATTAACTTCTTTGCAGTTTCTTTCTCATCATATGTAGTATCATAAATACTTCCACGATAGTTTGGAGTTTCTTGGAATATTGATTCATCAAATGCCATTTGAAATCTCATATGTTCCACCTCTGGTTTAACAACTTTTGTATCTTTATCTTTATATTTAACAACATCATCAACAATGTATTTTCCATGTTCAGACATCCAGTTCATATACTCTTCACTTGTACAACCAAATTCTGGATGTTTATTAGTATATTCAAATACAGTATATCTGAATTGAGAGAAATGCTTCTTATTGTTATTACATTCAAACATTTCAAATACAATCATTGTTATTAAATCTTTCAGATTATCAAATACACGAACACCTTTTAAACGTTCAAAAGCAGATTCAATATAAATGAATTTGTTATTAAATTCAACAATAACGAATGTATGTTTATCCCAGTTTGGTGGTGTCTCTGTAGATATATAGAATTTACGAGATTTGACATTATGATCATTTAACCATTCAACTTCATATTCAACATAATCCCAGCAAATTCCTCCACCATATTTCTCAAACTCCTCAGGTGTTAAGAATCTATATTTCTCATCATATTCTTTTGCGGATTTAACATGATGAATTTTACCATCTTTACCAGGTAAACCATATTTGAATTTATCAAGTTTATTAACTAACAGCTTACAAACTTTGATTACTTGTTTAAGGTCCATTTTAAATCACCTCTTTATATTATAGGATGATTAAATAATAAAATCCATGGGGGCATATGCCCCCATGGACTCATTCTTCACTCAACGCATTATCAATCAATTAAAAGAAACGACCAATCTTAGGAGCAGTAGCTTCCTTCTCCTGCTTATAGCCGAAAGACGTGTCATTATTCTCTTCCAGATCAATATCGGTAACGCCAGACTTCAGCTTGTTGTTACCACCAGCAATGATGCTGTCGGGATCGAACGAACTGAACTTCTCATCGAACAGATCCTTGTAGGAAGAATTTCCAGCATTGTAAGACTCCTGGAAAGGAGTTGCACCACTCATGCTGAAATCATAATCGAAATCCTGTCCAAACATAATTATTACTCCTTTGCTTAAAATTAACTTAGTGCATCACTTTGTTTGTCATACACCATATTTAGCATATCGTTAATGTATAACTGATTAACGGATATAATCAGTCGATATGTTGAAGTATAATTGACTGTGGTGAAGATTATCTTTCGATTCTTCCAGTCAATATCATATCCTTCTGTTATTAGTGAATGATTTTCACGTAGCATAACAGATATAAACAATCGTGGATCAATATTGTTTTTCAAATGATAATCCAGCATCCGTCCTAATGTTACACCAAGTACACTACTGAAATCAACTTCACGCTCATTCCAGTCAAGCTTTATAATAGGCCGAGAGTGGATCTTCCATCCATAAGGTAACGGAAAGTCTCTTTCATTAAATGTATCAGAGAAGATTGGTATACTGATGGATGCTGGACTATGTTCAATGATTCTAAATGGTCCAGGGTTTGGAACACTTAAATCGAACAAACCAATTGTATTAAATTCACATCGTAATGTAAACGTAATAGGGCAATCTGATTCAACATTGTTAATTTTTGTGACTTGTGTATAGTTTAGATCAGATATATTACACAACAAGCTTGTCATATAATATGCATAGAAAGCATCTTTATGTCTACCTGAAGAGAATCTATATGAGATTGGATATAGAGAATTCATGTTCAAGTAATCAATAAATCTTGAAACATTACCACATTCATCATGTACTGGGATTTCAGCATATCTTGCAGTCTCCTCTAAGAATCCATCAGGTATTGCCAGTTCCAAAGCTGTATCAATATCAAAGAAATGACCATCTGTTGGAATCTTGTTAATCAAATAAGAAGCCCATCGTAACTGTTCAGTCGCACTCTGAAATGATAGTACAAAATCAAAGTTAACAACAACTCTATTGATTTTACCACGCCATTCAATTCCTTTCCGTTTGTCGAAGAATAACCTCGGCATCTCGGACCGATTCCGGAATCTATTCGATGTAGTTTGCCAAAGAGTTGTGCCAAATGATCCTGCAGCTAATCGATTATCAATTCCGGATAATGAGACTCTGGGATTCACAATACACATTGGATATGGTTGTGAACGAATCTGTTTCGGAGTATGACGAAGCTGACGATGTGCAATCTTAGTCGCTGGCATAACCGTATTGAATGTCTTATTTGGAAACTGATCAACCATAAACTGAATAACTATACCAGTTACATTACCAATAGTATGAACCATATCAGTTCCACTTTGACATGCTAATGATATTTCAAAATTATGATCAAGATGTTGATCAGTTCTGTCTAAACTATTATACTGATAACTCATACCCTTGTGATGGATATCCTGATCAGTAAAACCCTCACTGAAGTTATTTTGATTCTTGTTATTGAATCGAATATCATTATAGTTACTCATCAATTAGAATGTTGCATTCGAGAAATCAATACAGACATTAAGTTTTCAAATCTTTTCATATCATAAAACTTGATATAGTCAAAATCAAAGTCAATGATACTTGGACATTTGTTAAGAATCATTATAGGTCTCCACATGTTCGTGATACCATATTTGTCATAAGCATACATCTTTGGATTATGTGCATATTTATGATCAAACTTCTCAACATTATACATCTTGCTTGAACCATAAATGTTATATGATTCAATCATAGAAAAGAATTCAAGAGGTAAGTATTGAATAACAGAAACCCAACTATTTGGTGGAGTATATCCATCAACTATTAGATTACTTCTCGAAGTATGAAGTGTAACTTGTTTTGAGATATTTCCGATTGTAAAGAGATCGGAATTTTCATAATTCAACAGTGAGGATATTGAAGTTTTTTCATCCGAAGTCATATGGAAACACCTCCTTATATTTTCACATACATATTGAATATGTCATTATCAAAACACATAAGTGTTACATCAATACCATCTTCACCAACTTCTATTTCATGATCTGTTTCAAGTCTTACACTTAATCCAGTAGATAATTGAAATTGATTAGATGTGAAATCAATACTTGAAAACACAGGGGATGTAATATTGACGTAATCGCCATTATTAAACGTCCCCTGTGATATGATATGACATGTAGATGTTTGTGGAATATGAAACTTTACTGGGTAATGCTGAAGAAGCATTACTCCTCACCCTTCTTAGTGGGAAGAGGAGCTACGCCACCATTGATGGACTCACCAACTGCATAGCCAGAATCATTCAGTGCCTTGTGCAGAGCATTAGTAGCTGCAACGATCTTGTTTGCAGTACCAACCATCTGCTCCATAGCAACCTGAGATCTCATACCATTACCAGCATTCTCAGAAGCATAAGCTGCTGCAGTATTTACCAGAGACTCATCATTCAGAGCCTCAGCAACACCTTCGCAGAATGCCTTAAGAGTTGCAGCAGTAGTGATATAATCTGCTACATCCTTAGAAGTAGCACCATCTGCAGGAGCGATGAAAGTCTTCATCGGAGCAGAAGCACACTCAAGAGCAACGATGAACTTGTTCAGATCACCATCGGTGTAATCACAATCACCGAGAGCAACATACTCACGGATGATGTCAGAACCCTTATCACCCTTAATGCCAAATGCCGGAAGCATTTCCTGAATGGATTTCATATATACACCAGCAGCGGTGCGAAGAGATGTACCGTCCTTAAAACCACGGGACAAATCGGAGCCATCATTATAGGCCTTATTAGCAATTGCAGTTGCAGCCTGCTCAGCGAAGGTCTCGAGACCCTCGTCCATTGCATCATTAGATACACCAGTAACCTTAGCAGCACCACAAACAGTCATCCAGCTGTTATTAGCAGATTCAGCCAGCTTATCAGCAGTTCTCTGAACAAGATTAAGCATACCAGTTGCAGAACGCTTGAATGCTTCCTGAACAATACCGAGAGACTCATTACGATCTGTAGACAGACCGGCCTCCTCAACTGCTTCCTGAACATACTGGATCTCATCAGGATCCATGCTAATGATATTAACAGCAGCTTCAAAGATCGACTTGGATACAGTTACCTGACCCATAGCCTGCTGAATATATGCATCCTGACGGCATGCGTCACCAGTTGCATAATTAAGCATCATTTCTGATAACTTCATAATGTTTAATTCCTTTCGGTTTAGATTTTCACAACAAACCATTTCAAGAAAGAGCCCCCTAATTCTAAAAATGTTTGTGTAAATTAATATTGAGTTATAATTTATTTTGTACCGTTATTGAATTGATTCCAACAGATTTCAAGCTGTTTATAAATATCTTTATGAGAACAATCCTTGCATTTATCATAATATTGCTTCATGAAATCTACACCACGTTCCTTAAGCTCATTTGTATTAAGAGATGTTGAAACACTAATAGACTTTCGTTCATTCTCACCATCATTTGTAAGAAGCTTCTTATCATCAAAGAACTTATAAAGTTCCTTCATAAATTTAATAGCATCATCTTCATCTCTACCACGATTCATAAGCTCACTAACACTTTCAAACACTTCATATTCCTTATCATTGAAATAATGAGCTCTTGCAAATGTGATTTCCTTAACAGTACCATCACTATTAACATCAACTTCAACTGACATAATCTTTGATACAAGTTTTCCATTTGTTTCTTTAAGATCAAGAGCTTTCTTCTTAATATTATCAGAAGATCCAGGGAATACAATTGATCTATCAAGTTCAATGGAAATGTCATTCTTCTTAACAGTTACAGATACAACTTTACCATTTTCATATTTAATAGAAAAATAACCAAAGTCATCTTCTGTATCTGAAGAAGATTTCGGAATACCGAACAAATCAGTCATCTTAGATCTGGTCTTGTTAATGGTATCTCCAAACTTAATCTTGCCAATCTTTTCACCAGGTTTAACTTCCCATTCAAGATCTTTATCATCATGAGTACCGAACTTTTCACTACTACGATACTTCTCATCATTAGTATCATCACCATCAGAATGCTTCTTAGATTCAGTAACAAGAACCATTCTGGATTTCATTTCACCATTCTCATCAACATAAAACTCTTCAGTGTATTCATCATCTTGATCAGAGATAACTTCAACTTCGGGTTTTGCAACAACTACTGCTGGTGTAGAACCAGTAGTGTATTGATTGATTAATGCATTTGCTTGATCCTTATAAGCATTAATAATCTCAGTCTTAAGTGCACGCTTCTGCATACCTTGTTCAACGAGTCTTGAATACTTTGGGTCACCTGTATTACGTGCAAGCATTAATGCAACAGTCGATGTTACAATATCCAGAATTCTATCATAAGTATATCTCATACCAGTAATCTGAACACCATTCTTTTCTGCAAGATCTTGAAGTTCACGTTGTTTGTTAAGCTTAACCATCATTTGTCCAACCTTTGCAAGAATAGCTTCATCAAATGATTCTTCGATGATTGTATCATCATTAAATGTATCATCATCAGTATAGTTCTCAAACATCCAAAGCTTCTTTGCAATTTCCTTTGTACCACGAATGATGGTTGGCTGTGATCTTTCACATTCTGTGATCATATCTTGTTGAAGATTATTAATCATCTTGATTGTCTTCTTAACCAGAGCTTTCTTGTTCTTAGTATATTCAGGATCACGAAGCATTTCGATATTGTTTTCAATAGTCTCAAGATCCTGATCAATGATCTTCTTAAGACCTTGATACTTTGAATCACGCTTCATTTCACTATTATTGACTTTATCAAAATACTCTTCACGTCTTTCACGCATATCATTTACGAGAGAATCCATAGCTTCAACAACATCTTCAAGCTTACTTCTCTTGAATAATGTTTTATAGATATGCTCAAGATCCTTAGAAGCTGTTGCAATATAGCTGTAATAGCCATTCTCAAGACGATTATTCTCTCTTGTAATATCAATATCTTTCTTAAGATTATTTTTATTAATAAGAGATTCTTGAATAAAGTCATGAGATACAGTTAAAAAAGTTGATTCCTGTTTCATAACATTTTCACCACCATTAATCAATTTGATTACGTCATTAAGATCGTCTCCAATCTTAACGCGTATTTTTGAATTTTTGTTTTTATTAGTAATCATTATACAACAATTACCTTCAGCATTAAGATTCTCTTTGTGTTGATTAACATATCCAAAATGGATTCTTGCATCAGGATAAATATTATCAATCAAAGATTCCTCAAACGAACACATCGCTGTTAGTATTGGATAAATGATGTACTTTTTGTATGATACGTGAGCAAGATGCTTGATATCATCTAAAGAGTTTGTTTCTTGTTCTTTATATAAGATATAAGCACATCCTTCGACAATACTACGTAAGATTTCATCATATGATTTAATCTTAGAATCAGCTGTTAAATGATATTCAGTACGACCAACTTTGAACTTAGTGCCTTTCTTAATTTCATCAATCTTATTGACTTTATACTTACGAAGAATATTTGCACATTTCGATTCAAGCCAATCAGCAACAACTGCTGCATCATCACCATACATATCATGCATTGAATCTTGATCACCGTCAACATCAACATTCACAGGTTCAATAGATGTATTCTGATCTTGATCAAGATCATATCTGTCATCGTATTTACTCTTTTTTGATTCTTGAATATGTTCTGGTGAATTATCAACTCTTACATGTGTTTTGATATTAACTTTATGCTTATCTGAGAATTCCACTTTATCAAGTCCTTTAATAACATATTCTAATTCAGATTCACCATATGGACTGTTGAAAATATGATCCTTTAATTTAGATACATCAATTTCATAAACATATCCAGTTAAATCAAGTTCAAATTCATCAAATTTCATATTTGATCTTTCAACTCGAATATGAAGTTCATTCAAATAATGATCAGTTTTCGGTTTAACCCATTCATCATATCCAAGATTATAATTACCATGTAATCTTGATCTGATTAGAGGACTTCTTGAAACTGCGAAGATTGATGCAATACTCTTGTATGGTGTAACAAACAATGGTCTATCAAGATTAAAAAATTTATCATCCATCTTCGTAGGCATTCCGAAGTATACTTTATCGAATGGAAAATCTTTACATTTAGAATATTCAGGACTTTTCGATTCGTGAATAATTCTTACGTCCATAGCTACCTTCCTTTCTATAAAAAATAAACCAGAGGTTACTGATTGGTTTAACATAAATAAGTTGAGTACCCGGGCATATGCCCGGGTACATTTTCAAAATGGTAAATTTGATGGATTTGTTCCTTCAAGTAATTGTAATTGATAATCATATAATGTTTGATTGTCGTAGTTTGGTATAACAACATTTGGATCATTAAACAATAACTGATATTGTCGATTAATTATCTTATGTCCAATATCATTTAACATGTCTAATCGTTTAATTGTATCTTCATCATCAATTCTTATTAGTGTCTTATAAGCATTTACGTAATTGATTAATTGTGATCCAATATGTTGAAGTTCAACTTCATTTATTCCTTCAATATCCATCTCATTTTCATTAAATGTGAACATTTATTAACAGCTCCTTCCTTAAACTAATTAACAACATATTTCTATGTGTTCGTCAATTTAATTATACATATATAAAGGAGAGGTAAATATGTTTGATATTAACAACAGGGAAGCTTTGAGAAAAGCAATCAATAATCGTAATGAAGATTCATTTGTAATTCCATTGTATATCTTATCAGATAATCACAGATATGCTATTTGGGAAATTAATGAGATTAAGAATTTCTCAGTTAATACATTTAAGATTGGTTTTGGTTCATCTATTGGATTGAAGGTTAAAACACCAATGATCAGTAAACACTTGTTTGATTTTAATACAATTCTGATTGATAAGTATTTTGATTATGATGATAATGTTGAATATACTTATTTTGTATTTGAATCTGGATATATGTCTGAAGAGGAAATGGATATTAGTAATATGCATACTGAAATAGGAATGTATGTTGAATCAATTGGAGAATATGTTCAGAAGATTGTATCTGAATATAAGAATAAGATTCATGAAGAAATGTTATCTGATAAAGATGCATATATTGATTAAAAACTTTTTTGAAATTGTATGTATATTATTAAATTGACCGGAGGTCAATTTATATATAATAATATAATAATATGATTGGAGGTTAGATAAATATGAATAATATAGAATCGATTATTAAGTTTAAAGAATCATTGATCAATACTGGGTTGTTTAAAAAGATAAGTAGTAGAAATGATCAATATCGTTGTAAGTATTGTCCATTTTGTAATGATATGAAATGGCATATGTATGTAAAGATAAATGTTACTGATGATTCTCCGGTATTATATCACTGCTTTAAATGTAATGAAAGTGGTGTTATGAATAAAGCATTCTTGGAATATTATAATATTGAGACATTAAAGATTCCAAAACAAATATATCGTAAGAAGTTAGATGTTACAGCTGTTTCAACAAAGATTAATGAAGCAAGTTGTACAATCAATGACAATATGGATCTTGTTAAGAAATACATTCAATTCAGAGTCGGAGTTACACCAACATTGGAAGAATTACAATGTTTCCAAGCACTTGGTAATCCATTCAATTATATCAAAGACTTTTTAAATCCAGATATCAAATCTGATTATGAGATTAAGAAAAGATGTTGGTTTAGATTGACTAATGGTAATATTGTTGGTAGAAGTTATGATGATAATGGTGATAGAAGATGGTGTAGATATAATACTAAGAGTTGTTATGGTAAAACTTTATATTCTATGAGAACTGGTATTGATACACATTCACATATCAACATTGTTATTGCTGAAGGAATATTCGATTTAATTGGATTATATTATCATTATCCAATATCTAATTCTCTTCATATTGGAGCATTAGGTTCTGATTATAATGCTGGAATTGATTATGTATTAAATATGGGAATATTTGGTAAATCTGTTACAATAAAGATATTTAAAGATTCTGATATTGATATTAACAAGGTCTATATTGATAGAAATAAGTGTAGACTCTTTAAACGTATTGAGATATATGGTAATTCTATCAGTAAGGATTATGGTGTAACTAATGATGAAATAGAGATTGTTAGATTAAAGAGTTTTAGTATTTTATAATATTTTATAATAATTTTCGTTACTGTATATTGACGGGATTATAATAGAGGGGGATGACTATTATAAACAATATATACAATGTATATATTGTAATACATAAGGAAAATTTAAATGTAATATATTATGATAAATACAACAATAAATGGTGTAATAAACACATAATAATCCAAAATACTCGCCGAAGGAAAACCCTTTGGTGAGTGTATTAAAATGAATGAAATGATTATATACCCGGGCATATGCCCGGGTATATTTTTTCTATTATTTTGAAGCTTGGTATATATATAATTAATATGAATAAGAAAGAACACAAGGTTCTGGATATTCAAATTCATAGGGTTTACAAACCCGGAAAGGAGTTAACATATGTTAACTGCACTTGCTATCGCTGGGGGTATCCTCGGCATGTCCGTTGGTCGCGATCTGAAAGATCTGCACCACCGTCGTAACTACGAAATCAATTCTCTGGGTTACGGCCAGGCAGAGCTCGCAAAGGGTCAGAATGAGCTTGCTGCGAGTCTGGCAAAGCTCCAGGAGGGAGCTGACCAGACCAATGTGTCTATCGCGGCTAACACTGCTGCAATCGATACATTGAATCAGACCCAAACCACTTTGACTCAGCAGCTTGCTGACCTGGCTCAGAACCAGGCACAGACAGCAAGCATGCTCCAGTCGCTGGCTCAGGGCCAGCAGGGATTGCTGACACTGGTCCAGGATCAGCAGCAGTCCATTTCTGACCTGCAGAAGCAGATGACATATCTGCAGAAGCAGATCAAGAACAAGGGCAATCACAAGCCCAACAACAATCAGAATCCAACTCCGTAACAGGGGTCGGATTCAAGCAGTGGGGGAGCGTTACACCGTTTACTTCCCCACTGCTTTTTTTTATTTTTAAACAGTATCCCATGTAGAAGTCTCACTATTAAAGACTCTTAATCTTACACCATCATCAACTGTATCTTCAAAGATAACTGTGCGTTGTGATTCATCAAATCCAGTATCTTTATTATACAATTTAGATGTGCGAACAACATTTGCACCATGAACCATTTGCATCTGAACTGGGATGACAGTTGAACCTGTTATCTCATTTTCAAATACAAATCCTGATACACGTGGGAATATACAACTCCAGTTACCTGTTGGGAAATTCGAAATTGCATCATTAGCAGTTCCACGTTCGACGATCTTGTAGAACTCTGGTTGATCGTATATTTCATCTTGGCCAATATGCTCTTCTACATATGGAGCAGTAAGTGAATTAGTATAGATATCATACATGATATTACCATCTTTATCAATCAATGATAACTGTTCTGATTTATTAGCTGAATATATATCGATCTTATCCCATGTAAGTTGTTCTTTATCAATATAGAATGTTCTTCTATCTGGATCAATAATGTACTTCTCATGAATTTGAGAATTTGGATTAAATGTCCACATCATTGGACCAACACCCTTAACATCCCAAACAATTGTTGTTGCTGGATTACTATTGAAGAGATATGGATAACGTAACTTGTTTTCAGGTATAATTGCAATATCACTTTCAACAAGAATATTATTGAAGCTACGTTTGATGAAACCAACATAGAATGCAAGATTTTCAGCATTATCATAATCTTCCCATCTGAATGCTAAATAACAATCAGCTGGAACTTTAAGATTTGTTTTAACAGTAACCATTGCTGATTCAAATGTTTTATTTGATGATTGTAATCTGGTGAATCCATCACATCTGAATTTACACAAATCAACATGTGTAAGATTGTCATTATCAGTTGGATTTTCTTGAATTGGACTTCTCTCAGTATCAAGTATATTAACGAATGTAGTTGTTGATAATACATCAATATCTTCAACAGATGAAAGACCATTATCATATCTATTGACAGGAAGAGTGTGACGACGTGGAACAACTGTTGCCATATAAGCATCTGTAATAGTTTGATAAATTGACTCTGGATTCTTTGAATCAAACTCTGCAATTTGAGTTGATCTATCCCATCTTTCCGTATTTGTATTATATTTATAAATCCAAAGTCCAGTTGTTGCTCGAAGTAATGCGAACAAGTCATCAAATATCTCACCCTTAATGGGTTTATATGATTCAATATTATCAATGAATAATGTACATCTGAATCCTTTACCTTTACCAGTCTTAGGAGCAGTTCCATAAGCAGCTGTGAATCCCGATCCCTCAGTTGAGAAATCAAAGTTTGAAAGACTAATGTATGGAATGTCATCATATTCCAATGATTGATCAACTGTGTATACTGGACGAACTGTAAATTTTGAAACTGCAGATGTTGTTGATACTGAAACTACCTCATATTCAAATGCGAATCCACCGATATAAATAAATCCAATATCACCACGAGTATATCCAGAACCACCGTTTATTATTGAACCAGCTGTAACAGTCATTGGATCAACCTTCGGATTCAAATTTGATAAGTATCTGAAATCATTTTGATACTTTAAATCTACATTAAGCAGATCAGATAAAGATGTAAATACATAATCATTATCAGATGTCGGTTCTTTTCCAGAAATACGAGCGTGAATTGGTCTAACCCATCTTGATGCAAGTTTATTATATAAACGATCTTTATCGTCTTCGGTGTAGTTTGCTTCTGTTCTTGTATACTTTGGATCTACTACTGATGTTGGAGCGATACCACTAATACCTGTAAGCTGTGAAATAGATGTTGGAATATCACATATTCTTGCGACAGTTCTATCTGGTTTTGGATAAGATGTTGATGCATTATTGATATATTCGGCATCATCGTTTGATAACATATAAACACGACCATATATGTCAGTGTCACTTACCTTATACATATCAAATGAAAAACTTGGAATTTTAATATCTATACCAGAACCATCACTTGCAGCTTCTTCAACTCTTGTTACATGAATAATTGGATCATCCGCAGATACACCGCCATTCGATATAAATGTTGTTGTCCAATTTCCATCAAGTCCAATTAATTTACCAGCTGAATTAAACTGTAAACCGTAGATTGTCATATCAAAGATATTATAATCACCTTCATGTTCATCTGAATATCCATAACAGTGAATGATCTGTGCATTTATATCTGATTTATCTGGATATTCAAGCATCTTAATACCATAAATAATATCTCGAATTGGAAATGCATACTCCTCCATTACTTCAGTTGCACCATTAATGTATCCACGAACAATTTCTTCGAAATATTTTTCTTTTTGAATTGGATGAGTATCATCATATGAAACTTCAACCTCTGGTTCTTCATCAGTATCAATGTATGTTCCAGAACCAAGCTGATACCGAGTTGGATCAGATAAATAGTCTTGATAACTATTAAGTGTTCCATATAACCAATCTTCCCACTTCGGATACAATTCTGCAATTTCGGGTTTACGTCTCTTTTCATCAACATATTTTGAATATGTGTATCTTGATGCTTGAATCAAATATCTACTTGGAACATCTGATTCTGGAAGTTCACCTGATCTACCTCTGTAATGATAATAGAAGTCATATCGATCATCAGGTTTAACACCAAGATCCAATAATAATGCAGCAACTTGTCTTGACTCCGGAATTTCTGGAATATAGTTTGGAGTATTGTGAATTGCATAAATGGCCATATGTTCTGGGACATGGTTATCATCAATATTCTGTAAGTGTTCAGGTAAACCATCCCACTTGTTCAAGTCATATGGATATGCTTTATACATATCTGAATATTGATTACCTGAGTTTGCACGAATACCAGTTACACCAATATCAATTGTACTTACATAATCAGCGTTTAAACTTTGATCAAATTCAATTGTAAGTGCAGCAGTTAATGGATTCATACCAGAATCAGCACAGTTGGAATCAAACTGACTCATCAAGACACGATAAGTTGTGTTATCAACAAATTCCCAACCAACATCTTTACACATAAAGAACTTGGTAGTTTCACCATTATAATTGATGGTCAAATCTCTATCACCCATTGTAATTACATTTTTAACCGGAATCAAGAAGTCTGCTTCTGAATCAGTAAATTTACCATCACCAACTGGTGTACACGTCATATATACTTCAGATGTTGGTTCATCTTCTGGTGTTGCATCATATGAACCATCAACACCAACATATACTTTACCAGTATAAATAGTTGAATTACCTGGATTACCGATCAATACAAGTTGTCTATTTAATGATGAATATTCATAACATTCAGCCCAGCAACCCATATTACCTTGATCCATAGTTACTGGTAAATTGAACCAAAGCATCGGATAACCAATGTATTGATTATCATTAATTGCTAAAGTTTGATATTTACCATTTCCAATATATTCAATTGGTACTGTCTGTAAGGATTGTGTTAATGGATAATAGAAATAGATATCATCACTTTCATTGAACTTGATCTGAACTTCAGTTACATAAGATCCATTTTGATCAAGTAATTCAAGATATACATTTTTTGTTCTGATCCATGTTGTTGCAAATACATCTTCTGATGCATTACTACCACCAAATGGAATCATAACTCGTCTAACACTATCAAATCTGATGCGGTAGTTTTTGTATGATACATCTTCTGATGCGAGTTCATTAACATCAACATCTTCCAACAATTCAGCTGTCGGATAATTGATTGATGTAATTCTTAAGAAATTGAAATTATTAACTTGACTACAATATGTGAATGCAGAAGGTTCTAAGGAGAAAATATACTTAAGATTCTCAATTAATGAAAGATTCATTAATGTTGAATGCTTAGTTGGTAACTTCTCTGTTTCGATGATAATATCAGAACCGATATTATCAATCTGACCCTGGTACTGATCACCAGTAACAGGGTCAATCATTTGTTTTCTTTTATCTGTTTTCATGAGCCAATGCTTTCGCTCTTGCTCAGTTATTAAAGCTAAGCTATTATAACCGAGATACCAATGTAAATTTTTAATGCCCATTTGGTATGACTCCTTTCAATTAATTATAACGATCAGTAGAAATCCATCTATTATTCTTATAAACATAAAGTTTACCATTAAACAGAATGATTGATTTACTTGAGATATCAACATCTGTGTATTGATCTATCATTTTAAAACCAAGCAATGATGTTAAATCCTCATCATCGATTTTAAAGAAATAAACCAAATCTGTTGTTGTATTTTGAACTTTATCAAATGAATAATACATTGGATATTGTCTTGCTGATAAAGGTTTGTAAGCACCAGTAGGTTGTTCACCATCTGGAATTATCTCACCATTTTTATATCTTGCAACAATTGTTCCAGCTTTTCCAATCTGTCTTAATGGTGCATTTGTGATACCACCATCATCATCTATATTTGGTCTGTAAACTCGTTTATTTGTTGCATCAGTCTTTAATTCAAATGCGGTAGATTTCCATACATCACGTTTTAATATTATTGATGACTTATTATCATATACGATATTTTCATCAAGATCTTTAAATGTGATAGTAACAGAAGATGCTACGTTCATGATATCATTTGTTGATTCATACATCTTCTCATATGTTGTTGCAATTGGATTATAAATGAATACATTGGGTTGTTTCTCAACTCCATAATCATTCAAGAATCCAGTTGTCATATTATCAAATATAAGATAAGAACATGGATAAGGTTCAGCATGTCCCAAGTATGCATTATATCTTGGATTAATTTGTCTTTTTGATCTTGAATCCAGTTCATGATAATATAAATCATGAAGATCGATATATGTTGTTGGAACATTATCACCAGATGGATCCGTTGTAGATTCATATATCGAATAATATGCCCAATAATAATATAAATAATTATTTATTATAGCATCTTTAACGATATCTTCATATGTATTTCCTTCAACATAAAGGATACCTGTTTCAAATGATACAATTTTGTCATCAGTATAGCCAGTCGGTATGATTATATCATATGAGTAATCAGAAACAATAATTGGAGATTGTTCATTTGAATAAATCATGATACCACCAATACGTCTATCAGCTCTTGTTGATGGATCATCATAAATGTTATAAATCATTTCAGGACCGATTAATTGATAATCATTTGTCCAATCTTCAACCTCATTATCCCATTTAGCGATGAACATATTTTCATTTTCATCTTTATATAATGCAAGAATATTCTCAACAGGTCCATCTATTTTAGGTAACAAACTTGCCCATTCTTCATCATTAATTAAGAATATAACAACTGCAGTTGAACCAGTTGATGTTGAATATCTTGATTCGATAGTTAATTGAACATAAGCTGATCTTGATGTTAAATTGAGTATTGGAATGGTTATTGGATCCGTGCTATATTCAGACTCCGCATAATATAAACCGCCATCGTCAAGTTCTTTAATCATACCAGTTGATGAAACACTCTTAACAACGCCTCTGATTACTCTACCACCGATATATCCTTTTAATACATCACCTACTTGGAAATTGTCATCTGAATCAGCAACTGACCATTCGTATTCATTTCCATATGGAGACATCGGACCACTTGTATCAATATATGGTTCGATTGTTATACTTTGATCAAGCTTTGTGTAAGATGGGAATTTATCTGTTAAATATTCTTTATCAGTTGATGCAGATAATTCATCTTTGGACTCATAAATTAATTCTTGATATCTATTTGGCGTTTGTCTTTTACCCCTGATGAATACACCATCATTATTCATTTGCAATATACGAGCACGATCTTCCTTTGAGAAATTTGCTTCAGTTCTTGTGTATTTTGCATCAATCAATAATGTTGGTGAAACCATTTTGATACTAATCAATTGAGATAAATCAGTTGGAATATCACATATTCTTGCAACTGTTCTATCTGGCTTTGGTTTTGTTGCAGATTTATTATTCACATAATCAGTTGATTCATTAGATGAAAGATAAACTCTACCATATTCAAGAATTGGATCAAGACCCATCATATCCAATGAGAATGTTCTATGACCATGATAAATGAATCGTTTGCATTTATTGTAATCTGGGATGGTTACATCAGCTGACATTTCTCTTGATACATATCCGATATCAGAAATTGCATTATTGGGAGAAATCATTTCAGCAGTTGTCATATCAGTATGATACAACCGATCATAACGATATACGATTACGGAATTAAAATCATCAATATTTGATTCAATCTCAGTTTGTGGAACTCCAGCATCAACAATCAATGATACGAACTGTTCATTTTCAACATTTTGATTTGGATCAGTTATACTATCTCTTCCAAGATAAAGTTCGGTATGTGCACGATGAACACTTCTCGGGAGTTTATAATAAAAATATGGTGGTAAACCATTTGCATCACCATAATTGAATATTGTCCCATTCTTTTTGATAACACCATTGTCTGAATAATCAGTTGTATAATCAACATGAATACCACCATTTACATTTTTCGACAACCAGTTCCAATCATAAATTTTATATTCAATCAGATGTATATCAAACATTGGTGGAATTACATTATTGCGGACATATTTGTATAAACTCTGATAATTTGTTATTTTACCAATTATTGGATTATGGTATAAAACACCATCAAAATCCCAGTCACCAGGAGATATCTCTGCAAATATAAACCAGCTATATTCACTTGCAACTACCCAATCTCGGTTTACGGTTATTCTTATTTTTTCAATATCCCATGTTAAATCAATAGCTTCATAATGATCTTCAACAGTTGATGAACTACCACCTTTTTTATATCTGACAAATTGAATTTTTGATAATGCAATTCGTGAATTTGTTTCATCCGTTATACCAGGTTTGAATTCTTCATTCTCAGATGATAATACACGAATTGCCCATGAACTTTCTAAATCATCAGATGCTGGTGGTATATTATTTTCTCCATATACGAATGGATATAATCTGTAATTTCCATTACCATCGATTCCTGGAACGAGTAATGGATAACCATTCTTATCAACATTATTCTTCATTTCAAATTCAGGAATATCAGTTCTATCAGATAATGTTACCCAAATTAATGGAAGATCAACAGCCCATCTTTCAATATTAACACTCTTAATTCTATAAACTGTCTTTCCAGTTATCTCAGATACAGATGGTGTGATTTCTTCAATCATCATTCGATTCATTAATATTTCATTATCTTTTAATTCATCAATATTTGTATCAACAACTGATGAAGTATTATGAAACCAATATGTCACCTGTACTGAAGATGAATCTGCAATTTTATTATCATCTGATACTCTAATTTCAGTATGAGAACTGAATGTGTCAGATCCAGGTGAATCTTCTTCGTATAATTTTGGAGGTTCTGATGTTTTCCAAACAAGCTGTTTATATGTATCAACCTCACCATCATCCAATGGTCGAGGAATATACATAGGCTCACATTCCTCAAATATTAGATACATTTTCTTATTAGAAACACCAATATCATTTAATGAAATTGCAATTGGACAATCTTGAAGATATGTGCTTGGTTCATCAGCATATTTTATATTAAATCTATATGCCATTCCAGGATCAAGATGGATATCTCCGATTGGTGGTTTACGTTGACGAAGTTTACGAGTTTCTAACAATAATTCAGAACCCCAGTTTTGAACATTACCAACATACTGTGTTTTATTAGTATGCTCGTATCCTTTTTCTTTTGGAGTGTGCAAATCAAAAAAGGATTTATCAATATGAGTTTTCTGACGAATTGTATCTGGTGTCATAAGTGGATATTTACGTTTGATATCGCTCATTAATAATCACCTTATTTCTTTATTTGATAAACATATTATTGATTTGACAAAGTACCACACTATACTTTGTACATTAAGAAGGAGGAATTCACTATGCTCGATTACTGTCTTAAAAACATGGAAAATCCACTTGATGACATTACAGTTGACATGGGTGAAGACAGACCACTCGTCGACTTTGTTATCAAAGCAATCTCAGGTTTACAGATCATCAATCTGCTGAGACTGTATCCAATTGACAAGAATGAGAATACTCCATTCGTTGTTATTGGTAACTGGGATTGGAATCCACATCCATTGTCCGGTGATGTACAGACAAAACGTAGAGAGACTGGGACAAAACTCAAAACAAAGACAATTTCTGATAATCGAATTGGTGTATTGAAATTTGACACCTATGTCGAAGCGAGAGATAAGAATAAGAATCTCGTTAAAAGTATAATCAGAAACACACTCTTTATTCCAATCTCAGATAACAAAGGTAGATATTATCTTGACTCACTCAGATATTCAGACTACCAGCTTGTTGACAAACTGTTGTATCCTGGTGGTGAAAATTCATTCACCATCAAGTCTTTGCTACCTGTCGTGATATCTTATGAAAAATCAATGGCTGTTGCAATTGACGGTGAAGTTGTAACTGCAAAAGTTGGTATGGTTAAGATTTTCACAACAATGGAGCCTATTCTGGCATGCTTTATGCATGTTCCAGCAGTGCTCTCTTATCTGGAGGTCTTTCCGATTCTTCAGTTCACAGATCATGTTATCGATGATCAGGATAAGTATATGTACTTTAAACCGAATGAAGATATCGATGGTGTTTACATCAAAGCATATCGTAAAGGTTTGGATAAATTCGAATATGTAAGAACCATTTTGATCATGGCTGTTCACCTTATTAAGAACTATAAACCCAGAAATCTTCAGGAATTAAATGATCCAACATGGTGGGTTTATCAGTTGTCATATTATGATGGAATGGTTGAACATCGTGGTGCTTGTCATCAGATGCATGTTGCAAGAATGCTTGATACAATCTCTGCACAAGTTCTTCCTATTCCTGAAGTTGACAAGAGAGTCATGATCACACTTCTCAAGTATGTTCTTCAGACTGAGTTTGATGACATGAACTTCTTCTCATTTGAGAATAAACGTCTTAGAAGAAATGAAGTTATCTCAACAATCATCACAGCTATGGTTAGTGATAAACTGAAACAGATGTTCAGATTTGGTGCACTTGCAAATATGGCTGATATTGAAGGATACTTTAAATTTGCACCTGATGCAATTCTGAAGAAGATGTATGATCTTGGTACTGTTCATAGTATCGACTTTGCTAATGATCTTGACTATCCTCATCTCTTGAGTTATACGAGAAAAGGTCCTAACAGCTTGGGCCGGTTGGATCATCATAAGATCAGTAGAATTCACAGACAGATGAATCCGAGTATGATTGGTAAGGTTGACTTTATCGAATCAAGTAAGGATGTTGGTCAGTCTGGTACAATCTCACCGTATGCGGATGTTTCTGTATTCTCTGATGTGAATGTAAATAAGTATCCGAACATCAAGTTCGATCTGTATAAGTTCATTGAACAGGAATTCCCACAGAAAGCTGTTAAGTTCCATGCTAAGGATATTGTTGAATATAATCAGATTCTTGATTATATCATCATGAAAACTTATACTGGAATCAATTTCGATTATCATCTTAAACCGAAGACAGCTGAAACTGAGGCACAGACCAAATGACTAAAATAAATCATGTTTTGACGAGATGTAAGACTAATCCGAAATTACGAGTGACTTATCTTTATAAAAAGAATAATGATAAGTTTCCAACTGTTAGTCAGTATAACGACTCAATGAAGATCTATCCTGGTTATGTAATATCTATTGATGAAGGATTTGATTCTTCTAATCGTATTCTGATACCAGCTGGAATGTATTTTGGATTTGTTGTATTATTTCACAAGAGTTTGAAACAGATTCAGAAGTTCATTCATGATATCTTTCCTGATATGAATAAGACTGAATTTGAAGTTAATTCAATGGCTTTGGAGAGATTCATAACTGAAAAGGCAATGAGCTCTGGTGAGTTTCTCATTGTTCCATGCAAATGGGTTAATGCAGCAAATGAATGTTTTCCGGCTTTAGAGATAAGATCAGTCACACATGGGTGTTGTCGAATTCCAATTGATGATGCCTTAATGATTGATCAATTATTTCAAACTTTTGATCCATTAACATTTGGATTGTTAATGCTTAATATGATTGGTTATTGAATTTATATACCGGGGCATCAGCCCCGGTATATTTTTTCTATTATTTTATTATTTCATATATATATAATTAATATGTTACACAAGTAACAAATTCCAATTAGGCACTGTGAAATTTACGGAGTGGAAATCTCCGTATAAAGGGGGTGATAATCCATGGGCGAAATCATCACGTCTGAGGAAATTTTCCTTGGTTAATTTAATTAAGCTCATCAGTATATAAACCAACGCATCACAGTGCTTAATTGGATTAATTTTAAGTGGGTAAAACCCACAGAAAGGAGTGATCTTATGAATTACATTCGTGAGATCCAGGAACATGTAGTTCCCGCTACCAATGAAATCATCAAGCCGCCTTATGAGGGCGACTACAATGATTTCACTGCCTATTCTGCTGACGTCGAGATCTATCGTCGTCAGCTGAAGAGACAGGCATGCATCCGTGCATGTGCTCTCGGTCTTGAGAGTGACGCGTACGATGATGCATGCGACGAGTATATCAACATGGCTTTCTAAGCTGTGTTGAATACTCAGAAAATCGGCCACATTGCGAAAGCTTTGTGGCTGATTTTTTCTTGTATTAATATTGAGAAATACGAGTATGTTTGTTGACAAGTGTTGTTACATCATTTGCCAAAGCAGATCCAAGATTGTAGAATAGGTTATTACCATATGATGCTGCAAGTGCCAAACGTGTAACAAGTCTGGCTGCACTATTAACACGATACTTATCAACACCTGTGGATTGAGCAATATAGTCAAACATGGTTTGGTTATTTAAGAAATAACTCGGTTGATCCATCGGAGTTGTAACCATACAATGCTGAAGATCTTCAATGGTCATTGATACATTAACAGCTAATGGATATCCATTAACAGAAATATCACTACCATCTGGATTTTTTGTAACAGAAACACTTGTAATTATACCAAGGCGCGTTCCCCATATACCTGGAATTTGGCATTGAACGATTGGTGGATACTGATATGAACCAGCTGAAAATGTAGACATTTTCGGAAGAGCCATTGCAAGTATATGGAATAATGGAACGAGTATATCTGTTAAATATGAATAAGCATCTCCACGAGCTGCTCTAAGTCTAACAGTGATTTGCTGCGTACCTTCACATCTATGCTCCGAGAAGATCTTAGGATAAATTGGATGGTCACCTAAATATGAACGAGCCATACCAGCTGCAATAGCTGCTGTGAATTTACCAACACCAAATGTCAAAGCATCCATAACCTTCTCAGCTGCATCAATAGCACTACCAGCAAGATTTACAACTGCATCATCAACTAATCCACCAGAAGAATTTGTGATAAATGCAATTTCATTACCAACTTCATTTCCTTGTGCCATTGTTGAATATATCTTAGATGTACCTGTGGTATTTGTATATGATTCAGATGCCTGAACTGTATCAATCATAAATGATACATATTGACTGCTATCACCTGTCATTGTATCAATACTTGTTACCATTCCAACTGAATCATCTGGTGTAATATAACGATAATTTGTCCAAACATCAGTATCCTTTTCATATCTAACATTTAATCCAATTGGATATAACTTATCACCAATTCTAACAGTTGCTGATTGTAAACCGAGCATTACTATAGCTGCATTTATCATCATTTTAACATTGTTAATATAAGTATACCAATCAGCTTCAAATGTGTAATAAGATTGACCCATACTGAGAGAGTGAAGTAATGGAACTGTTAATCCAGCACCACCAGTACTACCAGTATTAAAAGCTTGATCAAGAGTATTTACTTGAGATCCAATATCGGTACCAGTTTCAGCAACACCTTCTAATTCATCAAGATTCAAAAAAGATGTATTATAGTCAATATTTAAGAACTCAGCAACATTCGTTCCAGATCTTTCAAGTTGTTCCAACCAAGCTTTACCATTTAAGAATAAATTCTTATTTTGTTCAGTCGTAACTGTTGTAACACCAGTTGATTCATCAGTAGTAGTAGAAGCACCAGTAACCTCACTAAGTGATGGTAATGTTAGATCTTCACCACCATCATCAGTTCCATCTGTTCCAGTAGTTCCATTGTTGTATGCATCCATTAAAGCTTGATTATTTTCTTGCTTTTGTTCAGTCGTTTCGATAACATGATCCGTCACCTTATTCAGTGCATAATCTATGAGAAGATTAGATCCTGGTATATGTTGACCGAGAAGATTAGATACACCCATAATTACAATTCTCGCTCCAATCCTAACTTTAACATTACCATCTTCATCTGGTTCTGATAGAACTTCCATATCATCACTTGCAGCTGATGATGCAGTTGGATTATTAAGATCTTGATCAACTCCAATCTCATCAAGTTGTACATATTGAACTGAACCATCTTCAGAAGTTGTTTCTGTTGGTGTGGCTTCAGTACTCATAGAATCTAATGTATTTAAAGCATTTTGATTTTTTTCAATTAGTGTTGCTAATGAATCTCTGGTTGTACCTTGAACTTGAGCATCATTTGTACCAAAAATGTTATAACGCTGAAGTGCTTTTTGATATGCTATAAACTGTCTTAAAATGTTTGCAAGTCCATTATATCCACCAGTAAACAAAGCTCTTCCAACAAAAAAGTTTGCAATCTGTGCATTCTTAAGGACTTTATTTCTATACCAATCTCCAGTTTCACCTTCATGATTATCATATCCAGAATCGATTCTCATATCACATAGGCTGGTTAATTGAGGTGGTGCTCCAAATAATCGTGGTGAATAGTTTTTCTCTATAGGATTCATTTGTTTAAATAAATCATCATTAACTTGACCATAGCCAGGTAAATAAGCCATAAACCATTGCTCCTGACATTTGTTTCCTATCCAAGTGGTTCTCTACACCACAGACAATAGGCTCTTACCCGGTGTCGTATCCGGGCCGACTAAGATTCTTATAAACTTAATGTGAATTTATATTTATCACAAATATACTTGTTTAAGATATTTAATGCTTCATTTCTTAAATTGATAGCAGCATTTGTATCTCTATCAAGTGTATATCCGCAGTTTGGACATATGAATATTCGTTGTGATAGTTTTAATTCACTTACCTTAAATCCACATCTTGAACATGTCTTTGATGAAGGATACCATTTATTGATTCTCATTAACAAATGATATGGAATACGTTGTTGTTTATATTCCAACATCTCACGAAATATACCAAATGCATTGTCATATGTAGATTTACCAAGTTTCAAATATTTTGATATTCCAATCATATTGATATCTTCAACACTGATAACATCATACATCTTGGTTATCGATGTACTAAGTTTGTGTAAGAAGTCTTTTCTACAATTGGAAATATGCTCATGTAATTCTCTTAACTTGGATAAAGTTTCTTCATAATTCTTACTTCCTTTCTGTTGACGTGATAAACGCTGTTGAATTATTCTTAAACGTTTCTGATTATTACGATAATACTTTGGATATTCAGCAGAATTACCATTAGAATCAATATACAATGAAGATGATGAATAATCTAAACCGAGAATTTTTAATTCACGTTTTGGATTTAAATCAAATTCATATCCATTAATTCCATTTCTATTATCTTCATATTCAAAACATATTGAACAATAATATTTATTAGAATATGATTTTGAAATGGTGACATTCTTAATTTTCCAATTAATCGGAATGGATTTTTCGCGTAATG